>Ga0153969_1000071_pt1 | contig 16518 bp, 25 predicted proteins | sample TSGA053MetaG_FD_104702 | JGI IMG/M metagenome (GOLD analysis project Ga0153969, IMG submission 104702) | Attine ant fungus gardens microbial communities from Georgia, USA - TSGA053 MetaG | ecosystem: Host-associated > Fungi > Mycelium > Unclassified | place: USA: Georgia, George L Smith State...
ACAGACCTCGATCTCAGAAAATCGCATATCGCTTCCATATTCCTATCAATGACCTCAATTCTTCGTTGAAAATCTCGGGAATTTCGTTCCATGTAGATGGCATCTTCAGAAAAGTAGGTGTCGATGTAGGTTTTCGAGAGAGACTGTTTGAGTGAAGCGTAGTGCCGTGAATTCGGGTTAAGTACAAGGCTTGAAAATTCTTTGAGAAGAAATGAGAAGAAAGGAAATAAGTTTGCGCTCACCTCCCACCCATAACGTTACTCGCGCCACTAAAGACTTTGGTCAAACTGCTGACTACAATATCTGCAAAAGGCAGAACATCGACATTGACGAAATTCTCGACTGTTTCGTCTACGACGAGCAAGAAATCGTATTGATCCGCCAACGCACGGAGTCTCGGAAGATTAGCAGAACGAAGGAGTGGGTTGGATGGGAATTCGGTAAAAAGGGCGAGAACGGGAGGCGTGGTGGTATTTGATACTTTTATTTCGGATAAGAGAGCAGCAAGAGAATCGATATCCGAGTCAAGTCCTGATCCAAAGAAATGGACGCCAGGACCCCACTTTTGTAAAATTTTGAGTGTATCGACATAGGGAAACCTTGCGTCAAATCAGCACGAATGACTTCAAAGAAGGGTGTGAACTCACCCAAAGCAGACGCTCTTGGCTTCAGGTCTCGTATCTCTCAAGAGTCTATGTGCACTCCAGATAGCAGCCATTCCACAGGGATACAGATACACATCGTGCTCAGTGACGGACTTGACGCCTCTGGAGCTGGGGCCTGTGAGATCGGGACCATCTACACCAGCACCGGCTTGACCATCGTCATGGAGGAGTGTACGTGCGATACATCGACGAAGAGCCCGTTTTGCAGATGAGGCAGCGGAGAGGGGCAAGTTGCGGCCATAGCGCTCTTCGAGGTAAGTGGTGTGATCAGAAGAGATCAAGTCTGGGGAGCAAGAGGTGACGGATTTGACAGCGTAATGCTTGTTGTGAGATTGTGCAGTGGGGCGAGGGGTAGACCAGTCGTCGGGGAGAAGAGCGAGGCACTTTTCAGCTTGCCTGGAGGAAATTCCAAGACCTGTATGTTGCCAGAACTGTTTTGCGAGCTTGAACTGGTCAACGGGGACAACAACGATATGAAGATGATGGCTAGGGGGGACGAAGAGATCGATGAGTCTGGGCTGAATAGGATGAGATGATCTATGGCGGATAAAGTCTCTACATTGTTCTGCTATGGAGCGGGTAGGAAACAAGAAGCAGTGTTCTGACTGCAAGGCGTATTTGTGTTGGCAGATGGAGGCAAGTTTGCGGATGGAGAGATGGATGAAGAAACGAGGGTAGCCTGAGACCATGGCGGAGAGGACGCGGTCATCGCCTTCCTCGTAGCCGACATTGTCACTCCAGGTTGGAAGAGAGACCGAGATGGCGTGTGGCGTGTTGGGAGGGACGCCGATGCCCAGTGGGAGGGCCATTGTGGAGAGAGAGAAAATCAAGTATATTAATAACCGTGATCTACATCAGATCTATAACCAATCATTTCACTTAAACCCTACCCAATATCACTATGCTTGACGTAGTTTGCAGGGCTGATTCGAAAAGATGAAGCGCTGAAGTAGAGGTAGCGATATAGGATAATTTAGCGAGTACTACTGTACATGCATAGTTATCCGTCCCGGGCATAGTTATCGATCCAATCGGTCTCTCCTCACCAAACAATATGTTCCAGATTCTTCATCACCTAGATCCGATTTCCCACTGGATTAGTTGGAAAGTAACGGTAGTCAGACTCATGTAATGGAGAGAAAGAGAGACATACTACAAACTTCCATTTTATTGACCATCAGCCGAAAAGACTACCACTTGGCGCCGACGTCGGAGCCATACTCAAACGCAAGAGAGTCCACGACAGACTCAGTCAAAGCTCGATCACAAAGGACTCCCAAACATGAGCTAGGCCACACACCATCAAAAATGGACATCGAACTCTTTTTTTCACACAGCCGGGATCAAGATCCTCTTGTTTCTTGACGATTTCTTTTTTTTTTTCCAGTTCCTTCAATTCCAAATTCCTCAACAAGACTCATATACTATAACCCCACACGTATTGACTATCCACCCAATTCGAAGCGGCAAATATGCCATAACGACCCACCCTCACGCGCTCCGGGTCCACCTCAAGGATCTAGAATTTCATCATCAAAGCGACATGGCCAGTCGAGAAGCAGACAGTATAGAGCCCCAGCACCGAGTATACGTATACCAACCGTGACTTTCGGGGCGGGTAGGGAGCCGATCGTAGGCAGGCAGGCAGGCAGGCAGGAGGAAGACTCTCGTCTGTTTTCGTCACGTCATCACAGAGCAAGAGGATGCAAGAGAAAGGGTATGAGATCCCAACGTGTAGGAGGGGCGGTGTTCGATGCGTCAATGGCAAGTGAACATATCCGTCGTATTACTTACCCTTCTCAAGCAACGATATACTACATTTAGCTCTTTCGAACCACGGGAGAGAGAATTCTCGCCTTGGCCATCAAGGTTACCTTTCCCCCTTCACGGACCACCACGGTCAACTCCAAGGGACGTCACCGTTCTTGACAACAGCCTCAGCAAACTCATTCGACACGACGGTACTGCGGCTTTCAGAATGCCATCTTCGAACTGACCAGCCCAAGCATATGTACTCACGTCAGGGCTAGAAATAACATTGGCATATCAAGCATGATACTAGAATAGAGACAGTTGGCTTGTTGAGCACTTGCAACGAATTTCTACTCGCCCCCCTTTCATATATCTCAACTCCATTCATGATTCGTAGGCGACATTGTCCTTGCAAATTGGAAGAGAGACTGGTATGGCGATGCCCAGAAGGCAAGGCCATTGCAGAGAGAGAGAGAGAGAGAGAAATACAAGTACATTAATCTACATCAAGTTGACCTCTCGCACACCATCCTTATCAACAACCTTGACTTTATATTTGTCCGGGCTAACAATGAGCCTCTTTGCAAGCTCTTGAACACATCGTTTGAGGACAGCAAGACCCTCTTCAAGGGAAGCACCAGGATTATGATACCTAATAACAGCGTTCATGAGCTCATGAGAATGAATGCACACGCAGAGAAACACCAACTTGTCCAACAAACTAAGCACAAAATACGCGCCATAGCCATGAGCAGCAAACGGAACCTGCGTAAGCGTGCCGAGATAATCAATCCAATAAAGACTCGGCTCATGCACCGAGGGATCATACCCCGCCACGAGCAGATTGACCGAATACGGGTTCCTCGAACGCAGCGAATCCGCAAGAGAACGGCGGATCCAAGCAGCAGCAGCAGATGGACGCAACGGATAAGTATTACGGATCTGATAAAGCGTAATATTGCGCTGAATAAACTCTGCCAGCTGGACAGTATCACCTAGTATCATCAGCCTCTCTCTGAAAAAACAAAACAAAAAAAAACCACGATAACAAACAGTGAGAGAGAAGACTCGCCTGGTTCGCCCGAGTAAGTCATGAGTAGATGCGGCGCAATTGCTTTAATCTTGTCCTCGTCATCTTTCATTTTCACAATTGAACGTGCAGCCGTCGTATCCGCCGCCACAATCGCATAGCCCTTGCCCGTCACTGCAATCGATGTCTCCATCTTTGCAAGTCTAAGTTGAGCATGACGCGTCTCTCTCTTTTAATCTCATCACGTGGATAAACCCTAACCATAACACCACTCAGTGCTCTCCATGTTCCGCAAGCTCAAGGTCCCCAGCCCACCTCCTCGCCGTGTAGTCTCTTCTCCGCCAACCATAATCCCGTCTACTCGTCCTCCACTCCCTCTCCCTCATCCACAAACCCTGGCTCCGTCCACTTATCTCAGCGAGTTCTGGGGATCCTCCCCTCGATCCGCCTTCTCCGCCTCCAACGTCCTCTTCGCAACCAAGGCTCTCTTCATCGCCACCGCTCTCGTCGGAGCCAGCGCTTTTACCGTCCTCCACACCGTAAAATATGCCACAGGCGTTCGCTCAATCTCAGAATTCAATCATCTCATGCAACACTGGGCCAGTCTGCATCTCCCCCGTGTTTCATCAGACGACCCAGACGATTGGTCCTGGGAGGAAGCAGAAGACTAGTTAAAAGCCTGCCTACGACCAAGAAGGTCTCTCCTCCTAGCTCCATATCCTTTTCACACAACTCGACGCTAAAAAAATTAGGCGCACAACTAGTTAATAATACACTTTACTGAATAAAAAAACCTCCTTTATCTTCCCCGTGTACCCCATCGTCACCGATCCTCCCAACGCCCCTCCAATATCAGGTATAATCCCACACACAATCGGACTCGTACCTCTCACAGGCGATGAACCACTCCCACCAGGCGAAGACAACGTACTAAAACTCGGACTCTGCCGAATACTCGCTCGAGAATTCGATCGCGTCCGCAGAAAAAATTCACGCTCGCATGTCGACGACGACGATGTCGACGACGCCCGCCGGTGTCGCTGCATCCGACGCGGATCCACATTCGAAATACGTGCCAGATGTGCAAAGAGCGATAAAACTAGGATATGTCGTTCAATTGTCATCACTCTCAGCATTGACACACATACCATCCAAAATGGATATCACCCCTGTTAGATTTCCAGGTGAACTGGGTGACATCGTTGGATTCACACTTTCTTCCTCGTCCGTCACAAATAGCCGTCGCGCATTTGCTAAAACACAAAAAGTCACTTCAATCCCACCATCATTCGACACACACACGCACTGGCCAACAGTTTTTCAATCGTATACACGAGCAAACTCGACGGAAACACAGAGTAGACTGAAAAACACTCATCTCATCTCCTATTCCATCAATGAAACCTTACCTGGATACTTATCCGCTCCGTCCGTCCATCCATCCGGTAACTTGACAGTTGTCACAAACTGCTTCAACGGTAACCCCAATATCTGATTACTCTGCGACGGAACCACCACCTACCACTCAATCAGTCACTATCCTCAATCATATTCAACCATAACACTCACCCTGCCCACATCAGTCACACTCACTCCACCAATCACCATTCCACTCTCCTCATCCACAACGGCAATACTGCTCACTCCTTCTTCGCTCATCATTCTCATCGCATCTATCACAGTCGCTACAGAACTCGCAGCCACAACTGCCCGCCGGAGGTTGAGAGGCGCATAAGAGAACTCGTACAGCGGCTTGGACGTGAACCGCTGAAATGCGGCTGATGTAGATGAGGACGAAAGCAAGGATAAGAGGCGTTTATCAGATATCATTCCGACGAGGCTGTTCCCTGTAGTGGTACCACTCGCTTCCATGTTTTCGATGAACACTTGAGACCAAATAAATAAGCCCCTTTTTTTGTTTCAACGTCTCACGCACCTCGGTGAGCACCTCTTGCAAATACTTCTAATACAGATACCAGATTTGCGTCGTGAGCGAGTACAATGTATGGGTTCTTGTCCGAAAAGTCTATCCCCCCCAAAGAAGAGAAAGAAAGCATATAAGCTTGAGTAAGGATGAGATAAGTTGAGACTTCACCTGATACCAATCGCACGTCGACTCTGCCTGCTTTAGCAGCTTCTACGATTCGGTGGAGTCGTTCGTTGGATTTAATCACTTCAGGTGAAAGTGTGTGTCGAGTTGCGGCGAGTGTGAGGAAGGCGTTGACATCTGAGAACTACATTGACAATTCAGTTTTTTGGATGAACTGCGAGGGAGGGGGGTGTGGGACGTACGTCGAAGAGACCTATCCAAGGTGAGGAGGCTTCAGCTGTAGCGGATTCGGTGTTCTGTGCTGGTGCAGGAGGTGAAATGGTCGATGAAGGATTGGTAGAATCGAGAATGACGAGACATTCTATGCCTTCTGATAATAGCATCTACCAAACCGAACCATTAGCACCCGAAGGTGTACGAGAAGAAACGAACTTACATCACAAGCTTCTTCAACGCTCGTATCAGCATTCACCGTCACCACTTTTGTTTCCATGATATCTACACTTGTCATCAATCACGAGAAATGTTCGGTTCTTCACAGAAGAACGTTACCTCGAGCCAGAACACCCCTCCAACTCGCAATAATCTGCTCCCTCTCCAGTTCCGAAATCCACTCCCCAAACAAAGCATCCACCGTCCCTGCATTTCTAACATCAGTAGCAGCAGCGGGGAAGGCGGAGGGGGCGGAGGAGGGAAAGTCGGTATGGATACTGAGAGGAGTGGGAGAGTAGAAGAGAGAAGGAGGCGTGAAGGATTGTTGGGAGAGTCGGCGAGCATGGGTTGAGTGGTAGGACAATGTCATTTTCGAATGGCGGATGGCAAAAATGCCGAGCGACTAAGAGATGTTATGGGTAGTACCGGGTCGAAACCCCTAAATAACGTTCGGGTCCCAATTCTGTCCCCGTGACATCATCATCAGCTGACAGTTTCCGTTTTAGGAAGAGTAAGCGATTCAACAAGGCTTAGAGGGAGGATAGTTGTCCCTCAAGTCTGCTTGTCCACTTTTTTTTAGAGAGGCTACCACTGTCCCAATTCTGGTTACCCAAAAAAATCAGAAGACTGACAGACAGGAGATCATGGAACGCTATAGAACGATGCGTAAAACTACACAGTGACATCGATATGGATTTGAGTGCGAAATAGAGTGGGTTTGTCCCGAAACAACAGGCAATGCATGTCTTTTCAAGAGAAGTCAAAAGGAATATTCATCAAAGAGCCGAAGGTACAAAAACCTGAGTGCAAATCTGCTCTAAAAATGATACATCAAAAGGGCGCTGAATCTATTGAAAAAATGATCAAGGCCAGTTGTAAGTTGGTACATACTGATCCAGAGGAATTTCCAGCGAGATTTATGCACGGCAGAGACATCAATTCACGGAGCATGTTCTGTTGGCGTGACTGATAGATAATTAGTAATAGACATAGAAAGTGGCAGGGCATCGGAGCATCATAGCCAGACAAGAGAGGTGCCGGTTTTCTGGAGACCAGCAGAGGGAGGAATGACAATGTTGATAAAAGTCCATAGCTCAGCATCAAACAAGTCTTCTTCGATAGCTACAGGCCTGTCCTAATAGTAGTGGCGCCTCTCGATTACACATGACGGTATTGTGTGTTTGAAAATCTCCCGAAGGATTCCAGGGTGAAGCCTGTGTGTAATGAATCTTGACTATGCATCACATGGTCCCAACTCGCACCGAAGCCTATAGGTAACTCGCTAGTCATGTGACTCTAGTTGTATAGTAGCGACATAGTTTAGTAGACCCCCAGCTTCGAGCTGGTATACACATCTCCTGACACAGGGTTGAGGATTTCGTAACACTGTGTACGGAGCAATGTAGGCACGTACAAACTTGAACTGTGCGCCCTCATCTTATCTTTAAAAAAAACCCTTGCTACCCGAAGCTATGGTATCTGTTCTTCCATAACCTTGGACTTCCTCTCGCGCTCTCCTATGTGAGTTTGAGTCCTGGTGACTTGGGGGAATCAGCCAAGCTAGTGCTATGCTATGGCAGCCTGATGGATTCGTTCATTCTTTTGGGGTGGGTGCACAATTACTAGGCTGTCTGTCTATCCATCGCTGGTCGCATCTCGGTTGAAACAAGCCGATCGATTTTCGGATAGGATGCTAACCCTTGTTCATTGCCCATGAGATTTGTCCTTGAACATTGCCAAAAAATAACGTGCCCTTGGCAGACCATATAGATGGGAGAGTTTTTAGGATGAGGAAAAACAATTCAGAGATTGTTCTCTTCACACAGTTTGTGTGGATTTAGTGCCTTTGACAAGACAACATTTAGTGGTCGAGATCTGATTCGAACTCCAACCCAATTGCATCCGCAATCAAGCAGTGTGCCCTTACGAACTTGATCATCCCGGCTACTGAAAGTTTGTCAACTTTTAACTATACAACACTCAAATTTGATCATATTTTCACGCACATTGTCAATTACCATCCAAAGCATCAACTGAGCCTGTTCAAAGTCATCCCGCCATGCACAGAGCTATACCTCCATGGTCTTGTGGCATACTCATTTGTCAATTGTGAGGCTGAATTCTCTAGTTCATTGGACCACAGTAACAGCCCTTCTGGGTTCTCATTTACTTCGATGACACATTGCTGGACAGGCCTGGTGGCTCAGAAGATATATCTCACAATGTGAGTGTTTTCTTGTCATGCGCCGTTGTAGGCGCGCTAATGCTTTGCCACTCGCTGTTCTCTAGTCCGCAACACTACCTCCGGTCTCTGCTGTCCCAAGTTCTTTACCTCAAGTCCTGTGCTTCCCCTCAACGCCATCATTTGTCGACCCTGTTCCACTTATGATCACTGCTCCGATGGATTTTTCCATCAGCTCGCAAGTTCCTATCCTCGAAATCCCGATACACCAGAACATCCTCGTTATGATAGCATTGACGAATTTATCACCAAATCATACGTGACTATTGAGAATAGTGAAAAGGGTGCTTTCCAAATATGCAACAACCTGGTTATACGCGCCTTACAATATTACTCGTTATTTTTGCAAGTTTGGCATCAGTAGGATCCCACAGGTTTCGAATGCACGTATCATAGACATCAAGTCCGAAGAAGACTCGTATCTAGCATCCGATGGCTTGACTCTCGTCCTCGTGCCTCAGTCTTCCTGTTACTCATGGAGTCACGACACTGTTCAGTTTCATCTTGTCGAATTTGACGATCACATGTATATTCACGGGTCTGAGTACTCATCCGACGAGACTCTTCGCATGTTGGTCTCTCTATGATCATTACGTCCGAGTCTGGGACGCGCGGACGTGTTGGCAAGTTTCCAATGTTCAAAGGAAATGCACAACGTCGCCCAAGCCCTCACAGAGTGGGACCCAGCTGTACAAGTCCTTCACATTGCAAAGCCGCCAACACGCAGCTCGAACCAGGGCCTGTCTCGTCTCTCTCCTCGCCCATATACAACCCCTCCACCGTCACCCCCACAATCCTCCTCTCTCCGATTCTTCACCCTCCTTCCGAGTCCAATATCTCCTCGCAGACAGGATTACAAATAGGAAAACAACTGAAGGTTGATATAGGCCGGCCTTTGACTTCTCGATAGACTTGCTCGTAATGCCCTACAGCCGCCTAGCAAAGAGGACTACATTAAGATTGTTACCATGCTCGAAGACATCCGATGATCGCACCCACTGGATGGCCGATGTTCTCATTGGGAGCAGCAATATTGACTACAACGACAAATTTGGTTGGTTCCAAGATAACCATGAAACAAATGCTTCCTCTGCCAGAAGTAGGTGGTCACATTTATCTCGATAACCGCTGATTTATCTGTGCATTGTGTCTGATCCACATGGACTATAGACTCATGTCGTTTGCATTGGCCTTTACCAGCCGTGTTGCATTCTTTCTGAATCGGGTATCCATGCATCAAAGTGTATTTATGCAGATTGAAATCTAGTGTTTGATAGTTATGAAACCATTACCAATCTACTATGCAAATTGTGGTTTTGTAACCGTGTTCAAAATGCCTACACTTTTTATTTGAATGCCTGTGATGTGCATATTTGTATTGACTGCTTACACTTGATATAGGTAGCTTTGATTATCACATTGCCTCGTTTTTTAATAGTGGGAATCACTCGTTGTTCTTGTAGTAGTGTTTTTCCAATTTATCTCTCGAACACCAGAGCTCGTGATGCCCGTGCGCAAACTTATGGCTTGTCTATCTCTGCTTCCAAATTATAGTCCCTTTGATCCAACAATCGTGGTATTCAGACTCGCGGAAGTGGAAACGTGTCTTGAGACATCAAGAGAGCAAAAACTTGAGTAGAGCAGCGAGCCCATCCTACTCTCCTATTCACCTATTCATTTGAACATCTTTAAGCACTTCGACTGAGAACAAGACACACCTTGTTTTCCTATTCCAGCAGCTTTCCTACCTCCTTTTCCTTTTGCTCGAGTTCTCTTAACCATCCTTTGTTAATGCATTCTGGCCACTTTCTGCAGAGCCTTGAGTTAGGCAAATCCAGTATTATTGAGATTTGAGTCCCCTTAATCACCACTTTGAACGGTGACACGCAAAGATCTTTCCTGTGCTCGACTGGGACCCAAAACAGTAGCATGTTGTCTCAACCCATCACACATCCATCTCTTGTGCCTTGTGGCATAAGATCACATCCATCAGTGGAACACCGGTGCTCAGTTGTGAGGTCTATTATTTCCCATGTTCACAAACCAAAGTCACTGGAATATGTTGTAAGAATCACAGGTTTGGTTTGCTGTTGGTTTGCCTTGGAAAAGTTTATTCCTTTGCAAACCGGTGAGTGCATACAATCAACTACAAAGCCTATATACTAAGGAAAGATTCTAGAAGGTTCTTGAACCTTCAGCTGGATCACGACATCAGCTTGATATTCCAACAGAATAGTATACCACTGCTGTTCCATCTCATGTAAACGCCACGTATGCGTGTGCTTGACCCAAAATCTGAGCGTGCAAATGGCTAGTATAGGCATCAAAGACACATATTATAATTTCATGTTCTAAACTGAGAGCAATGAGTCTTTCGCCAAGGGAATGGCCAGTCAGAGAAGATGAGAGGGCGATTTCATCCACCATGGACATTGGAAACTTGGAAACAAGATGGCCAGCTTGTGTGTCCCAGACTTGGACGTAGGAGTCATCGTGAGATTAAAATGCGAGGAGTTTATCGTTGGGTGAGTAATCAGGTGAGAGATAGCGGTGAATATGTACTTGATCATCAAAGTGGACAGGATAAAATGTCGTAATTCCATGAATAACATTGGGCAGAGGAATGTAAAGGCACAAGTTTTTGGACTTGATCTCTAAAGAATAAGTTGAAACCTGCGGGATCCTGCCGATAAACTTGGAGCAATCTTGAGCCATCACATAAGATGGTGCATATAACCAGGTCGTTGCCTTCTAAGCTCAATCGCCTCGTTTAGTTGGTACCAAGAACCATAGAACCATCATGCATACTATCATCGCGATCAAGCTATACAGAGATGGTGAGTATGCATTAGGTGAATCCAGGGTACACATACAGAGGTTCTAAACTCGAGATTCCATGTTTGGATGAAATCACGTCTGTGATGAATGGAATGGCAGCACTTCCTGCCTGACCAAACCCAGAAATCCAGCCAATACAGCCCGTAAGAAGCCATTGAGGGAGAACACGTCCTGCTTGATTCATTGCGACAGGATACATAGGTCCAAGAACCACTCCGACGATGGAGACTACAACAGCTCCTCCTGTGAGGGATGGCACCAGCCAGACTATGACTTCGAGTCTGCAAGGGCATCAGTCAAGACAACACTAGAACACTAGCCAATACTAAATTTATCCTACCCTATGGCGAGTGGCGAGAAGGCTGTAAATGGACAGGACCCGACGTTCGCTGACTTATGAAATCAAGCTCGACGGAATCAGAAAGACTTGGTAATCACAACATCTCACTTTTCTATTAATCCAGAGCAGCAAGATACGCCCAACCATAAGACCTGTGCACGTCCAGATGTTAATACTGTTCGCCGCCCAATAAATAAGACACGCACCCCCCGAAAACCTGACGAGATGTAACCTGCAGAAGGACCCCCGCCACGTACATTGAGCATAAATGTGACAATCCAACCTTAATTCTTTAAATCAGCCTCTGAGATGAGGGAGGTGAAGGAACATACCACCCATGGATTAAATGCACAAACAGTGAAGAACAACTACCCGCTACCTCTAATTACAGATCTTATAGATATAATGGGAAGCAAGAAAGTATTCACTAAAATGGATCTATGATGGGGCTTTAACAATATGAGAATAAAAGAGGGGGATGGGTGGAAGGGAGCATTTACAATGCACATAGGGTCCTTTGAACCAACTATTATATTCTTTGGGATGACAAACTCACCAGCAACATTCCAAGCCATGATGAACAAAATCCTTAGAGACCTTATCAATGAAGGAAAAGTGGCAGTGTTTGTGGATGATGTATTAGTAGGAACAGAGGAGGAAGAAGGGCATGGTGAAATCATAGAAAAAGTATTGAAGAGATTAGAAGAGAATGATCTGTATGTGAAGTCAGAGAAATGTGCATGGAAGGTATGGAAAGTGGGGTTCCTAGGAGTGGTAATAGAACCCAATGGCATAGAGATGGAGAAGGAAAAGGTGGAGGGAGTATTAAGTTGGCCAATGCCAGAAAATGTCAAAGACATCAGAAAGTTTTTGGACCTTGCAAACTATTATAGAAGGTTCATAAAAGACTTTGCAAAGGTGGCTAGACCAATGAATATGCTCACAAGGAAAGATGTAAAGTGGTGGTGGGGAGAAGAGTAGGAATGAGCCTTTAATGAGCTCAAGAGAATTTTCATGACTAGACCAATATTAGTAGCCCCTGATTTGGACAAAGAATTCAGAGTAGAAGTAGATGTATCAAGCTATGCTACTGGAGGGGTGTTATCAATGAAATGCCCAGATGAGTTGTGGAGACCAGTTGCTTTTATCTCAAAATCTCTAAGTAATACAGAAAGAAATTATGAGATACATGACAAAGAGATGCTAGCAGTAGTTAGAGGCTTAGAGGCATGGAGATACTTCCTGGAAGGGACTACCATAAAATTTGAGATCTGGACAGATTACAAAAATCTCGAATATTTTATGAAGGTGCAAAAGCTAAATTGTAGACAAGCTAGATGGATGTTATACCTGTCAAGATTTGACTTTATGCTCAAACATGTTCCAGGAAGCAAGATGGGGAAGGCAGATAGTTTAAGCAGAAGACCAGATTATGAGGTTGGAGTAGAGAAAGACAATGAGGATAAAGTACTGGTAAAACCAAAGTGGTTAGAAGTAAGGAAAACAGAGAGAGTAGAAATCGTTATAGAAGGAGTAAACCTGTTAAAGAAGGTAAAACAGTTAAAGGTGAAAGATGATGAAGTGGTCAAAGTAGTAGAGGAAATGAAGTGAGCAGGGGTAAAAATGCTAAGAGATGAGGAGTAGAGGGAAGTAGACAGCATTATATATAAAGAGGGAAAAGTATATGTATCTAAAGATGATAGATTAAGAGCAAAGATCATTAGGCTATATCACGATATGCCAGTCAGAGGACATGGGGGGCAGTGGAAAACAGTAGAACTGGTTACTAGGAATTTCTTGTAGTAACTTAGCTTGAGATGACTTAGCTACCCTCCAAGTCTGAATTGACAAGGAGAACTTGATAGAGTTCCCATTTATTTGAGTACACTACTTATATATATTCTACTTGGTCTATATACCTATCTTCCACAATCACATGACCTTCTAGAACCTTTTGTCATGTGATACTCTTGTCACCTCTCTTGTTATATATATCACACCTGTCACACTATGTCACAACCTACTTAGGTAAGAAAAGAAAATAGAAAAGAAAATAGAAAATGACTTAGGCATTTTTGCCAAGTCATGACACCATTCCCCTCTTAAGATTCCTTGTCCTGAGGACTTATAGCTCATCATATGGGTCCCATAGGTTCTCTATATCATCATCTTCTTCTTCTGTCCATTCTCTAAGTCCTGAATTTTCTTGCTCCATTTCTTCTTTTTTCTCTCTGATTGTCTTCATAGTTCTTCTTCCCCTAACTTACCCTTCCTTCTACCTTCTCTAATTTCTCTCAAGTCTCTCCCAGTATTCTTCATCATACCTCTTATCTGACCACCCAAATAACTTCCTTGCTGTAAATCTCCCAGGTAATTCTCTCCTTGCAAATATTCTTTTGTTCTCTTCTCTTTCTTACCTCCTTACATCTTCTATGTCTCTGTGATATTCTCTTTCAAACTCTTCAACTGCTTCTTTTGCATTTCCTAAGTTCTCCCTTCCTTCCCAAGTGTCTGACTCCACCGTAAACCCTCTCTACCATACCAAGTACTTATCTTTTCCCCTAATCTGCCACTTATTTAATATCTTCTCTACTTCCCACTCTTCTTCTCCCTCAATAACTACTGGAACAGGTTGCTCCTTTCTCTGCTCTTCCATTTGTCCTATATATTTTCATATCCTACTAACATTGACTACTGGGTGTATCTTTACTATACTAGGTAGCTGTAGTTCTACTGCATTCAGTAATACTATTTTCTTAATTTTATAAGGGCCCACAAATCTCTCTGTCAACTTCTCTGTTCACCTTTCCACCATTTGGTACTTCAGATCTCTGGTACTTAGCACTACTAAGTCCCCTACTTTATATTTATCAGCCTCTGCTTTTTTCTTATCTACATATTTCTTCATTTCCTCTTGTGCTTTTCCTAATGCTGCTTTTGCCTTCTCCTGAATTCCTTTCATCTTCTCTACAAATTTATGTGCCCCCTCATATTTCCCCTTCTTTCTCATTTTGAACTCCATTCTAGGATCTTGTCCATAATTTGCTTTAAAGGGCAATGTCTTTGTACTAGAGTGTACCTTGTTGTTATAGGCAAACTCTGCTGTTCCCAACCAATCTGGCCATTGCTCCTGTCTATGGTCTATAAATATTTGCAGGTACTGTTCTAACTCTTGGTTTACCCTCTTTATTTGTTCATCTATTTAAGAGTGGAACATCATTGACATCTTGCTCTCAATCTCTAGTATCTCATTTAACTCTCTCATTATCCCTGCTGCAAATTGTGGTCCTCTGTTTGATATGATACTTTCAGGGAGACCATGCAATTTCCATACATTATCTCTAAACAACCTCACTAGTCTTTCTGCCATCATCCTTTCTGTAGTTGGTATAAAGTGTACCATCTTGGTTAACCAGTCCACTACTACTAGAATGGAGTCATATCCCTGAGCTAGCAGTAACTTAGTTATGAAATCTGCTGAAATATATGTCCAAGGTTTCTCTGGAATAGAATTTGGCATCAACTTCCCAGCAGGTTGCTCTGTGTGGTTTTTATTCCTTTGGCAGGCATCGCATTCTTTCACATATTACTTTACCTCCTTGGTTACTCCTGGCCACCAGAAATTTCTAGTGATCAGTTCCACTGTCTTCCACTGCCCCCCATGTTCTCCTATAGGCATATCATGATGTAGTCTAACTATCTCTGCTCTAAGCTTCTCATCCTTGGATATGTATATCTTTTCTTCTTTATACATAATCCCATCTACCTCTCTCCACTCCTCATTTCTCAGCACTTTTACTCCAGCTTGTTTCATCTCTTCTACAGCTTTTATTACTTTATTATCTTTGATCTTTGACTTTCTCACTTCTTCTAATAGATTCACCCCTTCTATTATAACCTCTACTGTTTCTGTCCTCCTAACTTTCAGCCACTCTGGTTTCACTAACACCTCATTCTTGTTATCTCTTTCTACTCTTACCTCCTAGTCTGGTCTCCTACTTAGACTATCTACCTTCTCCATTTTACTCCCTGGAACATGTTTGAGCATGAAATCAAACCTTGATAGGTATAGTGCCCATCTAGCTTGTCTATGATTTAACTTCTATGCTTTCATAAAATATTTGAGATTTTTGTGATCTGTCTAGATCTCAAATTTTGTCATAGTTCCCTCCAGGAAGTGCCTCCATGCTTCCAAGCCTCTAACTACTGCTAATATCTCTTTGTCATGTATCTCATAATTTCTTTCTGTATTACTTAGAGATTTTGAGATAAAAGCAACTGGTCTCCACAACTCATCTGGGCATTTCATTGACAGTACCCCTCCAGTAGCATAGTTTGATGCATCTACTTCTACTCTGAACTCCTTATCTAAGTCAGGGGCTGCTAATACTGGTCTGCTTGTGAAAATCCTTTTGAGCTCATCAAAGGCTTGCTCTTACTCCTCTCTCTACTGCTACTCCACATCCTTCCTTGTGAGCATATTCATTGGCCTAGCCACCTTTGTGAAGTCTTTAATGAATCTCCTATAGTAGTTTACAAGACCCAAAAATTTCTGACATCTTTGACATTCTTTGGTGTAGGCCAACTTAGTACTCCATCCACTTTCTCTTTCTCTATCTCTATGCCATTGGGTCCTATTACTACTCCTAGGAACCCAACCCTTCTCACTTTCCACACACACTTCTCCAGCTTGACATACAAGTCATTCTCTTTTAACCTCTTCAATACTTCTACTATCTCATCATGTTCCTCCTCTGTCTCTATCCCTACCAGCACGTCATCCACGAATACTACCACTTTGCCTTCATTTATCAAGTCTCTCAAAATTTCATTTATCATCATCTGAAAATATAGCAGTGTAATGACTACCTAGGTGAGATGCTTAGGCAGAGGCACTCAACATTTGAGAGAACAAAGAGAGCTCGATGGAGTTCTTATTGGATTCAGCTACTACTTATACAAGTTCTGTGTTTACCACTATATACACTTAGTAACTACCGCATGATCCTTCTAGAAGGTTCTATCATGTGGTTTGTCACATGACTTCTTATTTTATCTTATCTCCATAGATCTCTGTTCTATATTTAGCCTTTTCTATAAATAGATTCTTGTCCATTTTAGTCCATCCAATTATAGTACAAGTCCACAATGTCTGAAATATCTTTCTCC
>Ga0153969_1000076_pt1 | contig 16099 bp, 9 predicted proteins | sample TSGA053MetaG_FD_104702 | JGI IMG/M metagenome (GOLD analysis project Ga0153969, IMG submission 104702) | Attine ant fungus gardens microbial communities from Georgia, USA - TSGA053 MetaG | ecosystem: Host-associated > Fungi > Mycelium > Unclassified | place: USA: Georgia, George L Smith State...
TACTAATGTTACGTCTACTGGGGCGCAAGATCTTCACCCAGCTAGACACCTACTGCCTTACTTGCTACTGCCCTAATACTATGGTTATACTATCACCTCGCAGAGAGGATCTCTAACCTAAACACCTTCTTAAAGATGCGGCATTACTCCTCTGTGTGTACAGTCCACAATGGGACCTCAGCACAAGGTTTATAGAGCGAAAGAGCACAAGTATACTACTAAGTACCGCTCAATTACAAGGTCAGGTCTTAGACACAATACCTGAGCTTGGTATTGCGCTTCCACCGTCAATCCCTAACTGATTGACAAGTCCCCTTTACAGCTAGGGCCCACTATCCAAGAGGCTTGAGAGTGCTATGCTCTCCAGCGAGGAAGAGTATAGAATAAGTGTAGTGGGGGGAAATCACTTGCAGGGCCAGTATGAAGCCAACTGCACCTTTAAGTGATTTTGAGCAGGGTTCAAGGTGAACAGTGCTCGGATGTGGACTATCGAGTTCTAGTGTAGTGACTTAGTCCAAGATGACTTAATCACCCTCCTGGTCTGAGTTGACAAGGAGAACTCGATAGAGTTCTCGTTTGCTTTCTGTACACTACTTATACACTTTCTGTATTTACCCTTATTTACAAAGTCCTGCGTATCTCTTTTGAGTCATCTTCTCTCACATCCATTGATCTCCTAAGAAAAGAAAAGAAAAAGAAAAGAAAAGAAAATAGATATTGACTTAGTCATTTGGCCAAGTCATGACAGTACCCAGTGTTGAAGATCAAGGTTTAGAAACTATCTAGATAGCTATTGTCACAGTTGTACTATAGACCAGTAGTTACATACTGTATAGTTTACCACTATACCAAAAGGGCAACATTAGCAAGGCTACTTGCTAATGAGGGTCTAGCTATTTATGTAGTTTTTTGAACAGGTATTTTGTTATACCTCCATGTCACTATTTAGCAGTCACTTTTTTGTAACAGTTATCTACTATATGGTTACTCTAGTAGTAGGACATCCCTTCCAAGATATTGACTATGTCTGCTTCTGCATTGACCAGGAAAAAGTGGATGCAAAGTTGTGTATTGAACTCTGACTAGATTTGCAAAGGGAAGATTCTAGTACCTACCTCCTGGTAAAAGAGATTTTTGGACTATTTAGTGGTCTATCCAGTTTTGAAGAAGGTCAAGGCCCAAAGGACCTTTTCTTCTTCATAACTAGACTGCTCTGGGGCCAACCATATATACAGGAAGCAGAAGTTGAGGAAGACATGACTACAGGCATATTCTCCAGAGAAGTCAGAGAGAGGGGACAGTTTGGGCTGAGCCTATTGCCTAGGGACAACCAGAGTGGGGGCTGGGGATATAGAGGGAGAGGGTGCAGGTACCAAAGAGATGTTTTGTATTACCAGAGATAGAGCAGGATGTACTACCAGTTGTACTAGCTGCTAGAGTTGGGCAGTGAGAGTGGAAAGAGTGTTGTTAATATTGTTTTCAGAGTAATTTTGTCATTCAGTCAACTCCATCAGATAGTGTTGTAGGTGCCCCAGGACATCTACAAGGTCCTGGGGGTTTTCTGGTGATAATAACATTTCAGGAGTAGAATGGAGGGTTGGTGTTGGCAGAGGAGGGTAATCTAGGGGTAGCTGTTCACTGCAACTATCCAAGGCTCTGTTTTAGAAGATTCTATCCTGCTATGAGAGTGACCAGAGTGGAGTGGCTTCTAGGAGAATCCTCAGTTCTATAAATATACTCTAGAGTATGTTATAACTCACCTTCTAGAAAAATTCTCAGAGAATAGGATAAGGTTCCTGGAAGGGTACTCTATACTATATATACAAGTCCCCCCAGCTACAGAATATCCTAAGGGTCAGGGTCAGGAATGCAGGAGTAGGCAACTAATTAATGTTATGTAATTATTATTTAATTAGTACAGGGTCACTCCAATAGGCTACCACTAGTGCATTAGAAGTGTGACTTAGTGTAGTCCCCTTACAGCTAGTCATAAAGTACTGGAGGTTTTTATGGTCTGTCCAGATTTCAAACTTTACTTTTGCTCTCTCCAAATAGTGTCTTCACACTTCTAAGCATTAAATTACTACCAACATCTCCTTGTTATGAATTTCATAGTTGCACTCTATTGCATTTAGTAGTTTGGAGATAAAGGCAACTGGTCTCTATTTTTCATCTCTACATTTTACTGACAGTACTCCTCCTATTGCATAATCTAAAGCATTAGCCTCTACCCTCATTTCCTTATTTAAGTCAGGAACAGCCAGTACTGGCTCAATCGTGAACACTTCCTTCAATCTTTTAAATGCTTCTATTTGTTCTTCCTCCTATCTCCACTTTTCTTCCTTTCTAACCAACTGATGTAATAGGGCTGCAATCCTAGCAAAGTCCTTAATAAACCACCTATAGTAGTTGGCAAGCTCTAGAAACTTTTGCACCTCTTTTATGTTCTTTGGTGCTAGCCAGCTTAACATCCCATTCACCTTTTCCTTTTGTATTTCAACTCTCCAAGAACCAATCACTATACCCAAGAATTCTACCTTTCTTACTTTCTATTGACATTTTTCTGGTTTGACAAAGAGGTCATTCTCTTCTAGTCTGTTCAACACTTCCTCCACTAATTCATCATGTCCCTCCTCTATGTCTGTAGCAACTATAATATTATCAATGAAGGTCACTATATTCTCTTGATTAATCATATCGTGGAACAGGTTATTCATTATGGTTTGGAAAGTAGCAGGGGAGTTTGTTAACCCAAAGTACATGACTATTGGTTCATAGGCCCCAATATATATTGTAAATGCCGCTTTCCATTTGTTGCCCTCCTTAATTCTTACATTGTTGTACCCCCATCTGAGGTCCAGTTTTGTGAATACCTTTTTTTTGCCTATTCTGTCCAGAATATCTATGATTAGGAGCAATGGATACCTATTTTTTACTGTCTATTGATTAATATGGTAGTAATCCTGTACTATCCTCCTCTTGCCATCTTTCTTTGCTACAAAGTGTACTGGTGAAGTCTGCAGCAACTTTGATAGCTGAATGTACCCTTTTTGCAGTTGATCCTCCACAAATGCTTGGACTTCCTCTCTTTTTTCCCTTGATAGAGAATACACCTTCTCTTTTCTTGGCACAAATCCTTTCTTTAATTCTATTATATGGTCCTACAGTTTTCTTGTGGGCATTCTTTCTGACCTCTTCTTTTCAAACACTTTTTTCCACTTCCAGAATCTTCTAGGTACTAGTTCCTCTACTGTTTTTTCTTTCTCTATCTTTCTTACTTGCTTCTGCTTCTATGTCTTCTACTTCCTTTTTCCACATATAGGTAGACACTACATTATTCTTACTTCCTCTTTCTCCCAGTTGATTTCTGGGTTATGGGTAGCTAACCAGGGCATATCCAATATTACCTCTGTCTTTTCCAAATTGCATATGTCTATCCATGTTCTCTTAACATGTCCCTTGAAGAACATATTGCACTCTACCTAATGAATAATTGCTCCTTCCACATTAACAGTCCTGTCCATGTTTCATACTAATAGGAGATTCTTTAGTTTTTCTAGTTTAAATTCCTTCTCCTTTGCAAACTTTGTATCCATGAATAGACCCATTGTCCCACTATCCAATAGTGCTTTTACTACTACCCCTTTGTGACTTTCTAGCTTTTCCAGCCCTACTTTCATCCACACTTCTCTTAGCAGTTGTAGTATGTACTGCACATCTCTTACTCCCTCAGTGTTGTCTTGACAAGAAACTTTATTTTCTAGTCTCTCTGGGTACAATACACTGTACATATTTGAGGAGACCAGCCAGGAGCTCACTGTTCTCTATTGTCTTTTGCCAACTCTTGTAGTGTTTCTACTACTTTTTCCTCTCTTCCTTTCCTTTGCCAATAGTTTTTGGCTATATAGCCCCACTTTCCACATACATAGCATTTCCTATCCCCTTCTCTTCCTTTATTGACATCCATTGCATTGAGATCTCTTTCTAGCCCCTGTTCTCTCCAGTTGTTCTGCACTCCCCCTCTAAAGTTTTGATCTTCTGCCCTCTACATAATTTGTCCCCCTCTACCTCTATATGATCCTCTCCCAAAGTCTCCCCTGGGCTGTGCATTTCTCTGTGGACATGCTATATTTTCCCCCAATATCCTCTCCTTTGCTCTACTCTGCCTCTGGTTTTTATTCAACCTTACTGCCCTTTCCTGCTACTCCTCTATTATACAGAAAGGGCTCTCTACCTCTACTAACTTCCTTCTGATTCCCCCACTTAACCTCCTTTTGAACTTCTTTATAAGAGGTCACCTCTCATATCTACTTTCCTTTGCTATTTTCTTGAATTCTTGGATATACTCATTGTATATCCTCCCTCTCTGCTCTATTGTTCTTAACTACTCCACCTTTTTTTCTTCTTCTTCTGCTATCTCCTCAAACTCGTTTCTCATTTTACTGAATAATTCTTCTGCTGTCTCTACTTCTAATTCCCCTTTCAATAACTTATCCAACAGGTTATCTTTCCAGGCCTCTGCTACCCCTCCCTGCACATAAGACAGTACCCAGGCTATCTTTGTCAACTCCAACTCCCCTGTTATCTTTATCCTTAGATACAAATAGGCTGTATTGACAAATATACTCACTTCCTCCATCTTTCCACTGAACAGGGGAGGTTTTGCTACCTCCACTCTTGCTCTTCCACTTTGTTATAATAAGGTAGCCACCTGCTGCTACAGGCTGGCAATCAAGGTAAGAAGTTGCTCCTCCTGAGTAAGAGAAGAGGGTATAGGAGCAGTGGGTTGCTCCACAGATTATTGGTGAGACATATATGGTGGTAGTGGTAGTGGTGATGATGATAATGTTTCCTTGTATGAGGAAGAGTGGTCTTCTTGTCTAAACTTATAGCTAGCTACTGACTAAGAAGGGTAAAACAATATTATCCCTAAGAAGGGAATCTCTAATCTAGACAGGTCTTTAAGAGGTTACTGTTGCTCCCCTGCATAGACTGATTACAACAAACCAGTAGCATGGAGCTGATAGTAAAGAATATATACAAGCCTACTTAATATAGGGGTCAGGTCTCAGGCAGAAACATGAGTCTTGTCCAGACCTTCTATCTACTGTCCCTAACTGACAATGAAGTCCCCTTTATAGCTAGAACCTACTTTCCAAAAAGCTTCTGAGTGCTATGCTCATTAGCAAGAATGATGAAAAAGTAAATGAAGAGTGAGATGTCAAGACTGCAAGGTACAGGATTGACAATGGATATCAAGTTCTTGTGTTAGTGCAAGGTTGTAAAGACTTAAGGCTCAACCAAGATGGTTGTTTAGAAAGAACTCAATAGAGTTCCCTATTGGATTTCACTAGGTACTTATACAAATATTGGTTGGTCTATGCACTTGTCTCCTGTAATCATATAACCATTACTAAAAACTATCTATATCTCATATAATTCTTCCCACACTATTTATATCTTTCCCACATTGTATTCTTGGATGTTTCCTATCAAGTTGATGAATGTATAAGAAATAGTTTCCTTCTTGGGAGTTATCTCATAATAGTTACAAGATTTCCATACACTTAGTGCACAACCAAATATGATGGGTAGTAGATATCATATTTGTAAAATTCACATATATCAGATTGTGATTGCAATATGACATTATTTTCATCTATTTCTGGGTCTACTTGAACTACTTCACTGAGAATCACATCACTACTTTGCATTTTACATCTGGATGTGTCTATTGGCAAGCTCACTGTCACTGATTAGAGAATGATCATTGTAGTTTACACTTTGTTCCATCCTGTTGATTGATCATTTCAGATGCTCATTCTTTGCTTATAGTTGTTTCATTGATAAGATAGTAATTGTTTAATCTGCTGACATTATAACACTGTTTACACATAGAACCTGCAGAATTCTTACTTGATTGGCTTGTCAACTATTTTCTACTCCCATGCTGCATGTCTATTCTTGGAGGAGCTACAAGTATGTGTCTCTTCACCCAATCAAAGTCTCTAAGTGTGCATATGGGCACCTTGTTATAGGGTCTGTCTCACAAGTAAGTCACACTTGTGTGCACCTCATATATGCTGTAAGGGGAGAACTTATTTGGAAATATTTCTGGGCTGCTTCAGATAGTGATATTTAATTCTTCCAAAGATATTGCATTTTAGATAATCAAGATACCCTAGCACAGGCTATTGAAATTTTGTTGAGGAGAGTAGGCTCTCATGTATGTCAACCATCCCTTTTAACCATACTAATATTACAATACTCACTACATGTCATGAGCACCAATGAGAACCTATATACCAACAATAGAGATGTGGAACTCGATCCTAAGCAATACCTGATGTAAGTGGTCTGCTGATGAGATGTGGTGTTGTATCTGGGGGACTGCACTTTTGAGGTTGTTGGCTAATACATCAATGTTGGGGATTGAATGCTCTTCCACATACATATTGATGATCCACAATGCAGTTTCTTTGGAAGAATTTAGTGAAGAAAATTCGTAAATAAACTCTCACCTCACAGCAGTTATGATACACACACAAGTGTGACTTAGTAGTTAGACAAACCATTCAACAAGATGCCCACATGTGCACTTAATTGTATAGAAAAACACATACCTGTAGCTCCTCAAAGAGTAAAAGAATGGTTGAAAAACCAATGAAGTGGGAACTTTACAGATTCTATCCATAAACAGCATGATAATGTGAGTCAATTGAAAGTGTGTCTAAACAAACAATATCTTATTTATCAAAAGACAACAACTGCAAAGAATGGACAAACAGTGAGAATCTGAGTTGATCGATCAACAGGAACGGAACAAAGTGTGAACCATGATTCTCCGATCAGTGGCAGTGAGATTGCCGATAAACGCTAAATGTGAAATGCAAAGTAGTGATGTGACTCCCACCAAGGTGGTTTGAGTACACACGGAAATGAGAATAGCGCCAGGTTGTGATCAAAATGTATTACTTGTGAATTCTAAAAATATAATATATACTACCCATCATGCTTGGTTGTGCACCAACTGTATGGCAATCTTGTGACAGACCAATATATGGAGGATTTCGAGGTCTGGTTATTTTTAATTTTTGATCCATCATTGCAGGCACTTTATTCACAAAGTTCCGAGAATGCAAACATTGTTGACCGATCTCGGTACCTGGATCACATGGCTTGATGTCTCGATCAAAGCTTGACCCCTCGATTATTGTTTAAATTTCCCAGTCATCATGAGTTTCGTATTTATGATTATAAACTTTTCATCGATTGCCCTGAAAGAAGTACCTTGTCCCTTCCAATGTAGGAATAAATCATACTCGGTTCTTGCATTATTTTAGTCCGTCACTGTTATTACTTCATTGGCAGTACATTACAACTTTGCACTTCACTTTTTTATCTATAACAGGAACTGATCAAAAAAGATCGGCGGCTTCACTGCCACTGATTTCGAGACATGATCCATTTTAACACTTTGTATATGTTGTACATGTCCATTGCTATTCATCATTCGTCGATTATTTTAGGTTGACGTGTATTTTTGGCCATCAGAAACTTATTTGCAATTATCCTTTCAATCGATGGCCCTCATGTTTTTGTCTGTCACAACAACCAAGGACATCGTGTTCTGTGTCTGCCTAATGTTGCTAATGCAGCTCTTGAGGAATGATTTGCCGGTCAAGACTTGTGCTTTTATCTTTGCCTACTCACTGGAATTTTTGTCTTCCCTAGGTGTAGATATATCTTAATCTTTATTACACTGATATGAGCTTTAAGAATGATCCTGACGCTGTGAGTCATCTAAATGTAACGGTTTATATATCAGTTTTCCTGATAATGTATTTTTTTGTTCAATGTAGCAAAGCCTCTGCCTCTGCCTATAATCGGTATTTAAGCATCCCACATGTCTCGGCACGTGTCCTCTGCGCACTATTATTCCATCTGAGAATAACACCACCAAAAACCTTATGTGGGTGTAAGGCTGACGCGGTCATAACCTTGTTTTCAGCTCGGAAAACAAACTTAGAGACGAGTCTCTGTCACGGTGTGACAATTACATTTCCAACCCCCATGTCCTGTCACCCGTCCAGACTCTTCCGCAACACCTATTGGTAATCTAGTTGGCTCTCGTGACACAGTAGATGCAGAAAATTCTAGTATGCACGCTCAGCAGCTCAAAAAATTCGTTGTGGACGGCGCGTCGACCGTCGTGCAGCTGGTGACCCAGGTATTTCTTCCACATTTGTGCTTTCACTCTCATATCTATATAGACGCGATTTCCATCTTATTTTTCTATAGCACATCTGGCGACCTCAACGAGGCATCTGCCGTAACACTGACATTCACATGGAAGATGCTGATGCCCACCCATCTACTTCTGCTTAAATGTCAAACATTGATCTCAGTATCATCACGCTCAGTATCACAGACAGAGAATGTGGAGCATTATGAAAGCAACCGAGGGTGCATTGGGACGCTAATACGGCATCTTGAGCACAAAATGTGAGTGTTTTACCATTATGAACCGTCATAGCGTGCTAATCTTTTGCCACTTGCCTTTTTCAAGTCCGCAACCCAGCCCCCAGCCTCTGCTGCCCTGAGTCCTGTGCCTCCTCCAGTGCCACCATTCTCTCTGCTTCGTCCTTCCTTCGTTTCCAGACCCACGACGTTCTCAGGCGCTCAACTACGCTATCCCCAATCAACTCTTCATAGTTTCGAAAGAACCAAGAGTGCAGCCCTGTTGCACTTAATGTCACTGTTATTACTAGATTTTCCCACCACTGAACGCAAGTTTGCAAGTTCCAATTCTCAAAAGTCCAACACTGATCCAGAACATTCTCGCCACAGTTCTACTCATTTCTGGCTTAATCAGAGCCTACCAGTGTGTTTTGAGGTTTTTTGTAATGAAGGATCGTAGTGGCTTACCATCGAAGTACATTATCTTGATCGCTGTCATATCTAAGTCCAAGTGTAAGTTTACAACATGGATTTTAATAGCTGGAATGCACGAATCAAGATTGTAATGATTGGATTGAACAAGTCTTGATCTCGCGAGAAACGGTGTAGGGATATTAGTTGGCTGAAGAAAGGCTGCAAGGGGGGTAACTGATCATCAGCTAGCACCTACATATTATTTGACCTGAAGCAGCCGAGTTAGGTTGCATCACATGTGGTTGTTTTATTCAGTTGATATCTACAATTTACAGTAAGCACAGATTGTAATACAAGAAGCGTTGTCTCACCTCAGGCGTCTCGGGATCAAGTAGATGGCTGAGGGAGGATAGTGGAATTGGATTCTATATAAGCCTGCTCTACATTCCTCGGTGTTAGTTTGTGGCCCCAGGTGACAGGTGGTGTCATATCAATGATGAGTCGGCTAGAGTGGTGGTGTCGGCAGAGTGGAGAGGCAATGGAAGAATGCTGGTGTAAGTGGAATGGAGGAGTTGATAGAATGATAGAAGAGTCTATAGAATGATGTTCGAGCTTGGACATGTCTATTGCGTCTGTTCATCGCAATAGTTTGCTTTTCTCAATATTGGTTCTTTTTCTTGTTTGTACGCGAATAATATCACTGATCAATATTCCAGCATCTAGAGGCCCAGAAAAGAATCTCATGGACATAATAAAAAGCATGAGGATACATCATCCGATCTCTACGACGACGAAAGTCTTTCAATAACCAACCCATTTTCTCTTCACTTTTTGATTACCAGTAAGTTGATCAACTATCGAGAACCTTGATCGAGTATTTCAAAAATTGTTATACCTATATAAGTGAAATAATGTCCAAAGGTGCTGGTACCGCTTTCATGTTCCTGCATTGTATGCATGTGAAGAATGGTACAACACACCCAGATAGATGAGCAGCACATTCTTTAGAGCTTGGATAGTATTGGGCATGATGATAAAGATGCTTTCTGTACGTGGTGAGATTGAGGTCTGTTCAAGGACAAATTACAAATCAGGGGAGGTTGACAAGTGCTTTGGGGCAAGATACCTCATTCATAAAATTATATCCCGCACACGTAGATGAAGTGCTATCAAAGTGATTATGGTCATCGTGTGACGAATTTCATGTTGGCCAGGCATATTCTGGAACGAATGAACTGGACATCTTGAAGCTACTTGGAAGTTCGTGAACAGTTTCCAGTTCGATAGATGCAACTTATTGTAAGCCGCAACATGAGACAGCTGTAAGGAGAGGCTAACCATTTATACGCGATTAGAGCTCACTGTCTGCATCAAGACAGTTGGAGGAATCAGCCAGATCGGCAGCGATATCAGCCAAGAAGGATAGTATGAGGGAAGGCGATGTTGTCAAGACACTGGTGAATGTTGGTATTGTGATCATCGGGTTTGTATGTTGACACAGGAGTATAATGTCCGTCAGACTTTTCTATGGTCATAGATACTCAGATAGATTTATAGTAAAATTGTAAAAACACTCAAGAGTATGCGGGCATGCGATTGTGTACTTTGAGCCCCCACCCAAGCAGCTTCTCCACCCCTTTCCCCCTTCATCGAGCTCTTTCGGCTGCTCTTTATCGGTGCACTCTGTCCACTCAAGGCCGACCTCGAAGTTAGAGAGGTCCACCTTTATTGGCCGTCCCTAGACCGTTTCTACGTGAGCCAGACATAGAGCTTCCCTATACTCAAGTGGGACCCAAAACATTGATCGTCCTGACCCATCAACCACCCATCCCTGGTGCCTTGCAGAATAAGCTCATGTCGATGAGTAGCATTTGGGTGCTTGGCTGCGAGGTCTACTATGTCGTGAATTTTAATTAGATTGTGGATTTTGATCGGATCATTGCATTGATAGGAAGCCAACTGAGCCCATCTCGAATAAACTCCATGGGCCATCCTGTATCCCAGCACTGAGCATATATATGGCCAGTGCAGACGTCGAAGAGAGCCATTGTGTCTATGTCATGACAGTGGAGATGCGATTTCCTTGGAAAAATTTAACATCAATATTTGAAGAAGCCCAGAAAGATTTGTATATAGGCTCTCACCGCACAGTATTCACAAGGCACACAAAAGCATGATTCAGTTGTTAGACAGACCATGTAAAAAGATGCCCATACGCGCGCATAAAAAGCTCAATTTTGCGAAGACGCATATACCTGTACTCCTGCAAGAGTAGAGATGCCGCGTGGGAGTGGAAAATATTTGACAAGCCAAGTGAGAATTCGACAAGCTCTATCTGTCAACAGCATCATCATGTAAGCAAGTGCAGCCCACAGAGTCAATCGAAAGCGTGCCGAGGATCATCGAAATCTTATCGATGAAAAGACAACAAATGTAAACCATGGACAAACAGTGAACATCTTAGACGTGGGCAAACAAAGCATCTAAAATAACCGATCAACAAAACAAAATACGATAATCAAATCACGATCAGTGGCAGTGTCAACAGGCACATCTCAATGTGAGGTGCAAAGTAGTGATGTGACTTCCAGCAAGGTCGTTTCAATTACACTCAGGAATGGACGAAGATAACGCCATGTGACAGGTCGAAACACAAATCACACTACCCATTGTACTCGGTTTTGCACCAAATGTGTCACAGCCTTGTGATAGATTAATATGTGAAGGATTTCCCGTTTGGGATTCGGTTCTTTTTAATTCTTGATCAATCGTTGCAGGCACTTGATTTACAAAGTGCTGAGCATGATTGGGAGATTAACATTATCAAAGAACTTTGTTGATCACTCTTGGTTGTCCAGTGCTTACTAACATAAAATACATTGTCATACATTGTTGAGCAGTTTTGGTTCCTGGATAACATTGCTTGATGTCTCAACCATTTAGAGTTCTTGATCAATTTGTGATTTTTTTATCAATGCTTGGCTCCTTGATCATTGTATTAATTCCCGGTCATAATTTGTTCTTATCATTGACGGCCCTCAAGGGCGTACCTCGACCCTTCCAATATAAGAATTTGATTTTTGCAATATTTGAGTTCGTTACCTCGTTGACAGCACATCACAATTTTGCATTTCACATTTGATATCCCTTATAGTCTATACAAAGAACTAATCTAAATATATCAGAAGCTGATATTAAGGAACGATTATCATCATGGTGTAGAGATCGGACACTTGCTACCACTGAGAAGTGTCCTCCTCAACTAGTTTTTGCAACTCATTTATATTACTATATAGGGACTAGTTTAGACTAGCTATGACAGGAGAACCTTCTCGGTACTTTAGGATGACTGGCCAGGTCCCCAGTGCCATCTTCGGTTAAGGACAGTACGTGTTAGTATTTTGTATATATAGAGCTCCCTACGTTAGCAAGGGGAGCAGTGAAAAATCGGAAAGCATCTTGTACCCCTCTATTGCAAAAAGTCTATTGTTCCTACTTCAAAACTTTGGGTCAGCAAGTCAACAACAGACGGACGCTGTTGTGCCCGCAAAACTTATTCACTCCTACTGTCTTAATTCCGATATTTATCTTTCAATGGTTCCATTTCAGGCACTTTTTCTCCATGCTTATGTTGTTTATGTCCATTGCTATTCATCATCTGTCGATCACTTTTAGTTTCTCGATCATTCTTGGCCATCAGAAGCTTATTATCTTTTCATTGATCGATGACTCTTGTATTTTCGTTTGTCACATTAACCAAGGACATCGTGTTCTGTGTCCGTCTTGTGTTGTCAATCTAATTCTTGAGAAATAATTGACCGGTCAAGATTAATATTGGCTATCTTTTCATATAGCATACTCGCCTACACACTGGAATTTTTGCCTTCCTAAGGTATAAATGAATCTTCCCGTGCTCAAGTTTACATGATCTGTCTAACACTGAATCATAGCTGTGATTGGTATTCAATCACGCAAACACTACAAAATATTAGATATGTCTTGTCCACTACTGACATTGCCTGTACCATGCTCCCCGCATGATAATGATACCACCAAAATTTTAGTGTAGGTGCATGACTGACGTGGTCAAAAATCATCTCGGAAACAGACCAACGAGTCTCTGTCATGACGTAACTGTCACATTTTCAGCCCTCGTGTAGAGATCAAGTGCTCGCTAACATCATAAACTCCATCAACGAGCACCCTCCTCCACTAATTCTCTGTCAATAAATTCCATTCTATTGTCTTCATCTCCATCTTCTTTTTCAATTGGACTTATTCTTTTTGTTTTATTGTTTCAAAACTATTTGTCAGCAGTTTTATTGCTCTACTATACAAAAGTAGTGGCCTAGCTGCTGTAGCTACAGAGTATTTAAGAGCCTTCTGTAACAGAAATTAGGTAGCAAAATACAGGAGTAGTCAATCACCTTTATATTATCTCTCATAAATCTACAGGTCAGTAGCCAAACGACAGACGGACGCTGTCGTGCTCGCAAACTACTTACCAACAGCATCAACCTCTTTGTCACTTCACTCGTCAGCTGCAAAACTCAACGGCCATGTTCAGTCACCCCTACGGACTACTCCCCAACTCTATTGGAAGTTCAGCTGGCTTTCATAACAAAGTCGATGCTGGAAAAGCTGGTATATACACTCAGCAGCTCATAGACTTTGTTGTGGACGCGCCGACCATCATGCAGGTATTTCTTCCACGTTTGTACTTTCTATCGCCGCTCATTCTCACATATATATAGACACGGTTACTACTCATTATTCTGGCGACCTCGATGTGTCTGCCGTGACACTGACATTCATATGCAAGATGCTGATCTACTCTCAGACATTGCTCTCATTACCACCACGCTCATAATCGAGGATTAGAAACATCATTAACGTGATTATGATGCGGACAAGGCATCCTTAACACAACGTGAGTGCTTTTCCGTTTTGCGCCGTTACAGGCGAGCTGATCTTTTGCCTCTTGCCTTTCTCAAGTCCGCAACCTCACCACTAGTGGTTATCCGAGTCCTACTCCTTTACCATGAGTGGGCATCCTTATTTTGATATTCATTGACGCGAGTGAAACAGACTCCCCCGCAAAAAGGGCTTTTCGAAGCAGGAAAAGGTACCTGGATTTGCAAGGTGAATGTTATGGCGCTGACAAGGGACAATGCCTATATCATTGACGGTGGACATTCTGCGCAGGGTTACAGCTGGTCTTGTAAGAGAAGGGGTGGATGGGCTGGGGAGTTCAATAAGGTGTTACCGAAGTAATAGATGTGTGTTTTGATCTTCTCTCTTCCCTGTCCTGATTGTAATATTTAGGGTCGTCAGATGATACCCTTGTACTCGAAATTCATAGGGAAGGTTTCAACATCAGCTCTTCGAAAACGGCTGCATCCTTTGCAATGAGTGAGCTGAACTTTTCCTAAGCAGTTGTATATATCCATGCAATAACATTCTTGTGGAAGGAAGCATCCCTATACACAGATTGATCTATCAACAGCGGGAAAGCCTCACTCTCGAGCGAGCCTCCGAAGACGAACTGAAACTAGCATCTACGGAAACACCTGACTTCTGAGTGGATGTTGATCTTTGTCCCAACCATTCCCAGTTTGATCAGAGCACCGGTCTCAGATCAACTGCGCTGCACTGTGATTGGATTTTTTGGAACGATGCAGGCGTTGGTATAGCTCAAGAGTTAATCGCGTACGTATGCATTCACCTCGGATGAGTTCGCGACTGAATCATTGACCCAGCCTCGTTTGTACTTGAAAGAACAACAACTCAATTGCGGGACATACTACACGGAAAATTTCCATCGATTGAGACGTTCATAGAGACCTGACTAGCACGGGCTATTGAGATTTCGTCGAGGAGAGTAGGCTCTCATGTATGTCAACCATCTCTCTTGACCATACCGATAATACCATATTCACTGCCTAAGATTAGCACCAGCAAGAACCCATATACCGACACCAGAGATGCAGAACTCGGAACAATACCTGATGCAGGTGCTTTTCCAATGGGATGTGGTGTTGTGTCTGGAGTACTGTGTTTTTGAGGTTGTTGACTGATGCATTGATATCGGGAAATGAGTGCTCTTTGGACAAGTGTATCGTCGGTTAAATTATTGATCTGACTCTCTCGACTGACCAAATCCATCCATTCACTGTCTTCAAAAAATGACAATATTGTTATACCTATATAAATGAAGGAATGTCCAAAGGAGCTGGGACCGCTGTCGTGTCCCTGCATTGTATGCATGAAAGGAATGGTACGACACACCCCGTGAAATGAGCAGCATGTTCTTTAGGGATAGTCTTAGGCACGATGATAATGGTGATTAAGATTTTGTGTGCGACGATTGAGGTCTGTTCAAGGATGAATTAGAGATCAGGGGAGGCAAGATACCTCATTCATAAAATCATACCTCGCACACGTACACAAGGTGTTATCTGGATCAAAATAATCGTGGTCATTGTGCGACATACTAGACATCGGCGGTTGGCAGGCACATGCTGGAGACAGCACCAACCAGTTTCTACTGCAAACAATGTTCCCTCTTCTAAGCCGCAGCAGGAGAGATGGTTGTAAGGACAGGCCAAGCAATTGATATCATGATTTGCTTTTGGTGTCAGGAGACCGGCCGAGCTTGCTGCGCTAATTAGCCAACGATGGCATGAGTGAAGGCAATGTCGGTGAATATTGGTATTATGATCATTGTATTTTTATTATTGATGTACGAATATACTGTATACTGCAGTCCACGAGACTCGTTCACGGTGATAGATACTATGGAAGGTGTAAATGCAGGGTAAAATTGAGATAGTACACAACTGTCCTCCTACTCGAGCAATCTCGCCATTCTCTTTCCCCTTTCCTCAAGTTCCTTCAGCCATCCTTGGTCAATGCATTCAGTCCACTTGCTGCCGTACCTGAACCTGGAGAGGTCCACCTTTGTTGGCCTGTCCCAAATCATTTCTACGTGAGGCAGGCATAGAACTTTCCTGTGCTCGACTGGGACCCAAAACAGCAACTCATGATCCTGACCCACCGTCCATCCGTCCTCCATGTCATGCGGGACAGGCTCATATCCATGAATAGCATTCCGGTGCTTAGATGCGAGGCCCACTATATCGTAGATTCTGATTGGATGATCGTCATGATAGAACGCCAACTTTGTTCCATCTCCAATAAACGCCATGTTCCATTCTGTGTTCCA
>Ga0153969_1000087_pt1 | contig 15698 bp, 14 predicted proteins | sample TSGA053MetaG_FD_104702 | JGI IMG/M metagenome (GOLD analysis project Ga0153969, IMG submission 104702) | Attine ant fungus gardens microbial communities from Georgia, USA - TSGA053 MetaG | ecosystem: Host-associated > Fungi > Mycelium > Unclassified | place: USA: Georgia, George L Smith State...
CCTTCAACCCCAAGCTGGGCATCGATTTCAAACCGACCGACAGTCTGACCTTGCGTGGCAGCTGGGGGACATCATTCCATGCTCCTCCGATGCGTTACGCCTACGACGGGGTGCAGCCGGTGCAGTCCGGCAATGGGGCCTTTCTGCGCCCAGATCTCTACCGCGCGCCTTGCGACACCACCCTCATCCCGCTCAATGGTGTTTCCGAGAATCCGGCCGGCTGCACATTTACCGCGATCGTAATCACCGGCGGCGCCGGCCCGACATTGCGTCCTGAGGAAGCAGAAACCTGGACGCTCGGCTTCGACTGGCAACCAGACTGGGCGCCTGGACTGCGCGTGGCCGCCAACTATTTCAACCTCACCGTCGACGACCGCATCGTACGCATCCAGCCCGCGCAGCTCGGTGGCATTCTTGCCGAACTCTTCCGCACCGGCACTACGCCGTATCTCGATGCGCTGGAGATCAATCCCGATGACGCGCGCGTGCTGGATATCATGAATAACGACCCGCGCTATCTTGGCCAACTTGGTCCCGGTCCGGTGCAAAGTGCGGCCGATGTGGCGATGATCGTCAACGCGACCCAGTTCAACCTCGCTTCGTTGCAGATGGATGGTGTTGATTTCGACCTCAGTTACGGCTTCGATGTCGATCGCGCAGGTTGGCTGGAACTGTTCCTGCGTGGCACCTGGCTCAATTCGTACGAAATCGAGGCGACGCCGGGCGCTGGGTATGTCGATCGTCTTGGCAAATACAACCCCGCTGACGGTTCCAGCCCGGTGCCGTTGCGCTCGGCCCAAGGCCTGCGCTGGCAATACGGCAATCTCGATGCAGCGTTGACCATGAATTATGTCGACGGCTACGAATGCGTCTCCGGATGCTTTGTTCCCGATGCCAGCGGCATGCCCACACCTGCGACCACGCCGGTGCAGGTCAAGCCATGGAGAACTTTCGATTTCAATGTTGGTTATGACCTGGCACAACTCGGCGGGTTATTCAGCGATTTCCGTGTCAATTTCACCGCGGTCAACTTCACCGATGGCAATCCGCCGTTTTTCGATACCGGTACGACTGCCGTGATCGATACCCTGCCCGATCCTTATGATCCCACCAACGCGACCTTGCTAGGACGCACGCTGGTTTTAACCTTCGACAAGCGTTGGTAGCCCGATTCAATGAATGCACGCTTCAGTCAATGCACGACTCAATCCACGGCTGATACTGCTGGTAGCTGCCATACCCGCTGAGACTTTCTGGCCTTTTCCAAGCTCCAGGCAGTCCGTCGCCAACGAAACTCGAGCATCTGGATGTAAGCAATCAGGTTGGCGTTGTCAGGTCAACCTCGATGAAGCTGCGCTGGCTACACCGGCGTTGCCTGGGCGAACAGCACGGGGTTCAAGGTCTACGGCAGTGTCTGCTACGACGCGAGATAAGCGATATCCGCTGACCGCACAGCGTCGTGATCTTGGCCGTCAATCTGGGTAAATTCGCTACGGCCTGATGTGGTAAGCGCACGCGCTCCAGCTTGATCGCCGCCACGGCGCAGCGGGCAAATACCCAGATAGATTCTGGCTTCACCGATGCGCGGATTGTCCGAACTATGCATCTGAGCGCACGTCGTCATGACATCGCGCGCCATTCGCGCGCATGACGATGGTGTTGTGCCGGAGTGCCTAACCCGCCGCTTACCGCATTTTGCGCCTCGCCGCTCAAGAGCGCCCCCCGTGACGTCCGGCTCCGGCCGTGCATCTGCGCCGCCTGTCCAATGATCCGCTTTCGCCACGCACGACGATAAGCCTATTCGAGACGCGCAAATCCGACTCCTCGCTCGAAAAGGAAACCCAAACGATGTTCCCGCCAATTTCAAACCCCGCATCCTTGCCCCCAACTAACCCGATCGCGACGTGTGCAGGACCGCCGGCTGATCCCAATGGTCCTGATATGCGGCAAAATCCAAACGTTGAACGCGGCCCGAATGACTTCACCCTAGGCATCAACGGTCCTGACCCCATGTTAGAGGTGGGCGGCACACAGGACGATCAGGAACGCCAACGCGACTTCCTGCTCGCGCTGACTGGCCGTGCAGCGCTGAGCTACGCCTCGCGAGAACAAGATGGCATGGCACGGCTACCCACTGATGGCCAGGTCGAACAGACGCTCGGACAGCTCGAGCGCAATCCTCCGATCGGCACGGATGGTCGCGAAGTGACGCGTGCCGTCTACCAAAGCACCATTCCCAACGCCTCCGCACAGCAAGCCTTCGAGTACTTTATCAACAACCCCAACGAGGTCTTCAACGCCGGTGGCATGGAGATCCGTCCACCGACTGAACGCCTGGAGGACGGCGGACGCTATATGCTCGAAGTCGGCGGCCCGCCGCCAACATGGTTGCCGATCGAGATCACCGTGGACGCGGCCAACAACGCCTTCACGATCTCAACCTTGGATGGCCATGTTCTGCGCGGCGAGCAGACCTTCACCTTTGCCGACAGTTGTGATGGCAGCGGCGCCACTCTGACCCAGGACGCGCGCTTCCAGGCCAGCACCCCATTGGTGGGCGATCTGCAGAACATTGTCCCGATCTCCAATGAGCAGCACAAAAGTTGGCAATTCGCGCATCGCGAGATCTACGAGCAGTTCAACGGCGATCCCGACTATAAGGGTATGGGCATCGACTTCGACGCAAATAAATGGCGCCAGTTCGCCATCGACGTGATCAAAGACCCCGGCAAAACGGCGAACGTCTTCTCTGACGGTGTCGGCGAACTCGCCAACGGAGCCCTAGATTCAATTGGCAGGTTGATCAACGATGGTGCGGATCGCGTCGCCTCGGGCGTCGATCAGGCCATGGACGGGCTGGGCATCCCCGGTGGCGATACCGTTGAGAAGGTGATCGATACCGCTGGCAACGTGGTCGAAGGCGGCATCGATCTAGTGGGCGACGGCGTGAGCTGGGTCGCCGACAGATTTGGCGATGGCGCCGAGGCCTTGATCGATACCGCTGGCAACGTGGTCGAGGGCGGCATCGATCTAGCGGGCGACGGCGTGAGCTGGGTCGCCGACAGATTTGGCGATGGCGCCGAGGCCTTGATCGATACCGCTGGCAACGTGGTTGAGGGCGGCATCGATCTAGTGGGCGACGGCGTGAATTGGGTCGCCGACAAAGTTGGCGATCGCGCCAAGGCCGTGATCGACTTCGTCAATCCATTCGACTGAGCCATCGGCTTCCATCAACAGACGGAAATGGCGCATGGACTACACGAAGCAAGGCGCGCTCTGCGGACTTTCGGTATGCAGACTTCGGTCCTACATCCGGCAACTGCCGCGGAGCGCGCCTTCCTTTGGCCATAGTGGCCCCAGGGTCAGCGCAAGCCCGCAAGACCGCAGTCTGCGAAGCAACCTGAGACGTGAGAGAACCGCCGAGAGTTCAAGTTGCGAGGTTCACTCTAGGGTTTACCCCAATTGTAGGAAGACGCAGTCGTCTGCTTCAATCTTCCGTAATCGAATCATTCAATCTGAGGAAATTGCCATGACCATGAGTGGAGTCACCGGTGGCATCGGCGCAAGTCTCAACGCCACCAACCCCGACTTCATAGATCGGCTAGGTTTACTGTCGTCGATCCCATCGTACGACCTGATCGTGCCGGAACCGATCCCAAACACTGAGGGCATGTCGCCTGGCATGGTCTACGACCTGTTGTCAGGCTATGTAGAGGAATACGGCTCCCAGGAGGCAAAACAAGCGCTTGATGATGAAGTCCCATTTATATTGCAGCTATTCAATCCTGTTGGGGAGCTCATAGGTCACGGGTTCCTTGACCCTGCAAGAAACGTCGGGGCGATCCTTCCCATCGTCGGTAATCCGACTACCTCTGGCCCAGCGGGGTCATCGGATCCCAGCATGTATGCATGATCAAACGCTCCTGATCGGACTGTCCTTCAGATCAAGTCTTGGTTAGGACGCCTGAAATCTAAAGTCTTGGGCTCGCCAGGCATCAGAAGGTGCGCGTACTGGCTCGGTTTGTTTTTAGTTCAATCACGTTGTTTTAGTTCAATGTTTGTTTTAGTTCAATCACGTTGTGTTAGTTCAATCACGCTCATCTGAGCGCGTTGTCTTTGAGGACAGCGTCAGCCAAGCGCACAACAAAGTGATTTTCGCCGGATTCACGGACAAATTGGTTTCTGCCCTGCTGTATTAACCTTTTCCCCTCATCGGTCCTGCCTGCGCGATACACGCACAGGCCCAGATACAGACGGACTTCGCCCGTCCAGACGTTATCCTGCCCATACATTTTGGCTCGCGCGTCCAGCACACTGCGCAACAATTGCTCTGACTCATTCAAACGTCCTAGCTGCATTTGGGTGACCCCACGAAGCAGCTGGACCCGCAACCCGAGCGGGCCATCTCGCCCGCCATCGATCGTATTCCCCACTTGGCGAAGAGACCTCTCAGCCTGCTGCGCCCGGCCGCTTTGCAATTCAAGCTCTGCTAGATCGAGTACGGACGAACTGATCGCTCTGACTGGTGCGTTTGCCTGGCGCAGATTCTGGATCGCCTCGCGTAACACCGTGATTGCACGCACCCGATCGCCGGCCATGAACCATGCGGATGAGGCAGCGACAAAGAATACGGCTGCATTCGCACTATCCGTACTGCGGATCGGCTTCAAACTATCCTCTACCCGTTCGATAAGAGAAATCGCGTCCGAAATCCGGCCTTGCCGTACCAACAAGCGCAGCATGATACTGACGCCTCCAAGCACGGAATTGCGATCCACTGGCCGACTTCCCTGTTCAACGCTGACGGATTCGCGCAGAAATGGTTCCGCCTTCGAGTACCAACCGGCATCGCTCAAACACCGACCGTAGGTCCGCTTCAATGTGTCGATATGAAACTGCGATGGAAAACGCTCTTGCACCTGCAACGCTACACCAAAGCTACGCTCCGCTTGTGCAAATCTGCCCATGCGACACAGCGCCAGACCGCGATTAGTGGCGGCCTGTGCCAGGCCTCGATAGCCTCGTGCTTTCCGGTAAATCTCGGCAGCCTCGCCGTACCTGTTGGCAGCCTGCTCCAGGTCACCGGACTCGTCCAATAACCTGGCTTGGCCATTTAGCGCATCAGCGAACCGAACACTATCTGCCCCATAAAGTTTCCGAAATACTTCCAGAGATTCATCGAGCCAGGGTCTGGCCTCATCGGTGCGGTTAGTCGCGATAAGCAGGTTACCCAACTCCAACAAGTGCTCTGCATAATTGCGAGGCATTGCCCCCTGCGCACGACGAGTGATAGCGACCGCCTCCTTGCGTAAATCGATCGCTTCATTGACCTGTCCAGACACATACCTAAGATTGGACAGCATACCGAGTGCCTGGGTCATATCAGCATGCTGTTGATATCCATTCCTCAGTATCCGCACGACATGCTCGGTAACTTGAGTCGCGTTCTGATAGTCCCCCTTGAGGTACAGTAGATTCGCCCATGCATGCAGTGCATCTGCGTAATCCTTATTTTCTACACCAACCAACCGACGCACCTCGCTTATCGACGTGCGTAATAATGTTTCGGCCTGTTCAAAGTCGCCATTGCTGGTCGCAATTTCGCCAATCACTTTTTGCATCTGCGCACGTAGCAGCGGATCGTCCACAAGTTCCTCATCCAACCGCTGCGCGCCAAGCTTCAGAAGATCCCTGGCGGTCGGATCTTTTCCTTCCCATTCCTCCGGACTACTCGCCCTAAAAATCCCGATCAAGAAATCCTTGACCTGCTCGGCGCGCTTGGTCTGTTTCTCCGCTTCCAGGGTTTGCCGTCTGGCTTCTTGGGCTTGTCTGTTGGCTTCACGAGCCTGCCAAGTGGCGACGATGATGCCGGTAGTTAGCGACAGCACCATCACCGCAGCGGCAGCAGTGCCCACACGATGGCGGGCGATGAAGCGTCGGGTGCGGTACCAACGGCTGTCAGGACGTGCCTGCACCGGTAAGCCGTCGAGCCAGCGTTGCAGGTCTTCGCCTAAAGCCTGGGCCGACCCGTAACGTCGACTCGCTTCACTATTCAGTGCTTTGAGAATAATCGTATTCAGGTCGCCGCGAAGCTGGCGGCGCAGGCGTTCGGTACTCGTGCCGCGTGCGGCTGCGGCAGCATCGTCCACCTGGTTGGAAGGGCCCGATATCGGCGCATCGGTCACATCGCGCGACTTGGAAATCGGACGCTTGCCTGCCAGCAATTCGTAGAGCAGCACGCCCAGTGCATAAACATCCGTGGCAGTCGTGGCGGGGTCGCCGCGCAGCTGTTCTGGCGCCGCGTATTCGGGCGTGAGCATGCGTACACCCATGCGCGTCATGGTCGCCGCCTGTGCACTGCCTTCAGCCGCGTCCAGCATCTTGGCGATACCAAAATCAAGCAGCTTTACTTCGCCCGATTCGCTCACCAGCACATTGCCCGGTTTCAGATCACGGTGCACGATCAGTTGCTGGTGCGCGTACTGCACCGCGCCGACCACATCCAGAAACAACACCACCCGTTCGCGAAGTCCGAGCTTGCGCGCATCGCACCATTTGGTGATCGGTGCGCCATCCACCCATTCCATGGTGAACCAAGGTTGTCCGCTGTCGGACACCCCGCCATCCAGGAACAACGCGATATGCGGATGCCGCAGACGCGCCAGAATGCGCCGCTCTTCGTAGAAACGCGTCAGCACCGCATCGGTATCTAAACCGCGCTTGAGCAGCTTCAACGCTACGCGTTGCTGAAACTCAGTGCTGGAGCGCTCCGCAAGCCAGACCGCGCCCATCCCGCCGCGTCCGAGTTCGCGAACCAAACAATATTCGCCAATCATTTCCCCGGATGTTTGCGCCTGCTCGGGTTCGACTTCGTCTAGGACCTCCCCTGCCCATTCGGCGGCCGGGGTATCCACGCGCCGATCAGTGGTGGCTTCGGCGGCAAGCATAGCTTGCACTTGCGCACGCAAGTCCGCATCGCCGGCGCAATGTTTGGCCAGCACCCGCTCGCGGTCGTGATCTGGCGCATCAAAAACAGCATCAAGTACCGCGCACACCCGCTGCCAGCGGGCTTGCTGGTCTGTTACTTCGCCGATCACGCGCTAGGCTCAAGACGCAATTCGTGCATCAAGAAAATCCGCGCCTTGCGCCAATCACGTTTGATCGTGGGCGTGGACACTGCCAATACTTGAGCTACCTCTTCGACCGTCATCCCACCAAACACGCGCATATGTGCCACTTCAGCCTGACGTGAGTCCAGTTGGGCCAGACGCTCGAGCGCTGCATCTACCGCCAATACATCCGAAGCCGCCGGTTCACCGACAGCGAGGTCATCGTCGAGTTCAACCCGACGCAAGTCGCCGCCGCGTTTGTCCCTGCCCCGCTCGCGCGCCTTGTCCACCAGCACGTTACGCATCACGCGTGCAGCCAGGGCCAGGAAATGTCCTCGATCATTGATCGCGAGTTGCTTGCCGTCTACCAGACGCAGGTAGGCCTCATGCACCAACGCGGTGGTGCGCAGGGTATCGCCGGATTGACCACGTACCGCCTGGCGATGCGCCATCACGCGCAGCTCACCGTACAAGGCGGTGAACAGGGCATTGAAGGCTGCCTCGTCACCAGCGCGCCATGAGACAAACAGCTCGGTAATGCCCTCTGGTGGCGCCTCGTCACTAGTGGTCATGGCGTAGTCAGATCCTATGCGGCTTCTGAAAGCGGAATCATGCCATATGGGCTGCGAATGCAGGCGCATATTCCGAACGCACCCCCACGCTTCGATATAATTAATGACAAGCGCGCGACCTGTATTGACTTGGCGAGACCTCAGCAATGACGCCTAACAATTCATTCAAGCCAACGCCGTGTCGCGGCGCGGTTTAAGTCGGGCGTTCAACGCCACCGCATGCGTCTCTGGTCGCTCCACCCAAAGTATCTAGACGCGCAAGGATTGGTTGCACTGTGGCGCGAGGGCTTGCTGGCCAAGACAGTTCTTCGCGGCACAACGCGCGGCTACACCCATCATCCACAACTGGAACGCTTCAAGCGACACCCATATCCGCGCTCGGCGATCAATGCATATCTAGCCGCAGTCTATGGCGAGGCCGTTCGGCGTGGATACGCTTTCGACCGTTCCAAGATCGGCCCGGTGCGGGCCGTTCCATCCATTCCGGTTAACTCGGGCCAAGTTCTGCATGAGTGGCGGCATTTACGGCACAAGCTGGCAATGCGCAGCCCATCCGTTTTTGCCAAGTGGGATGATGTGGTTGTTCCGATTTGTCATCCATTGCTTCGCCAACGACCGGGACCGATGGCATCATGGGAGCGAGCGTCGTCGCGTGGCGGCTAACAATTTATTCCACAATGTCTCAGAGTTGGAAATACATCGCGGCACCGAATTTTCAAGTCGCCATCCCCGCGCAGGCGGAGATCCAGTGATGTTGATTTTTTATGGCGTGATTTTCTATGGCGTGATTTTCTATGGCGTGATTTTCTACGGCTTGATTTTCCATGGCTTGATTTTCATCGGCATTGGATTCTGAGCTAAGCTCTATCCTTCAAACAGAAGCCACTCCGCGACGCTGCGCGGTTTGAGTCAGCCGTTAAGATCGCATGAGACGACAACGATGATCGATTTTTGGTTTGACTTCGCAAGCACCTACTCCTACCCGACGGCATTTCGGATTGAAAACATTTGCCGCGATGCTCACGTAGAGCTGAAATGGCGTCCATTTCTATTAGGGCCGATTTTCAGCTCCCAAGGCTGGAATGATTCGCCATTCAATATTTATTCGATCAAAGGCCAATACATGTGGCGAGATCTCGAAAGGATCTGCGTCGACGCACATATCCCATTCCGCCGGCCTACGGTATTTCCGCGCAATGGGCTATTGGCTGCACGCATCGCATGTTGGTTCGAAGACGAGTTGTGGCTTCCGGAGTTTGTTCGTAAGGTGTACGCCGCAAACTTTGCGTTAGACCTTGACGTCTCCGATGACGAAGTTATAGGAAATATTCTGCGTGAGCTTGATCAGCCTCTGAGTATTTTGACTACGGCCCAGGCCCCAGAGGTCAAGTTGAAGCTTCGCTCTCAAACCGAGCAGGCCTCGGCGCTTCAGATATTCGGAGCGCCAAGCTTCACGGTAGGAAACGAGCTGTTTTGGGGCAATGACCGTTTGCAGGCGGCTGTGGCCTGGGCAAATAAAAAAGTCGAAAATGCCGATCTAACAAGCCAGCGGTCTAACAATTCAGCGGTCTAACAAGTCAACCGAGCGACTCGTCGCTGCGCTCATGCTCGGTCGCAACGGAACTCGAACGTTAGTTGGCAGACACAGATGGCACAGTACACGACGGAAACAATCTGGCTTCGCGGCGACCAGGACTTCTTGAACAATCGTTATAGTCGGCGGCATACATTGCGGTTTGATGCAGGATTTGATGTGCCTGGCTCCTCCTCCCCGCACGTCGTGCCGGCCCCCTATTCGGATCCCGCAGCGATCGATCCGGAGGAAGCGTTTGTGTCTTCACTGTCCAGCTGCCATATGCTGTGGTTCCTGGCGATTGCTGCAAAGCGCAAGTTTGTGGTGGACTCCTACAGGGATGTCGCTGTTGGGATCATGGAGAAGAATTCGCAGGGGAAACTAGCGATGACGTTGGTCACGCTCCGACCCGCGGCGCAGTTCTCCGGTGATAACCTGCCCAGCCGTGTACAACTGGATCAGATGCATCACGAAGCCCACCAAGAGTGTTTCATTGCCAACTCAGTCAAAACCGAGGTGCGCTGCGAACCGAAGTATGGTGCCCTCTAGCAATGCATTTGACGCGATAGCCCTGACGTCATTCGCTCTAACGTACGAGAGCGCACACTACCAGCATTTCGGAAGCACATATGAAGGTCAAGCGAATCGTCGCCAACATGTCAGCATCCGAGCCGTCGAGGATGGACGAGTTCTACCAAGGCATTCTCGGGCTCAAGGTCGTTATGGATCATGGCTGGCTTCGCACCTATGCCGGTTCTGCCAAGATGATGGTCCAGGTCAGCTGCGCAAGCCAAGGTGGCTCTGGCACACCAGTACCTGATCTGTCCATTGAGGTCGACGATCTTGATGTGGCGTTGCACCGTATTCAAACACGCAAGATTCCCATTGAGTACGGCCCGATCAGTGAGCCCTGGGGCGTTCGCCGGTTCTACGTCAAGGATCCGCTTGGCAGACTGATCAATATCTTTCAACATGAGTAAACCTGCCTCACTCCGGAAATAGTTGGGGCAGCGAATTTTCAACTCGTCATCCCCGCGCAATCGCGAAGCGATTTTCAACAGCGCGAAGCGCGGGTCATCCAGCGACTTTGATTTTCAACGACTCAAGCACAGGTGCGACATGAAGCGATTTCAGACTTGCAAGATCAAAAACCTCGCGACATTTGTTGTGCTGAGTAGTCTGGTGCTCCTCGGGAGCTGCGCCTATCAACCCGATCCAAGCGCGGCCGACCCGCCTGGCTTCTTTTCTGGAATGCTGCACGGTTTTCTGATCTTCTTCAGTTTGGTGGGCAGCATTTTCACCGAGGCACGCATCTATTCGTTTCCCAATAACGGCGGCTGGTACGATTTTGGTTACTTCCTCGGCGCATCCGTCTTCCTGGGCGGTGGTGGTGCCAGTGCTCGTTGAGGCGGCTCAATATTCACGCTCATTATTCACTCTGAGCGGGTGCCGCCATGCAGCTTGGCTGCAGAACATGATAGGGAGAATCAGAGCTGCCCCGATGCGGTCATTCCGGTGAAGGTCGAAATCCAGCGTGTTCGGAAGACACCGGACCCCGGCTTGTTCGTGCTAAGGAGCTTTGTCGCGGGCCAGTAGCGCTCCTTTAAGAAGCTCTCTACAACTTGAGGCGAGGACTTGCTAGGATAAAAAGTCCCTCCAGGAGCTGCGTGCCGCAGTGGTCTACGCCGCTAAGAGTGCTGCCAGCTCCAGGCGCAAGAATTACCACTCAACCAGAGGATGTCATGGCTTGGATCTACTTAATACTCGCCGGCTTATTTGAAATCGGTTGGCCAGTCGGACTGAAAATGGCGCAAGCGCCAGAAGGTCGCTGGCTCGGCTTTGCGGTCGCTATGATATTTATGGGCATTAGCGGCTTCCTGCTCTTTCTTGCGCAACGTACGATTCCGATCGGTACCGCCTATGCTATCTGGACCGGCATCGGCGCAGCGGGTACGTTTTTAGTCGGCGTCATGTACTTCAACGATCCTACGTCTTTTCTTCGTTATCTCGGCGTCGTGTTGATCGTAGCGGGTGTCGTCACGTTAAAGATGGCCCATTAGGCGATGATCATGGCAAGTCCATCCATGGACTTGTTCAGAAGATGCCCTAGCCGACCATGCCGTAAACCGCGTTGCTGTATCCCGTGACGCTGTAACCCGCGCTGCTGTAATCCGCGCTGCTGTAATCCGCGACGCCCTAACCCGCGATGCTGTAACCCGCCACGCCCTAATCCGCCTGGCGGCGCAGAAACGCGGGAATATCCAGATAGCTGCTATCTCCGCCAAAATCGGCGGTTGCCGGTGCCGATGTCGGCTCGCTGCGACTGCTGCGCGCGGACGCGACCGAACCAGATCCATGTGCAGCATTGGGCTCGAAATCGTGACCGAACTCCGGCTGCCCTGTGGTCGCGTTGCGCACCAGCTTGATCGGCATACGCTGGATCTCGCGTTCGGTGTTGCGCGAAGGCTGGCGTGTAGCAGCGCGGTTAAGTCCGGTCGCCACGACGGTGACCCTTACATCGTCCTGCATCTCCGGATCGAGCACGGTACCGATCACCACGGTTGCATCCTCACTGGCGAAATTCTCCACCGTGCGTCCGACTTCATCGAACTCGGCCATGGTGAAGTCCGGACCTGCGGTGATATTGACCAAGATGCCGTTGGCGCCGGTAAGATTGACGTCGTCAAGCAACGGGTTCTGGATCGCGGCCTCAGCTGCGGCTTGCGCGCGGTCGTCACCGCATGCACTGCCGGTGCCCATCATCGCTAGCCCCATTTCGCTCATGACCGTACGTACGTCGGCGAAATCGACATTGATCAGGCCGGGGCGCACGATCAGATCCGCGATACCCTGCACCGCTCCGAGCAATACATCATTTGCGGCGCGGAACGCCTGGATCATGGTGGCGTTGCGGCCAAGCACCGTGATCAGTTTTTCGTTGGGAATGGTGATCAGCGAATCGCAGTGCTGAGAAAGATCCTCGATTCCCTTGAGCGCCACCTGCATCCGCCGCCGGCCCTCGAACGGGAACGGCTTGGTGACCACTGCCACGGTGAGGATGCCCATTTCCTTAGCCAGTTGCGCAACCACCGGCGCCGCGCCGGTCCCGGTGCCACCGCCCATACCGGCAGTGATGAACACCATGTCAGAGCTGTCGAGTGCTTCCATGATCCGCTCGCGGTCTTCCAATGCTGCCTGTCGGCCGACTTCAGGATTAGCGCCTGCGCCTAGGCCTTTGGTGACGTTTCCGCCGAGTTGCAACTGCAGCTTGGCACCGCAGTTCTTGATTGCTTGTGCATCGGTGTTGGCGGTGATGAATTCCACCCCGTCGACACTGTTGTTAACCATGTGTGCAACCGCGTTACCGCCGCCGCCACCGACGCCGATGACTTTGATAATCGCGTTGGGTGCGACCTTTTCTACCAGTTCGAAATGTGCCATGACCGTGTCCTCTTGTTAGAGCCGGGACTCGGGACTCGGGACTTTGGACTCGGAACAATATTCCGGTCCGTGCCCGGCCGTGGTGCCGGCTTTTTTAGTTGTGTACTGCCTCTTGTTAGAACCGGAACTCGGGACTTGGAATTCGGAACAATATTCCGATCCGTGTCCGGCCGTGATGCCGGCTTGTTCTGTACTGCCAATTGCCGTTGCCATTGCCCTTCCTCCTTACCGCTAACCGCTCTTCACTTATTCCAACTAAATCTTCCAACCAAATCTTCCAACCAAATCCCGAGTCCTTCCTCTAAGTCCTGGTCGTTGGTGTTCAAAACTCCCCGCGATACCAATCCTTCAGCCGATTGAACAAGCTGCCTGCTCGGCCGGCCGAGATCATGGGTCTTCGTGGATGTTCGATTCGGCTGCCCATCAGCAGCAGTCCTACACCGGTGGCGTGCACGGGATTGCCGACCACCTCGCCCAGGCCGGTGACGTGCTGAGGGATACCCACGCGCACCGGCATCTGCAGCATCTCTTCAGCCAGTTCGACCACGCCCTCCATTTTTGCTGCACCGCCGGTCAACACCATTCCGGCTCGCACCAATTCCTCGAAACCACTGCGCCGCAGTTCCGCCTGTACCATTTCGAAAATTTCTTCGTAACGGCCCTGCACTGCCTGCGCCAACGCGTGTCGCGGCAGCCGCCGCGGTGGCCGATCTCCAACGCTGGGAACCTGGATACTTTCCTCAGCGGTCGCCAACTGCGCCAATGCACAGGCGTAGCGCACCTTGATCTGCTCGGCTTCCGGAGTCGGCGTGCGCAACATGTGCGCGATGTCATTGGTGACGTGGTCACCGGCGATTGGCAGCGACGCGGTATGACAGATCGCTCCTTGTACAAACACTGCAAGATCAGTAGTGCCTGCGCCGATGTCAACCAATACCACGCCCAGTTCGCGCTCATCGCCGGTCAATACCGCCGTAGCACTGGCTAGGGGCGCCAGGATCAGATCATCCACCTGCAGCCCACAACGCTGCACACATTTGCTGATATTGGCTGCAGCTGACTGCGCGCAAACCACCAGGTGAGCGTGCACCTCTAGCCGCACGCCGGTCATGCCCACCGGATTGCGGATGCCCTCTTGCGAGTCGTCGAGTACGTACTCGCGCGGAATCGCGTGCAGGATCCTCTGATCCGCCGGAATCGCGACGGCCTTTGCCGCATCTAGCACTCGATCAAGATCGGCATAGCTCACCTCGCCATCGCGGATCGGCACGATGCCTGGTGAGTTTCTGCATTGAACATGATTGCCAGAGATCGATGCATAAACGCTACGAATCTCACAACCGGCCATCAGCTCGGCTTCTTCCACTGCGCGCTGGATCGATTGCACGGTGGACTCGATGTCCACGACGACGCCGCGCTTGAGGCCGCGCGACTCGTGGGTACCGATCCCGATCACCTCGATCGGATTGCCGGTAGCGTACTCACCGACCAGCGCCACCACTTTGGATGTGCCGATGTCGAGACCGACGATAAGGGTTTTGTCGCCTTTGCGATTCATGTCGAGGGACCGGGGTTCTGGATTCGGGTCAGGGAAGCGCCGTCATGTCCTTTCCAGGTCACGGCAAACCCATTGGTGTAACGCAGATCCGCGCGTTCCATTGACCGCTGCTGTTGCGCGCGCAACTGCGGCAACACGCGCGCGAAGCGTTGCAAACGCAGGCGGGCTTCATTTTTGCCAATCACGATCCTGGCACCGTCGGACAACACTAGCGACCAGCTGCCACGCGCATCTAGCGCCAGCGAATGGATGGATAGCGACTGCGGCAGAAATAACTCACGCGATTCGTTGTAAAGCGCCACCACATCGGCTACTCGCGCATCCGGGCCAGACAATCGCGGCAGACCTTGCGGCGGCAGCAAACGTCCGCGCTGAAAAATGCGGCCATGGGCTGACAACAATCGATCAGCGCCCCACCAGGCGAACGGACGATGTTCAACGACGCGAACTTCGAGGATGTCCGGCCAACGCTTGCGTACATCGACGCTTGCAACCCAAGGCAACTGCGCGACCGCCGCGTGTACATCGGCTAGGCGCACCGCGAAATAGCCGCGACTGGCGTACGGCAGCACTGCATTGCGCACGCGCTGCTGATCGACCAGATCAAGATCGCCATGCAGACGCAGTGTGCGCAGCGGCCAGCGCTCGGCACCAATCCAACCATTGACTACCGCCACCACCGGTAGCACGACCAGTGCCAGTGCCAGCGTCCAGGCGACGATGCGTGACAAGGCGCTCATGCGATCGCCTCCCGCGCTGTCTGTTGCGCCGTTTGTTGCACTGTCTGCTCCAGGATCCGCCAACACAGTTGCTCGAAGTCACAGCCAATCTGGCGTGCGGCTTTTGGCACCAGCGAGTGATTGGTCATGCCTGGCGCGGTATTGATTTCCATTAACGCGAAGCGGCCGTCAGCATGGCGCATCACGTCCACTCGACCCCATCCGCTGCAGCCGGCAGCACGAAACGCAATCAAGGCCAGGCGCTGGAGTTCGTCTTCTTCCTCACCATGCAAACCAGGACATAGATACTGGGTATCGTTGGATACGTACTTGGCGTGATAGTCGTACCAGGCGCCGGGCGGAACGATCTTGATAGAGGGAAAGGCAACGTCACCCAAGATGCCAACGGTAAACTCGCCTCCCGCCACCAGCTGCTCTGCCAGTAATTCGCCGTCATAGCCAGCCGCGAATTCGAGTACCTCAGGCATATCACGCATGGACACGACTCGATACACGCCAACACTGGAACCATCGGCGGACGGCTTGACGAATACCGGCAGGCCGAGTTCTTGCACCGCAGCTTCGATATCCGCGCCCGGCGGTAAGCGCACAAAGCGCGCGGTTGGCAGGCCCTGCGCCATCCACACTTGCTTGGTGCGGATCTTGTCCATTGTCAACGCCGCTCCAAGTACGCCGGCTCCGGTGTAAGGCACACGCAATGCGTCG
>Ga0153969_1000094_pt1 | contig 15204 bp, 11 predicted proteins | sample TSGA053MetaG_FD_104702 | JGI IMG/M metagenome (GOLD analysis project Ga0153969, IMG submission 104702) | Attine ant fungus gardens microbial communities from Georgia, USA - TSGA053 MetaG | ecosystem: Host-associated > Fungi > Mycelium > Unclassified | place: USA: Georgia, George L Smith State...
GGTCACCTGACCTTGTCACGTGACTTTGGCTTACTCAGTCCCTATTCTGCCTTTTACTTCATTGTATACTTGGGTGTTTGAAATGCGTGGGGAACCTTTTTCCTACTCGAGGTTCTCACAACACTGTCCTCCTCACTTCTAACCATTCTGGCTTAACCAACATTTTATCCTTGTTATCTCTTTTTACTCCAATTTCCCAATCTAGTCTTCTGCTCAAGCTATCTGTCTTTCCCATCTTACTCCCCAGAATATGTTTGAGTGTAAAGTCAAATCTAGATAGGTATAGAGTCTATCTTACTTGTCTCTTATTTAACTTTTATACCTTTATGAAATACTCAAGATTTTTATGGTCTGTCCAAATCTTGAATTTTATAGTTATTTCTTTTAGGAAGTGCCTCTATACTTCTAAGCATCTAACTACTGCCAACATTTTCTTGTTATATATCTTATAGTTTCTTTCTATATCACTTAGAGATTTTGAAATGAAGGCAACTGATCTCTACATTCTGTTGGAGCACTTTGCCAATAACACTCCTTCAGTAGCATAGTTTGAAGCATCTACTTCTACTCTGAACTCCTTGTCTAAGTCTGAAGCTATTAGTACTGGTCTAGTTGTAAAGATCCTTTTAAGTTCATCAAATGTCTGCTGTTGCTCTCTTCCCTATTACTACTTTACATCCTTTCTAGTCAGCACATTTATTGGTCTTGTTACCTAAGCAAAATCTTTGATAAACCTTCTATAGTAGTTTGTGAGGCCCAAAAATTTTCTAACATTTTTTACATTCTTTGGCTCTGGCCAACTTAGCACTCCATCCACTTTTTCCTTCTCTATTTCTGTTCCATTAGGTCCTATAATAACCTCTAGAAATCCAATCTTCCTTACTTTTCACATACACTTTTCTAGTTTGACATATAAGTCATTCTCTTCTAGCCTTTTCAATACCTCTTCTACTATTTTATCATGTCCTTCCTCTGTTTCTGTTCCTACTAATATATTGTCCACAAAGGCTGCCACTTTTCCTTCATTGATCATATCTCTTAGGATTTTGTTTATCATTGCCCGGAATGTAGCTAGTAAATTTGTTATCCCAAAGAACATAACTATTGGTTCAAAGGACCCTACATGTGTTGTAAACACTTCCTTCCACTCATCTCCCTCTTTTATCCTTATGTTGTTGAACCCCTACCACAAGTCTATTTTAGTGAATATTCTTTTACTCCTTATGTTATCTATTAAATCCATAATCAATGGCAGTGGGTAGTTGTTCTTCACTGTTTGATCATTTAGACTATGGTAGTCTATTACCATCCTTTTACTTTTGTCTTTCTTGCCTACAAAGAATACTGGTAATATCTAAGAGGATTTTGATGGTCTAATATATCCCTTTCTTAGTTGGTTATTTACAAAGTTCTGAACTTCTTCTCTTTTATGGTTTAAATGTTTTCTTGAGATCTATAATGTGATCCCAAATTTTCCTCATTGGCATTCTTTCTGATTTTACCTTCCCAAACACTTTTCTCTACTTTAGGAATTTTCTTGGAACCATTTCTTTGATCTTCTTATAGTTTACTTCAACTTTTTCCTCTTTTCTCCAATCTTCCTTATCATCTATTGCCTATCTTACTATCTTCTCCTCTTCTAGCATCACTATTCTTTTTCTTTTCTTTACTTTCTGTTCTTTTTCCAATTTTGTATTTCTTCCACATAATAGTGGACATCTGGTCATCTTGACTTCTCCTGTTTCCCAATAAATTTCTGGGTTGTGTACCTGCAACCGCAGCATCCCCAATATGATGTCTGTTCTCCCCAAATTGCACATATCTATCCTTATTCTTTCTACATGGCTTTTATAATACATGTTTACTTCCACTTGGTGTGTAATAGCCCCTCTACTGTTATTTGTCCCATCTACATTTCTGACTATTACTAGTCTTTTTAGCTTCTACAGCCTAAATCCATATTCTGCTGCTATCTTTCTGTCCATGAACATTCCTGTTGTACCACTATCCAAGAGTGCTTTCACTGTTACATCTTCATATATATCTATCTTCTCTACTCCTATATTCAACTATACTTCTCTTGGTATTTTGAACATTCTCCTGATGTCTCTTTGCTTGTCCTCTTTTTTTACTGTGCTTTTCAGAACTCCTGTTTACATACTATCCTGCTATGCTTCTTCCTGTTTAGGGCATACCACTACTCTCCAATCCCACCATGGCTGCTTTTCTCCTATTCCACATTCTAAATACAGAATTCTCTCTCTATTCTCTTTTGATACCCTTGCTACCATATCTCTTTATCTACATTGAGTATACTTTACTTTAGCTACTCCTTTTTCTTTTGCTGAATTCTCTCTTTACCTCTATGCTTTGAGACATTGGCTATACCAAATATTCTTTAACTGTTCTCTAGAGACAAAATCCTATCCCTGGTTCTCTTGTATTTTGGTGTCTTTGTACTTGCACCCCCCATACTCCACAAATATTACTACCTTCCATTTTGTTCTCTATTCTTATTTTTCTAGAGTTGTACCCCTTGGGAGCATATCTCTCTTGTTACAATACTTCTGCTCTTTTCTCCATAAGGAGTATACCAGCCTCTTCTCTTGCTGTACCTTTTGCAAACTAACCACACATGCCACTTTCTCACTTCTTCTCCTTTCCTTCTCAACTTTAATACTTAGATACTCCCATTTATAGTGTTCTACTCCCCAATATCTAAAACATTGTATCTCTTCCTCTACTATCTCCTGTTTTCTCACTTTTACTTCTTTTTTTACTCCACACTGTATTACCCTACTCGTTATTACCTCAAATTTATTCTGGGGAATCAGTTTCCCCTTTGCTTTCTTCTTCTTATTCCTACAGTTATAGGCCAGGTGCCCAAACTTCCTACATTTCTAATACATTCTTTCTTCCCTTCTTTTTATCTCTGCCCTTAGTTAAGTGAGGGCACACTGTTGATTAAGCATACTGTTTATAAGAGAGTTGTATTATTTCAGAGATATTATGATGTATTCCTAGAAAAGTCAAATGAAAGTCTGATCTTACTAATTACACTATATCTGCTAGGGTGCAAGATCTTTACCCAGCCAGAGTTCTACTGCCCTACCTGCTACTGCCCTAATACTATAGTTATACTATCACCCCAAGAAGGGGATCTCTAACCTAAATGCCTTTCTAAGGATACAGCATTACTCCTCTATGTATATAGCCTACAATGGGACTTTAGCATAAGGTTTATAGAGCAAAAAGAGTACAAGTAATGTAAGGCCTTAGACTGTGATGACTTAGGTCTACTCCTAGTCTGAATTGACAAGGAGAACTCAATGGAGTTCTCATTAATTTTCCTACACTACTTATACAACTACTACATAGTCTGTGCACTTTCTTCCCATGGTTTCCCTGTGACTTAGTTATGTACCATCACCTGACTGTGACTTATAACCCTGTGGCTCTTGTGATGTTTAGTCACATGATACTTTCTCATGCTCCATCCTTGTATAGTAAGTCCAGAAAGGAAAAGAAAAGAAAAAGAAAAGAAAAAGAAATAGTGACTTAGTTGTTTTGCCAAGTCATAACACCATCCCTCTCTTAAGTTTCCTTGTCCCGAGGAATTTCTTATAACTCATAGTACAGGTCAACCATATTGCCCATCTCCTTGTCATCTTCTTCTGTCCACTCTTCTACCCCTGATTCATCTTTCTCTTCTTCTTCCCTAATTGTCTCTATTGTTTTTCTTTTCTTAGGTTATCCTTCTTTCCATCATCTCCAATTTCTTTCTAACCTTCTCCAGTATTTTTTGTCATATTTCTTATCTGACCATCCAAACAACTTTTTCACCGTAAATCTCCCTAGCAATTCTTCTCTCTCAAATATTTCTTCTTCTTTTTCTTGCCAGTTTACTTCCTTTATATCCCATTGATACTTTCTTTCAAATTCCTCAATTGCTTCCTTTGCATTTCCCAGATTTTCCCTTCCTTCCCAAGTGTCTAATTCTGCTGTGAATCCTTTCTATTGTACCAGGTATTTATCCTTTCCTCTAATTTGCCACTTATTCAAGATTTCCTCTACCTCCTATTCTTCCTCTCCATTAATTATTACTGGAGCTAGTTGCTCTCTTTTCTGCCCTTCTATTTGCCCTACATATCTACATATTCTACTAACATTGACTACCAGGTGTATTTTAATTGTATTGGGTAGCTCTAATTCTACTGCATTTAATAATACGATTTTCTTTACTTTGTAAGGCTCCACAAATCTTTCCATCAACTTTTCTGTCCTCCTCCCAACCATTTGGCACTTTAGATCTTTGGTACTCAACATCACTAAGTCTCCTACTTTATAATCGTTGGCCTCTTCTCTTTTTCTGTCTGTATACTTCTTCATTTCTTCTTGTACTTTCCCTAGCACTGCTCTTGCTTCTTCTTGTATTTCTTTCATCTTCTCAATAAATTTCTTTGCTCCCTCATATTTCCCCTTCCTTCTTCCTTCAAACCCTATCCTAGAATCTTGCCCGTAATTTGCCTTAAAAAATGTCATTTGAGTACTCGAGTGTACTTTATTGTTATATGCAAATTCTGCTGTTTCCAACCATTTGGGCCATTGTTCTTGCCTATGATCAATAAATATTCTCAAGTATTGCTCTAACTCCTGGTTTACCCTTTCTGTTTGCCCATCTGTCTGTAGATGGAATGCCGTCAACAATTTACTCTCAATCCCCAACATCCCATTTAACTCTCTCATTAACCCTGCTACAAATTGGGGTCCTCTATCCAAAATAATGCTTTCTGGTAGCCCATGCAGTTTCCACACATTATCTCTAAACAACCTTGCTAATCCCTCTGCTGATGTTTTCTCTGTAGTTGGTATAAAATGGACCATCTTCGTTAACCAATCCACTACTACTAGAATGCTATCGTATCCCTGTGCCAAAGGCAACTTAGTGATGAAGTCTGCTGATATATGTATCCACAGTTTTTCTGGAATTGAGTTGGGCATTAATTTTCCTGCTGGTTGTTCTATATGGTTTTTATTATGCTGGCAAGCATCACACCCCTCTATATATTGTTTCACCTCCTTAGTAACCCCTAGCTGCCAAAAGTTTTGAGTGATCAGCTCTACCGTCTTCCACTGCTCTCCACATCCTCCTACTGGTATATCGTGATGTAGTCTAATAATTTCTGCCCTCAGTTTATCATCTTTTGGTACATACACTTTTCCTTCTTTATACATAATGCCATCTACCTCTCTCCATTCTTTATCTCTTAACATCTTTACCCCTGCTCTCTTCATTTCCTCCACTGCTTTTACTACCTCATCATCTTTTACTTTTGACTTCCTAACTTCCTCTAATAGATCCACTCCATCCACTATTATTTCTACCATCTCTGTTTTCCTTACTTCCAGCCACTCTGGTTTTACCAACCTCTAGTCTTTGTTGTCTTTCTCTACTCCTACCTCCCAGTCTGGTCTTCTACTTAGACTATCCACTTTCCCCATCTTACTTCCTGGAATATGCTTCAGTGTAAAATTAAATCTTGACAGGTGTAGAGCCCATCTTGCTTGTCTCCTATTTAACTTTTGCGCTTTCATAAAGTACTCGAGATTCTTATAATCAGTCCAAATCTCAAATTTAATTGCTATTTCTTCCAGGAAATGCCTCTATGCTTCTAAACATCTAATGACTGCTAACATCTCCTTGTCATATATCTTGTAATTTCTTTCTGTATCACTGAGAGACTTGAAGATAAAAGCGACTGGTCTCCACATTTTATCTGAGTACTTCATTGATAGTACTTCTCCAGTAGCATAATTTGACGCATTGGCTTCTACTCTGAATTCCTTATCTAAGTCCAGTGCCACTAATACTGGTTTTGTTGTGAATGCCCTTTTGAGTTTGTTGAATGCTTTCTACTGTTCCACTCCCCACTGCCACTTTACATCTTTTCTTGTTAGCACATTTATAGGCCTTGCTACTCGAGTGAAATCTTTGATAAACCTCCTATAATAGTTTGCGAGGCCCAAGAATTTCCTGACATCTTTCATATTTTTTGGCTCTAGCCAACTAAGTACTCTATCTACTTTCTCTTTCTCTATTTCTATTCCATTAGGCCCTATTACTACTCCTAGGAACCCAATTTTTCTCACTTTCCATATGCATTTCTCTGGCTTAATGTACAAGTCATTTTCTTCTAGCCTCCTCAGTATTTCTTCTATGATCTTGTCATGTTCTTTCTCTGTTTCTGTCCCTACTAGCACATCATCTACAAATGCAGCAACTTTTCCTTTATTAATCAAGTCTCTTAGAATTTCATTCATCATTGCCTGGAATGTGGCTGGTGAATTTGTCATCCCAAAGAACATAACTGTTGGCTCAAAAGACCCTATATACATTGTAAATGCTCCCTTCCACTCATTTCCTTCTTTTATCCTCATGTTATTGAACCCTCACCTCAGATCTATTTTAGTGAATACTTTCTTGCTACCCATATTGTTGATTAGCTCTGTAATTAGTGGTAGTGGGTAGTTATTTTTCACTGTTTGGTTATTTAGGTTGCAGTAGTCTATTACCATCTACTTACTCCCATCCTTTTTGCCCACAAAGAAGACTAGTGACGTTTGAGGGGATTTTGATGGTCTGATATACCCCTTTCTCAGTTGATCTTCCACAAAGTTCTAGACCTCTTCTCTCTCATTTTTGGATAGAGGGTAAATTCTTCTCTTCTGTGGTTTGATCATCTCCTTGAGATTGATAGCATGATCCCAAACCTTTTTAGTCAGCATTCTTTCTGACTTTACTTTCCCAAACACTTTTCTCCATTTTAGGAATTTCCTTGGGACCAACTCTTCAATTTTCCTGTAGTTCTCTTCAATTTCCTCTTCTCTTCTCCAATCTTCCTTGTTATCAATTGCCTATCTGACAATTTTCTCTTCCTCTAGGGTTGCTACCCTTTTTCCTTTCTTAACTCCCCTTGGTCTTGTTCTACTACATAAAGGTGGGCATCTTGTCATTTTTACTTCTCCAGTTTCCCAATTGATTTCTGGATTATGTGCCTGTAACCACAGCATCCCCAGTATTACTTTTGTTTTTCCTAAGTCATATACATCCATCCTTATTCTTTCTATATGATCCTTGTAGTACATGTTTGCTTCTACCTGATGTGTAATGGCTCTTCCACTGTTGTTTGTCCCATCCATATTTCTGATCATTATAGGTCTTCCTAGTTTCTGCAGCATAAACCCATGTTTTGCTGCTGTCCTCTTATCCATGAACATCTCTGTTGTGCTACTATCCAAGAGTGCTTTTACTGTAACACCCTCATGAGTGTCTACCTTTTTTATCCCAATATTCAACTATACTTCTCTCAGCATTTTGAAGGTTCGTCTGACCTCCCTTTGCCTACCTTCCTCTTTTGCTGTGCCTTCCAGAGCTCCTGCCCATGCACTGCTCTGCTGCACCTTTCCCTTTTTGGGGTACACTACCTCTGTCTTCTTTCTTTTCTAATACCCACACCACTTCTGCCTGTCTGAAATCACTCTCTGTTCTCTATTCTCCTCTACATGGCATTCTTTCTGTCCATACCTTTCACACTCCACATACGATACTATTACCTCCTTGGTATACCACTCCAGCTCCAACAGACATACCTTATCTGGAATGCCCTCTCCACAGTGCTCCTATGCTTTTTGTTATAGGACATACACTGGACTTCTCCTCCACTCTTTTTGCTATGCCTTTTGTGGTATGGCCACATGCACTGCTTCTTCTACCACTCACAACTTCTTCTCTCCTTTCCAAAGAGGACACTCTCTGCACTTGTGTCCCTTCTCTCCACACTTAAAACATTCTACTCTCACTATCTCCTGCTTCCTTATCATCCCCTCCTTCACATCACACTGCATCATCCTACTTGACAACACTTTAAATTTATTTTGGGGAGTAGTTCCCTTCTTCTCCTTTCCCTCCTTATTCCTGCAATTTTGGGCCAGATATCCAAACTCTTTGCAACTCCAATATTCTTGTTCTCTTTTTCCTTCTAATTTTGCCCTTAATGTGGTAAGAGCATGCTTTTGTTTGAGCAAGTTGCTCATTAATGAATTGTATTGTTGCAAAGACATAGTGCTACATCTCTACAAGGGTATAGAAGTAATGTTGATTCTTGCTAGTTACAACTATGTCTGCTGGGGCACAAGATCTTCATCCAGCCAGGTACTTACTGCCCTACTAACTACTGCCTTAATAATAGGGTTAAACTATCACCTCAAGGAGAGGATCCCTACTCTAGATGGCCTTCTAGAAGTAACCGTCACTCCTTTGCATGTACCACTCACAATGGAGTGCAGCACAAGGTTTCTACTAAGAAAACAGTAACTAATAATACCACCCAGTTGCAAGGTCAGGTCTAGAATGCAATGCCTGGGTTTGGTATTATGTCTCTACCTGCAGTCCCTAACTGACTGCAAAGTCCCCTTAAGCCAAGGGCCCAGCTATATATAAAGATGGCTAGTGATCATGATGATCACTGGCTGAGGGTTGATTTATATGAGAGTAAGAGTGAGCAAGATCCAAGGTAGACAGTGCTCAAGAAGTGGATATCGAGTTCTGGTGTAAGGCCTTAGACTGTGACAACTTAGGTCTACTCCTAGTCTGAGTTGACAAGGAGAACTTGATGGAGTTCTTGTTAATTTTCCTACACTACTTATACAACTACTACATGGTCTATGTACTTTCTTCCCACAGTTCCCCTGTGACTTAGTCATATGCTATCATCTGACTGTGACTCATAACCCTGTGGCTCTTGTGACATTTAGTCACATGATACTTTCTCATGCTCTATCTTTATATAGTAAGTCTAGAAAGGAAAAGAAAAGAAAAAGAAAAGAAAAAGAAATAGTGACTTAGTCATTTTGCCAAGTCATGACAAGTAAGCTACTGAGTACTACTTAATTATAAGGTTAGATCTCAGACACAATACCTGAGCTTGGTACTGTGCTTCCACTAATAGTTCCTAACTGACTATCAAGTTCTCTTAAGCCAAGGGTCTGGCTATATATAGAGGTGACTAGTGATTATGATGACCACTAGTCAAGGGTTGAAAGAGTTATGAGAGTTAATATGAGCAAGGTCCAAGGTAGACAGTACTCTAGATATGAAATTGAGTTCTAGTGTAGCAACTTAGCCTAAGACAACTTAATCACCCTTCAAGTCTGAGTTGACAAGAAGAACTGAGCTTGCCCTAAGCTCTCCTCCCCTCCAGACTTCAATGGTGATTGCAACACCAGACAAGTATTCCTGAGCTCCTACATACTGTATATATACCTAGCTCTAGAACAATTTAGCTACAAAGAGGAGAAAGCCCTGTAGATCCTCATCTTCTTCAAAAGCAGTTATATGGCAAAGTAGTCCAAGAATCTGCTTTGCCAAGAAACAGATACTGGATTCTTCCCAATCCAAACCTGGGCCAACTTCAAGGCCTAGTTCAAGGCATAGTTCTTTCTAGTAAATGCAGAAGTGGATACAGTCAACACCCTGGAAGGGTCCTCCTATTACCAGAGAACTTGGACAGTAGACAATTACCTCAATACCTTCTAGTCATCGGTCTCTGATGTAGGCTATACTGACCTCTAGACTCTTGTGGTCAAGTTCTGCTAAGGGCTGAGGATTAGTATCCAGAACCAGATTATAACTATGCTCTATAAACATCTTTTAAATACAGATCTGAAAGCTTGGTACCAAGTGTATCTTGCCAACAAGGCCTTCTAGTTAACTTAGCATAGCACGTTCTCTACCCCAGTCAGAACTCTCCTATCACAACTCTCCTCTCTTTTAGTGGTCTGGATCCTCTCTACTGTTGTTTCCACCCCGATTCTGAAACCAATATCTCTTCCTCTTTCTATGTATGTCTCCATGGATATAAATACTACTAGAAGACCAAAACCCCTACCTCCTCCAAGGATGCTACTGGTGTAGAGACACAAACTACCTAGTTAAGGACTGTTCCCATTACCTTGACATAAGATAGCTGTTGTCCAAGCAATGAGAGAAACTTATGAAGAACCTCTTAGCAATACATGATGTACAAGAAGCAGAAGTCTAGAAGATCAGAAAAGACAAGGATTTTGTAGAGAGCAACCAGTAACAAGTGTGTCCTGGCTACTAGTAAATACGTTCACTGTACTCAAAGTAGAGACTAATACAGATGATGGTGAACCTATAAACACATCTTCTCTCTCTACCCCTAAATGCAACCCCTTCCTCCAGAGACCAAAGTGGGAAAAGAGACTGTCTATCCAACTCTCCGGAACCTAGAGACTGCTTGTTCATAACACAGATACTTTTAGAATCCATGACCACTGATCTCAGAGCCATAGCCACTAATTCTCAGCGACTAGTAGAAAGTACCTAGTACGGTGTAGAAAACCAAAACCCTACTGTCTACTTGCCAGAGTATGCTCAAGAGTTTGAGTTCATTTTTGCCAAGGACAATTTTAACGTCCTTCCAGAGTACTACTGTTAGGACCATGCTATTGAGCTGATTCCAGGATCTAAGCCTAAATTGTCAAAGGTATATCCTCTGTCTCCAGTAGAGCAAACTGAGTTAGATATATTTCTAGAAGAGAACCTATACACTGGTTGTATCTACCTCTCTAAGTCACCCATGGCTGTACTAGTCTTCTTTATCAAAAAGAAGAACAGTTCTCCCCAGCTAGTACAAGACTATCACATCCTAAACTCTATAATAGTCAAGAACTGGTATCCACTTCCCTTTATCTCTAAGCTTGTCTCCCAGCTCTATAGAGCCAAGTGTTTCACCAAGCTAGATATCCACTGGGGATTCAACAACATACACATCAAACCCAAAGATGAGTGGAAGGCCACTTTCTGGACAAACTATAGACTTTTCTAGCCTCTAGTAATGTTCTTTGGAATAACTAACAGTCCAGCTATCTTTTAGACTATGATAAACAACATCTTCCAAGATTTAATTGTAGAAGGAATTGTGGTCATGTACTTAGATGACATCCTCATCTTCACCAGAATAGTAGAGGAGCATGCTTGGACTATCCAGAGAGTGTTGGAGATTCTTACTGAATACAAGCTATTCCTTCACCCTGAAAAGTGTAAGTTCCAGAAAATAAGAATTGGATACCTAGGTCTGATAATCTTGGAGAACAAAGTATCTATGGATCCTGTCAAGGTCTCCAGAGTCTGAGAATGGCCTACTCTAGAAAATCAGACTAATGTACAAGCTTTCTTGGGGTTCACCAACTTCTACTACTGGTTCATCCACAACTTCTCTGTGCTGGCCTGACCTGTAGCAACTTAGCCTAAGATGACTTAATCACACTCTAAGTCCAGATTGACAAGGAGAACTCAATAGAGTTCTTATTTGATTCTGTACACTACTTATACAACTACTACATGGTCTGTGCACTACTTTCCCACACTCATCATGTGATATGAAACTGTGACATCTTGACATGTGACTATGATATATGATATTAGTCATGTAACACTTTCCCACACTCCTTTCTTGTGTAGTAAGTCCAAATAAAAAAAGAAAAAAGAAAAAGAAAAGAAATATAAATAATGACTTAGCTGTTTTACCAAGTCATAACACCATCCCCCTTTTAAGGTTTCTTGTTCCAAGGATTTCTTCATAGTTCCTTATATGGGTCTTGTATATTGCCCATTTTATTGTTTTCTTCATTCTATTCCCTAAGCCTAGATTCTTCTTGGCCAATTTCTTCTTTTTTCTTGATTATTTTTATTATTTTTTGTCCTCTAATCAGTCCTTCCTTCCAGTACCTCCAATTTCTTTCTAACCTTGCCCAATACTCCTTATTATATCTCTTATCTGTTCATCTATATAACTTTCTCACCATAAATCTTTCTAGCAATTTTCCTCTTTTAAATATTTCTTCTTCTCTTTCTTGTTTCCTAACGTTTTCTATATCCCTTCTATATTCCTTTTTAAACTCCTTTATCACCTCCTTTGTATTTTCTAGGTTTTCCTTTTCTTCCCAAGTATCTAACTCTGCTATAAATCCCTTCTATTGTACTAGATATTTATTTTTTCCTCTAATCTATTGTTTATTCAATTTTTTTTTACTTTCTATTCTTCTTTACCTTTGATTATAACTGGGACAGGCTACTCTTTTCTCTATCTCTCCACTAGAAGAGTAGAGACACTTTTTAGAAGGAGCAAAGCATCTAGTAGAAATATGGACCAACTACAAGAATTTAGAGTATTTTATAATGGCCAAGAAACTTAACTATTATCAAGCCCACTGGTCTCTCTACTTGGCTCATTTTAACTTCACACTTGCCCACCACCCAGGCTATTCCATAAGGAAGCCAGATACACTCTCTTGGAGACCAGACCAGACTATGGTACAGGGACTTCTGACAATGAGGATATTACTCTCTTCTGTCTGGAGATGTTTACTATCTGGGTCTTAGAAGATGTCAAACTAGAGAGGGCAGAAAGAAACATGCTCTTCAATATCTGCAAAGGCAACTACAGTAGAAACCAGAAAGAACCCATAGCCTAGGTAGCTTGTGAACTCCAACAGTTCTCAAGCCAAATAGTATACTTCATAGAGTGGTCAAATGTTGATGGTCTACTCTACTTCTGAAGCAAGATATATGTCCCCTAGAACCCAGATCTTTGTAAATATATTGTTTTGCTATACTATAACACAAAGATTGCAGAACACCCCAGCTAGTGAAAAACTCTAGAACTTGTATTCCAGAACTACTGGTGGCCTCAGATGTCTCTATCATAAATAGCCACTTACTGATTTGTGATTGAGTAATTTGATGATCAAAGTGCTCAAAAAAGCAAAGTTAAACAAGCAACAAAAGATGTTGTTAAGTCTAAGGTTTATTCTCAGAATATAGTCCTTAAATACATGATTGTAGTGGTCTATGCACCAGGACAGCCTACCATATGATCACTATCTATTGTTCTTGAAATAGAGATAACCTAACCATTTTAGGGCAGTCCTTTGTTCTATTCAAGAACAGATAATAATCTATGGATAGAGATTAGTGTTATATACAAACATTAAGGATCTTCTACCTCTATGGAATCTTATTACCTCAGGTCTATTTATAGCTGAAAGAAGTACATTGAAGAGAGCTTCATAATGGTTATTAAAGCAAGTGATTACATCAAGCAGTTTCTGAGATATCAGTGATTTAGTATTTGATAACTTGGTAATCGCTAACTGATCTGCTGATGACTTGGTAAATACTGATTGCTTTGAGACATTTTTGGTACCATTTGAAAGGTCTTTTTAAGGGCTCTTGGTAGCTATTTAAATTGTTGAAATTGGTTGAGTATTCCTGGAGTTATAGTCCAAATGAAGTTTGTGATAGTCTTGGTATATCAGATAGTATATCAGCATGTGTGACCTATACTTGAGGATGAAGCCCATGTAACACCTTTTGGTAGACAAACTCTATCCCCTCTCTATCCCAGAAACATGGTGGGATACCTTGAGCATAGACTTTGTAGTGGAACTCCCTAAGTCATCTAGACATGACACAGTAATGACAGTAGTGGACTTAGTATTGAAGAGAGTATACTTCATTCTGATATATACAACAGTGACTGCAGAAGGAGCAGCTAGGCTGTTCCTCTACTATATCTGGAAACTCCATGGACTCTCTAGGCAAGTAGTCTTAGATAGAGGTCTGTAGTTTGTTACACTCTTCACTTGGGAACTCTATAGGTTTCTTAGAATCAGGTTGGCCTTCTCTATTGCTTAGCACCCTCAAACAGACAGACAAATGGAGCATATCAACTAGGAGCTGGACCAATATCTCTGTGTCTTTGTAAACAAATAACAGGACAACTGGTATGATCTTCTCCTAATGGCAGAGTTCCAGTACAACAACTATGTCCACTCTTTTACTTAATAGTCTCCATTCCTGCTAGACACCAGAAGAACCTCTTATATAGGATTTGAACTACAACAGCACTCTTCTAGCCTAGAGACTATCAACAAGTTTATGGAAAGGATAAGAAATGCCACCAAAGAAGCCAAGTCTGTAATACAGAAGGCCCAAGAAGACATGACAAGGTATTACAACTAACAGAGGACCCTAGTCCATATTTTCAAGCCCAGAGACAAGGTATTTCTAGATATATCAAATATCCAGACCATCTGACCCTCTTAGAAGTTTTCTCACTAAAGGTTAGATCTATTCACCATAGAATGACAAGTTAGACCTATAGCTTACAAACTGAAACTACTATATTTGATAAGACAGCTTTATCCTATCTTTAACATAGTCAAACTGTTTGTCACCCTGGAAAATCCAATACTAGGCTATAAACCAAAAGGATACCCCCTATCTATACTTATCAATAAAAAAGAGGAGTGGGAAGTGGAAGAGATTCTCGACAGCTACTGGTATTAGAGATGGTTCCAATACCTTATCAAGTAGAAGGGATATAGCCATAAACACAACTTCTAGAAACCTGCCTCCAAAGTTTCTGTACCCAACCTTATGGTAGACTTCTATTGCAGATACCTAGAAGCTCCTAGATACATCTACTAGACCAAGTTTGATACAATCTTTCTATTCCAGACCTATTGCTTCAAGACACAGCAACCTTAGAGGAGGGGTAAATGTAAGGGGATTATACTAAGTCACACTTCTGACACACTAGTAGTAGCCCACTGGAGTGACTCTATACTAATTAAATAATAATTAAATAATAATTAATTAGTTGCCTACTTCTGTATTCCTGACCCTGGCCTTTAAAATATTCTATAGCTAGAGGAACTTGTATATATAGTATAGAGTACTCTTCTAGAAGCCTCATCCTATTTTCTAAGGATTCTTCTAGAAGATGAGTTGTAACATACTTTGGAGTGTATTTATAAACTGAGGATTTTCCTGAAAGCTCCACTTCAGTCACCCTCACAGGCTTTAATATATCTGTTACATCCTAATTCCTTATCATGTGATTAGTCACTTGTCATGAGTTGTCTTGACTATAACCAAAGATATGTAGAATGACAGATAAGAGAATTGAACTGGTAGCCTCTTGGCTGGTTATATGTTGTGAGAACCTCGAGTAGGAAAAAGGTTCCCCACGCATTTCAAACACCCAAGTATACAATGAAGTAAAAGGCAGAATAGGGACTGAGTAAGCCAAAGTCACGTGACAAGGTCAGGTGACC
>Ga0153969_1000104_pt1 | contig 14911 bp, 20 predicted proteins | sample TSGA053MetaG_FD_104702 | JGI IMG/M metagenome (GOLD analysis project Ga0153969, IMG submission 104702) | Attine ant fungus gardens microbial communities from Georgia, USA - TSGA053 MetaG | ecosystem: Host-associated > Fungi > Mycelium > Unclassified | place: USA: Georgia, George L Smith State...
TGAAAGAATGGGAGCGAGAGTGGCGGGAGCGATTTGGTGGTGAAGAGCGTGATGAAGTTCCTCTCGATAGCACTGAAGGTGATGACGAAGGAGATGAAGATGAAGATGATGACGATGACGATGAGGAAGGAGAGGGTGCAGGCAAGAAGAGAAAACGAGCTAAAGTTGAAAAGGCTCTGCCTTTGCCTAAGGAGCCCAAGTCAGCGTCGAACGTTCTGCTTGATGGCTACCCAGAGAAGAGAAAACGAGGACGGCCAAGGAAGATGCCTCTCCTTGTGCCTACAGTTCCTGTCCAGTCTACGCCTCTGGCCAATACGCCTGCTGTCACGATCTCAGAACCTCAGCATCAATCACAACAATACCTCCTTGCCGTTTTTGTATTATTTTCCTTCTTCAATTCACCAGTCACATCTTCAAATTCGCACTCTACTACTCAGCAAGGTCACGGGCATGTTCTTTCGTCAACTCCAGTTCCACTTGCTTATGCACCGGATATTGTATCACAATTCAACCCTCCAGTCGTGGCTACAGTAGCCTGGCGTGACTGGGTACAGATTGCACATCTGGCTATAACAATACTCTTGTTCATCAGCGTCTTGGCGAGAGTCGGAAGTAGCCTTGGCTTGACACGTCTCAGGAAGCTTGTCATGAGCGATCCTGGGATTGTCGACAAGGAAGACATGAAGAGAAAAGTCGAGATGGTTATTCTCGGACGAGGTGAATCACCAGCTTTTGACTAGTTACCTAATGCTGATCTGGTTGCTTGAACTTCTAGATGCCGTACAATCATTCACATACGCGCTTACATTATATCGATCCCTCCCTTCGTCTACCTTACCTATCATTCGTGCTCTATATATCTATGCTCTTGCTTCATCTTCATTCACTCCCGCTCTTACACGGCCCATCCTTCGCCTACGTGCTCGTGCCATCTGGTCATCTGCCCCCCGTGTTGAGAAGAAAGACCAAATCATTCTTTCTTTAGCTATTGAAAAAGTTTATGCTGCTCTTCCCAATATTGCTCTCGCTGAAGGTCTGAGCGTTGTTGATGCCATTGCCGAGTGTCTTGTGAAAAGGAAGCTCGGTAAAATCCTTGGAAGTTGGTTTGTTCATGAAGTCAACTCTAGCAGCTCGAAAGGAAAAGTGGTCTCGGATAAATCATCAGAGGATTTGGAGTCCTTGCTTGTAGCTGCAAAGCATCTGGGAGGTGAGGTTGCTGTGTTGGCTCGGAATGTCGAGTGTATCAGTGGCTTGCATTCTGAGACAATGTCCACGACGAATGCGGCTCCTCTTGTATGGAAGGCCATGGTTCCCGGGGAAAACATTATGGAGGAGGAAGATAGTGATGATTCAGATCTTTCGTCGCTTTCGGCTTCGATTGATTCATTAGATCATGTTGTGTCTGATGATGATGATGACGACGACGACGACGAAGGTCAAGTGCCAAGTACTATCTTTCGTGCACTTGTTTTGTACCGTTCTCTCTTTTCTGCGTCTCAGCCTACTCTTAAAACCTTCAGTCCTGGTCTCGGTGATTTCCGTGGAGCCACCTTCGCCAACGACACCGACTCTTGTCCGTCGTCGTAACATAACCCTTACGTCGACCAATCCTTCGGAAAGCTCGTCACTGTCCATCACTGCACCTTCAGGGCAACAAAAGAAAATGCACGCGCTTCGTAAAATTCTGGGTAGTCGCGTCTTTGAAAGATGTGGGGAGAATATGGAAGATGCGAGGGATAAGGTGGTTGATATGCTGGTCGATGCAGAACGACAGTCGTTGCGTGCTCGAGTATAATGTATGTCCTGAACACTCGTTGAATATCTATTTGTTATATGAGATTCATCATGAGTTGTATTTCCGATCTACGTAAGTTATATCAGTAGAGATGTGATTAATCTCAATCGCCAGAAAGGGTGCTGTTTTCCAGCTTGCCTTTCAACGAATTGTTGATTCTATATTAATAGTTACAATGTCTTAGTAGCTTGTGACTAGGAACCATCAAATGCCTAGAAAGTAGTATGTCCAGAGAATCACTACATCGCATATGATTTCCCACAGGAATCCTGAGAGAGAGTCTAGGAGTGAAGCGTAAACCTTAAATTCTGGTCTGAGGAAATCTGTGATTGCCAATCCCCGAGCATCATTGTGTCAAGTCTTATGATGACATACAAGATTGAAAGGCAAATTTGACGATTGGGACTCCCACTATATCCTAAAACTTCATTGTACCTTTGATGGCTTATGGTAGAGATGAAAAATTGTTACCAAAATAAATTGTAAGTCTATATTCGTCTCCGTTCCCCCAGGGGACAATTTCTAGATATAGTAGATATTTTGATCCGTTTATCCAATAGCTGGATTGCAAGGCCTCCTTACTACCAGATCACGGAATTCTGGGATACTCCCAAATTTGAAATCCCAACCCAGTATTTCAGTATGTAGCACTCAGAGTTTCTCAGATTGTCTATGAGAAGTCATCTATTTACCCTCATCATCAAGAACTCGAACCTAATCAATACTGCAAACGAGTCGAATCAGAGGACTGTTGCAAAAATTACACATCTTGAGTCAAGTTTCCAAAACTGGCTCTCGTAGATGCATCAATCAGGCCTAATATAGTAAACGAGTCGAGGTAAGTTACTACCAGAGTTCATTATGTCACAGCAACACTAAAGTCAACTTTCCAAAGCTGGCCCTCAAATCCACTGGAATGATTATTTAAGCCCGGAGGTTGCAAAATGGTGGCTTTGGTTTTCACTTTCTTCAAATGTCAGCCCTAGACGAGAAACGCAAGGAAGCTCTGGCTAACAAAAATTCCGATGGAGTCATCCAACGTCTCCGTGACGCTCTCGAGAATAAATCTGTCATGCACGAACCCTGGACTTCTGGCATCCTGACCTTGCCCGAGTCTGAAACTACCCTCTTCTATGAGCGACAAGATGGTTCTCCAAGGTAACTTTGTCCCAGATCTCAAGTATGCGTGCCATCTCTCAGCTTGGTCGTGCACCATGACAGTTCCCTCAAACTGGGTTCCATCACTGAGGCCCAAGCCCAAGATCTGAGTCGTGCATGCTCTCCTGCTACTTTTGGCCTCAATAATCAGGATGTTCTTGACGAAAGTTATCGTAAGGCAGGAAAGTTGGATGTTGGAAAATTTGCTTGGCTTTTCAGTCCTGCTAGTCGTAGCGATTTCACCGTCCAATTGATATCTGGTCTTTTCCCATCTGATTCCCTCCATAAAGGAATTCGTTTCGAATTGTACAAACTCAATGTCTATGGTACGACGTTCTCAGCCAATCCTTGTTTCATTTATTCATACTCCTAGGGGAGGGATCATTCTTCAAGATACGCCTCGCAGTGAGGACATGTTTGGATCTCTTGTATGTCTCCTTCCAAGTGCACATGAAGGCGGAAACCTCCTTCTCAGACACCGTAATTATGAGTTCACGTTAGATGGACAAGCACTCCTCCAGGAAGCTCCTCCAGCTTCAATTGCTTGGGTGGCCTTCTTCGGTGATGTTGAGCATGAGGTTGCCCTTGTGACATCTGGTCATCGTATCGCAATTACATTCAATCTCTACTTTGATTCCAATTTCAGACCTGCCTCTCGAGCCACGTCTGAACACTTGTTCAAGTCGGCACTCGAAAAATTAATTGACGATCCTCTTCTTTCGTCTGTTCATGCTTATCTTGGGTTTGGCTTTGAGTATGCTTATCCGTCCGGGGGCGGGGTCTGGGAGCCGCACACCACCAGTCTCAAAGGTGTTGATGCAACACTTATCCGGATCTGAGGTTGAATGGGATTTCTACCACCTCTACCGCAAGGAGGAAGACGAGGATGGGTTTCCCTTCCGTGTCTTGACCCAAAAAATCATCAATGGAGAATCTTTAGAGGGCAGGGACGAGGACGCCACAGGAGAACTACTTCATTCTGGTTCGTTCGTAGTTGGTAATTCGGCCTCGCCCGCATAGAGGACCCTACGAAATTGTATCAATGGTATAAATTCACGGGTGAGGTAGGCACGAGTGGAAGGAATTGGGAGTACATAGATGTTGAGTGGGTGACTAAGCCTAATGAAGTATGCTTGGACCGCTCGGCTGCATTGACTTACGGTAATGAGCCAAGCTTGGACTTCATATACCATAATCTGTGTGTTCTTGCCAAGATTGCCTTGCCTTTAGAATATGATTATTCCGGCGACCGTTACAGCGATTAGTAGGACAGTTGATAATCAGTTTTTTTGTAGCATTCAATGTTGTTATGAATGTTGTTATGAATCTCATTCATTAACACAAGCAGCGCAAGCTGGCCAGTCGTCTCTTACTCTCGTCCTTCTGACGACGTGTCTATTTTTGGTAGAGGGGAGGAAGCCAGTAATTAATGGATGTACAATCCACCGGTGGCTGCGTTGTTCATGGTTCCTTAGTGGTAGAAAACTCACTCGTCATGATAAATATCAGAAGAACCAGAGAAAATACTACTACCAGTATATGGCGCCCCTCGGAAAGATTTATTCATCAGCTGGCTGAGTATATAAACCCCTGGACCATCGGGGGGCCACAGAACTAGGTGGTCTTTGGTAGGGAGGCGGATAGTGACTTGGGCCACATTATAAGAGTGTGTTGACACTTTGAACCTGGTATACATTTTTGTATAAAGATAGAGCGCCAAGCAGAGCATTACAGAAACTAGGTGGAGCAGAGATTTAGTGGAGCACCAACACAGTCTATACAGGACAGAGATGTTCTAATACGATCATCATTCTTGAGTAAAGTTTGTAATGAACCTATCCTTCCTGGACTTTCATCCAATCCATCCAACACAATGGTCTCGCATAGCTTTGGGCATGGCGATTTCGTGCTGCCTGGGGATTGTCGCTTCAACCAAACTGGATAGGGGCCATGATTCATAATAATTCACTTGAGCTGATTCACCAACTCCCACATATCCTGACTAGACCTCAAGACTTATTTCATAACCAAACCATGCAGGACGAATCCTTGAAACCTGAGCAAACTTCTACAGAAGAATTTTTTGAGATTGTCGTCTTGGGTGCTGGTATGACTGTATCATAGGAAATTCTTTACTTTTGCTAAAAATTTGTGTGTCAGGTGTCGTTGGCTTGACCACAGCACTCGAACTTCAACAGTGTGGGAAGGGAAAATACAGAGTGACGGTTGTTGCAGATGCATTTCCGGGAGATCCTGGTACTGGAGTCAAGTATACCAGTCAATGGGCAGTATGTACAACAACTTCAGTCTACGGAGCCTGATCTCATTCTCCCCAGGGAGCTCATCACGTATACAACATTCGAGATCGAACTAAATACCCCAACGACGAATTGTGTCGTATGTTTGTTCACTTTCCTCTTACCAGATCCACTGGGTATCCTGCGTATAGACTTTGAAAAAGATACGTTCAAGACGCTATGGCAGCTGTCCGAGCCAAACACAGAAACAGAAGAATGTTTCCTCCGCATTCCACAAACAGAGTACTTTTCCTATGATCGCTTGACGGAGAACTCACCTGGCCCAGATCCTTTGGAAGAAATGCCTTCTGTACGTAGCCTCTTTCAACGCTCGCCATTGGAAACTTCTCTACTGACTTCTTAAATCCAGTACCAACCTATCCCACGTCACCAACTCCCTCCTAGTGCGATTACAGGATGCACATTCCAGACGCTCTCTATCGATACGCCTATCTACCTCAACTGGCTTTTCACACGGTTTATCGGCCTAGGCGGACGCACTGTACGCGGACATGTTCAACACCTTGGCCAGATTACCGAGGGTGGTATTGGTATCTTTGGAGGCCGTTACACTGCGAAGGCAGTAGCCAAGTATGGTATACACACTCTGGGACTTTCTGGACACCCTACCCCCTTACCTTCGCCCGTCCCTCAAGACCATAGAGGCCAGATTCCTACCCCAGCTGAACTTGTCCATCATTCAGCTGACAAGATTCACGAGAGGAGAAAGTCTGGAAAAGTGGATGCCATGGTCGTGTGTACGGGTCTGTGGACGCGTACGTTGGGTGGGGTCGAAGATTCAACTGTATATCCGTTGAGGGGTCAGACGGTGATGATTCGTGCTCCTTGGGTCAGATTTGGTATCACTGAAAGTGGAGGAAAGGATGCAAAGGGGGAAGAAATTGTGACATACGTGATCCCAAGGCGAAGCAGCGATGTGTGTGAATCAGTTGCCTGTGGCAATCTGATCTAAGTGATTTATAGGTGATTGTGGGCGGAACAAGGGTTGCTGACGATTGGTACATCTCCTCTACTTCAAACGCTGTGGACTGATCACACTCATAGGTATCCTCATCCACGTGAAGAAACGACTGTGGCTATTCTTACTCGTGCGCTTAAGCTCTGCCCGCAGCTTGTTCCACCGGAAGTTCGAGCGGTACGCGAACCAACAATCAACGATCTCCTATCACATGTTGTTGGTGAAGGATGTGGCCTTCGACCTGGCAGAAAAGGTGGTATCAGGATTGAAAGTGAGTGGTGGAGTGACAAAGGTAAAATGCTGCCACAAGGGGAGACAGAGGAATCAGGGAAGAAAGTTTTGGTTGTATACAATTACGGGTGGGTATAGTGGCTGGACATTAATGGCCTTGCTGATGTGATTTGTTATTCAGACATGCAGGGTATGGGTATCAGACCTCATGGGGTACTGCAAGAAAGGCATCTGATTTATTGGAGGAGGGGTTCAAAAGCATTTGAATATATAAAATTCGTGCAGTGTCGCGATCTGGTAGAGTCGTACATAAATATTTGTTGTCGCTGGTGTGTTATAGGCTCTTTGATCCCTGGTCCATCAATTCTTGATAAGACATCTCATGACAGGGGATTCTCAAGGATCCCAGTTCTCATGACTCCTTTGAATTTCTGAAAATTTAAATATCTACTTGGTTGACGTCCTCTATCAGACAGGAGTATGCTTTATCACCTTGCAGAATTGACTGTCTCTCGGAAAACTTCATACTACTCGCTCGAGGCTGAAAATCATATGTTCGATTCACGATCATCAGTCAAATTCGGGAGTCGGAGAAGTCTGGCACTTGTGAGAAGACATTCAAGTGCGGTCTCTCCCAATGAACAACCTAGTCTATTTCATTCCCAGGAACTGCGAATAAGGTCCGCTGCTCTCTCAGCAATTACATACGTCGCAACCTGCGTGTGAGCACACGGTACAAATGGCTGAAGACCAAATTATTCAGCTCTAACGAGTTATGAGGAGGAAGGTCTTACCATGACTGAAGCATCGACAACTCTCAACCCCTTGATATTCTTAACAGAGAGATCAGGATCAACTACGCCCCAGCTCGCTCCTTTGGGTGACATGGAGTTGGTCCCAACGGGATGTAGCCCAGATACTGTGATATTTCGCAGTTGCCTATCGATCTCGGCATCTGTCGTTACATTGGTAAACGGATCCATTATGCCAGTGATGACGTCTCGGAAGACGGGTGCTCTTGAGAAAGTGAGAGCACTTTTGAAACCTTCACGAGCAGCAACAATGTCGAATTCCTCTGTGAAAAACCCGAAATCGATCATGGGTTCGTCCAATGGATCATTCGAACCGATGGATATAGTTCCACCTCAGGTATTTTTAAACTCAATTTTCCACCGGAATTTATGCAAGTAGACTTACGAGATGCAGGACTAACAAGGAGAACAGTTATGATGTATACAGTAGGCGAAAACTTTAAACCCCATTGTTATTTGTCTGTGATTCTATAGAGAGAAAAGAGATACTTACTGCTCCAGGGAGAAACTCAAGATGTGCAGAGTCAGGGCCAGAAGACGGGTCCCCAAGACTTTCAGTGATATTTTGTGCTATGCATGTCCAGGCAATATGACCAAGTGGCGTGCTTTCCACGTAAGGACCGGTCCTATTTGTGTTCCAGATCTCTAAAGCTTTTGCCTGCACTGCTGGGTCAGTAAACAAACTAATCACCACGTAAGTAGGTCAATCGATCCTACTAGTTTGCAGCTCACTTTCCCCAGGCACCAAAATCCAGGGAATTTGGTGTTATATTGAATAAGACCTGGAAAAAAGGCTGGTCTGTGAGATTGTGTCCAACACTGGGGTTATCAAGAAGTGGCTCTATTCCAATGTCCTCGAGTTCTCTCGCATTACCAATGCCCGAGTGCATGAGGATGAAAGGCGAACCAATCGTTCCACCACATAATATCACTTCTTTAGAAGCCGTCAAATGGACAGGGCTTGACATGTCAGAGTGATGAACCTCAACAGTGCGCATCGTCAAATTTTCAACGTTGGCACTTGGAAGAACACGAGTGACGCGGGCATTGGTGACAATGTGGAGATTTTCACGAGCTCTTGTGTCGTCATCGAGATAGGTTGTTGCAGCACTGCTACGCGTCCCGCCATGGCCAATTGTCGACTGCAGCCATCCTGTCAGGAAATGAGATAATCCCAATCATATAGGATGGAAGGGCAGACCTAGGCCGAGCGGTGTGCCAGAATTCATGTCTATATTGTACTTGAATTCCCCTCCCAACTGTTCACTTGCTTGTATCACCAGGTTGTCAATTTGAGGATAGGAAAATCCAGATAGTGTCACAGGCACTCGTCCTGTAGTACTATGCACTGCAGGGTCGTATCTACCTGTAATGCTATGATTGTCCACGGGGTCCTCGAATTTCTCATTCTACAAGTATTCGGAGTAGGTATGACCATTCGGATAAATCACACCAACCTTTCGAAGGTATTGTTGTATATTATCCCAACTCCATCCGGGATCTCCACTGTATTCTGCAAATCGATCGTAGTCCGAGGAAGAACCTCGTGTATATACCATACCGTCTGTTTCGAGATTTGTAGCCGGACTCGACATTGTACAGAGTTGATACTCACTGACAGAACTAGTTTCCCCGAGAATATGACCTCGTTGTATAGAGAGAGAACGATTGTTGAGACCAAGTTGAGGAGTGGAAGTGTAGTTCCAATCGTAACGTGTATTCGCAAGTCCTAGTTGAAGCCCAGGAACTATAGAACCAGTCACATTCTCATTCCTGTCGACATGGATGATAACGAACAACTGATTATATAGCGGGAAACTTACGTGGGACCTGCTTCAAGAACAAGGACATTGAATTGAGTGTTTTCTGTCAATCTACTGGCAAGGACTGATCCTGCTGTACCGCCTGTGAGGTTGGAAAGTGTCAGCATGTTGCGGCATCTTCACAAGTGGGACGAGGAAAATACCTCCAACGATGATGAAATCCCATTGAACAGTTGGTAAATCGTCCACTGTATTATATGTAGAGGATGAGCTCAATGTAACCAGACTAGTAACAATGGCCAGGTTGAGGAACATTGTCAGGAGTCCAAAGGGAAGGGTCCTGTGAAAAGCTCTTTCACATGGTGGGCATTTAACTGTCAAGTCGGCCTGGGAAGTCAAGTGAGTTACAGTCTTTTTTTATGTTTATTTAATAATAAAACTTGCTGTGTATATACACAACTTCATCACGGGCAAAAGTTGTGTGATCACAGTCCCTGTAGTGACCAAAAATGCTCCTGAAACTTGATTGACAGATTTCAACCTTGTCGTTTCCATGAGTCCTCCAGCTATCAGTTGCCTGAATAGTTGGTGTTATGCCCTCAACCCTAATCCATTGTTTTGTTTCTTCTCATGAATGCCTCATGTTCTCTTTATTCACCCTAGAATACAATCAATAACTATGGCATGAAGGTGAGTGAATGGTAACTAGTTATATAGACTAAATTCTCACCTCAGGCATAACCAGAGTGGATGAATGGGAAAATTCTAAATATACTAATGTTCTAGTAGCTTGCTATTAAACACCATTAAAATATATAGATATTCTTATTAATCAACTATATGATTGATTTATCACAACTATTACTAAAAGGCTGTGTAAACCATATCAGTGGTAAATTAATTAGCCACATGTATGCGTGAACAGCCCACAAGAGTAGTAACTATTCCAGGGATTTAGAATTTGGTGCTCTCAGCAGACTAATGATTAAATTGATGGAGGAAACATCTCTATATTTAGGCATGGTGTCTTCACAATCATGAAAATATAGTCTTAGATGTTGACCAATGTAGTAATGGCTGAGGAGGGTTTACATGGATTACGAGTATATAAGTTAACTACATCTGAGACAATGACGTAGTCTCAGATGTGACGTTCCGAAAAGAAATGAAAATGAAAATGAAGGTGGGAAAGCTGACTAATACTTATGATCCCAATGCTAAATGCGCTCGTCTAACTTCAACATTCACAACCAAGACAGGAAAAATAGTAACAACGGCCAGGTTGGGAAACACTGTCAGGAGTCCAAAGGGAAGGGACCTATGAAAAGCTATTTTATATTATACTGGTGCCGTGATGGTAAGCTTCCGAGTCACTTGCTTGGTCTGATGAACACGCTTGAGATTATGAAACACTGGTAAAGCCATTAAGGAAACAAAGTGGGGATGACGGAATGCCTTGGAATTCGCCACATGAGCATCCTTTATTCAACCGCTGAGAGATATGTCTACCAAAACCTTGGTGCGTAGTGCGCAGTTGCCGAAAGACATGTGGTAAGATTGATTAGTTTACATCAATTAACATTTGGTAAGCATTTTCTCTCTCGAATGAGTGGTCGCTATTGAGCCCACTGAATATTTCTTTTGACAAAGCAAGCGCACAATAGTAGGGTCTTTTGGCCTCGGTGAGTGAAAGGATAATATCTGTAGAATGTTATAAACTGAGATATGCCACCCACATCACACAAAGTCCAGCACCTTCTTCAAGGAAAAACGCAAAGGAGAAGAAACGACTTGTACGTCCACAGGGATAAATCCTCTTCAAATTCTTGACGGAAAGTGAGATCTGACGAGTAACAAGTGCTTTAAATGCCTTGTTAGACCACCGACTCCTCGGTTGTAAAGGGTTTGAAGATCACCCTGTAGCATGTTGTGGACCGCTAATGGCCCGGTAGCTCAGTGGCTAGAGCATATGGGCTAGTTGCTTTAGGTGTTATCCCCCATTGGGTGTTATTCCCTTATGTTTCTGCAAGATCTCGCCTCCCAAAAGCTACGGTTTTATCTGGAACATGGCATCATGCTACCTATGATCTCTGATCCTTTGTAAGTTCTTTAGGTAGCTTCTTTAGAGCTAGAGTCTGGTAGGAAAATCACAGATGGAGTGATCCAGAGATGCTAAATTGAATCTATGCCAAAATCATTGTAAATGCCCATGAAGGTACAGTCGAGGATTTCCTGATACCAGACAATGCAAGCTTGGATCAAAATGAATTACATGTCTATAAGCAAACAATTTGTTTTGTGAACAAATGGATCACCACCTACAATCGGGGAGTTGTTATTCACTATCACCAGTCTCTTCTTGATTACTCTGATGGCTGTCATGGAGAGTGAATTCTCTGTTACTAAGGAGATTGCTTTCCATGGGGTGAATCAACACAAGCTTCAGTGATTTGTACGTGCATTATTGCCGAGCTTCTTACAAATATTCTGTCATTGGATGTGAAGCTCTGGGTGGGAGGTTTTCTTGACATCAGTATGAAGCACTATCCCTCCAGATTGTCAATATATCGCGAGTCGAAGCGATCAGTCGTCAGAAGGACGTAAATAAGAGGTAAACTGGCTGGTTTGCGCCGCTTGGATTTGCTTGGCCATCATGACCCATCTAATTCTAGACAACATTGATCATTACGAAAAAAAAATAAAGATTGACCATCAAGTGTCCTAATTTCAAACCGAAGTGCCGCCCTGTTTGTGCTTTTCATTCGGTGTGGGTTTGACGACCCTTGCAACAACGCAGAGATAATGATAAACATACGTCAAAGATGCCTCGTTACCGTATTTCACCACAACCGAGCGATCCAAGTGCTCTTCATTAGGTTCGGTCACCCACTCAATGCTCATAGGCTTGAGGCTTTTTCCGTACTCATCTATCCGCTCCATCAACTCATACCACCAGTCAGAGTGGTAGTCCTTCGATGCGCTGGGGTCCTTCACATGTTCGAAGCCCGAATTCCAGATTATGAACGACTCATCAACAAGCCTATTGAATATGGGCTCGTCATCTTCATCTATGTAATCTCCATCGATGATGTTTTTGGACAAGATACGAAAGGGGCAGGCATCCTCTTTGTAGAGGAGGTAGAAACGGTGGTCAACCAGATCGTTGAGAATTTGGATGAGTGTAGCATCAACACCCTTGAGATTAATGGAGTCCCGCCTCTGAACTGCATGCTCGAACGGATAGGCATATTCGAGGCCAAACACAAGGCAAGGATGAACCGATGACAGAAGAGGATCATCAATCAATTTTTTGAGTGCTGTTCAGACGTGGCTTGAGGGACAGGTCTTGCAAAATTGGGTTCAAAGTAGAGATTGAATGTAATGCTTATACGATGACCAGATGTCACAAGGGCAACCTCATGTTCGACATCACCGAAGAAGGCCACCCAAGCAATTGAAGCTAGAGGAGCTTCCTGGAGGAGTGCTTGTCCATCGAACGTGAACTCATAATTACGATGTCTGAGAAGGAGGTTTCCGCCTTCGTGTGTGGAAGGAGACAGACATGTCCTCGCTGCGAAGGGTATCTTTGGTAAGCTTTGAAAAATGATCCCTGCCCTATAAGTGAAACAAGGATTGGCTGAGAATATCGTACCATAGACATTGAGTTCAGAACGAGCTCCTTTATGGAGAAAATCTGATGGAAAAAGACCAGATACTAACTAGACGGTGAAACCGCTGCGGCTAGCAGGACTGAAGGGCCAGGAAAATTTGCCAGGATCCAACTTTCCTGCCTTGCAATTGTTTAAATATAGCCAGCGAGCACCATGCAGTGGCTGAGTACACCAACTGACTCACCTAGAGAATACTTGGAGGGAGCACTATCAATAAGAGGCGAAAAGCGAACTAACTGAATATTGCAGTGAGTTCAGCTTTATATACATGGTCGTATGTAGTATTGATAAGAATGATGCCAAAGCGGTCTAGTGATAATTAAATAAGAAATAGATTATCCGACAGCAATAACTTTCATCTCATCAAGAACATCCTGGTGGTTGAGGCCAAAAGTAGCAGGAGAGCATGCATGGCTCAGATCTTGGGCTTTAGTAGTCTCAGTAATAGATGTTGGAAAGGCAAACTCGCGACGTGTCTCAGTTTCTGGATATTTTTCCTCTACTTGTCTCGGTTTTACTCTTTGGGCAGTGCCTAAATATATTCTAGACATTTTACGGACGCTATTCGTTACCTCAGCCACATAAAAATGATGTATACTTTGCGCCGCTTTGAGCGTAGTTCTGACAATAGAACCCAATTTGATGGAGCTGTAGTGGTGCGCGATCATGATGAGAGACCATATGCAGGTTGAACATCTACGGTACGCCTACGTTGAAGTGTCATCTCGTCGTTCATAGAAGAAGGTAGTTTCAGACTCGGGGAGCGTGACGACGTCGGAAGTCCAAGGCTTGTGTATGAGCTTCGCGGCGTTTCTCGTCTATCGACATTTGAGGGGAATGAAAACCACTGTATTTGTTCTCCACTTCTGGAAAGTCGACTCGGAGGTCTTCGGAAATCTCAAAATTGTTCAATGGAAGCATGATGATTTGTAGAGATTTGACATGATCTGTCGAATCCTTTACTTCCTGAACTTTACGTGTAGGCCTGAGTTCAACGATCCATGGTCATAGAGTATATGACGTCATCACAATAAATTTCTGTACAGCATGGGTCCCTGTTTGTGAGATGTACAGCCCAGACAGCGGATCTACAGTACTGAACCTGCTCATAGGGCCAATAGCGCTCAGAAAGCTCAAGTCGGGGTACAGATTCACGTGGAGGAACGCTAGTAGTATTGCCATCACCTTAGCTTTGATTCCGACTTCCATCATCCTCCTATCCGCTTGCTGCATTCATGTCCAATAATGATCAAGACCGTGTCATCGATGATGAAGATCCACCGGGTTCTTTTGTTTCTGTGCCAGATTCTGGCGACACCGGGGAGAGTAGCAAGCTCAAGATGATTGTCCAGCTAGTCAAGAAGTGTTTGGGCGTCAAGGACATTGCTTCCATGCACGTTATATCTCGGTCAGCATTCATGGTATATAGACTAATGTGATCCTCACAGGAGGCTGTCCCTGCCAGCGTCGCTTCTTGAGCCAATTCCTAATTTGGAATACTGGCATTACCTCGATCGTCCAGATTATTTTGCTGCGTTGAGTGTGAAGCACCGTAGTTTCTTACCCTGGTCCTCATTCCCTACTAGTATCAATGATGCAGAATCTCCATTCGAACGTATGCTCGCCCTCCTGAGGTTTTGCTTCACTAAAGACCTCAGACATGTTGTATGTCGTACTACAGAATGTCTATGCCGATCATTTAACTCTTGTCTTATAGCACGGAAAAGTCTGCAAGCCTTACAACTCAGTCCTTGGAGAGCACTTCCGCGCCCACTGGGATGTCTCGCCTGTAATTTATTCAGATGATCAAAAGGTCAGTCCCCTGAACTGTACCATTAACGCCCCCCCAAACACCTCTGAGACCACGAGCATCAAGAGTGGGAGAAGTTCCAAGAGCACTCGAAGTGGCTTCAGTTCATTCTCGAAAGCCAAATCACCAACACCCGCCACATCTCCGCCTCAGTCTGTCGAGGCCAACGTGGTAGCTCAAATGTCCAGCCTCAGCCTAAGCAATTCCAACCACGAGCGCTTACGCGTTATTTTTGTAACAGAACAGGTATCCCACCATCCTCCCGTCTCTGCATACTACGCCTCTTGCCCTCAACGTCATATCGAGCTGTCCGGGATCGATCAGATTTCGGCCAAAGTCTCTGGGACGACTGTCAAAGTCTTCTCAGGTCATTTGAACCAGGGGATATTTCTCAA
>Ga0153969_1000106_pt1 | contig 14861 bp, 10 predicted proteins | sample TSGA053MetaG_FD_104702 | JGI IMG/M metagenome (GOLD analysis project Ga0153969, IMG submission 104702) | Attine ant fungus gardens microbial communities from Georgia, USA - TSGA053 MetaG | ecosystem: Host-associated > Fungi > Mycelium > Unclassified | place: USA: Georgia, George L Smith State...
GATGGTATCAACCAGACCACTGCCATAGAAGGAGTCAACCATATTATAGTTATCACCGACTCCATCCAGTGTGTGCAGTGACTTCTTGACACTTCCAATTACTTGAAACAAGGACACACAATCACTGTTTCAAAATGCCTCAGGTCATTCTTCAACAATAACCCCTCAAACTCCATCCAATTCTGGGACTGCTCAAGTGACAACAAGTGGCCCCTATACCTCAGGGCTGACCAACAGGCCAAGTCTCACCATATCCCAGTCTAGCACCCCAATAAGGATTCCTGGGAACTATGCTGCCAGACAGAGTGTAAAGATCTTATTGAAGAATGGCAAATGTTCTTTGAAAATGCCCCATACAAAGAGAATCATTTCCTAGACATCTACGGTAATGATGACCACCTTATCACCCCAACATACAGCAAAGGGGGAAGCTGGCTTAACACCATAGGAACTTCAAACTCCATCTGTGCCCGAGTGACTCGTCTTATCACCAACCATGCCCCCACTGGTGAATACAGAGCCAGGTTCTTCCCAGACAAGGCCAGTTTGTACCCCTGCAATATAGCACAACTTGAAACCCACCACCACATCCTACACAAGTGCCCACAATTCAGCAGGCACAATCTGGTGGAGTACATCCTCAGTGAAATCATCTCCTTCTTACAAATCAACCCAAGGGCCTTCTGCTTCCTTGACAACATTGCCTAATCAACAAGGGACTTACAGACATGTTTCCCATTAGCCAAAAGCATACCCTAGTAACTTCACTTATTATTATTTCCATAGATTGTAAACTATTTAAGTAGAGACCTCTACCATGGACTGCGAACGAGCACCGTGTAACAAATTGTCGATCCAAAAAAAAAAAAATCATTCCCAGGCTGTTGCTCTGCCATTGAAGTCGGAGAATCAGGTATTAAATCATCTGTTAAAATCATGCCCAAAATCTCTTTCCACTGGTGCGAAACAGAATTTGACAGCCAGAAGGTTACAGACCATTAAGTATTCCATCAGCTCGGCCAGCATCAGCCATACTGATGTCAAGGAAAACTCGCAGACATAATACTTGGTTTTAAGTAAATACGAAACTGACCTATTCTTGGACGCTTGAGATTTCAAGTTTGTAGACGTGTTAATTGCTCTGCCTTAATTATATAGTCATTCCTCCCATTCTGAATGATTACAGTCGGTTCCCTACAAAGCTAATGATCACATGGTGATTAAACACTTCTGTTCCTAACAGACAACCCTGGAGCGTTTGCTTGGTCAAGCAACATCACTTAACATAGGATGCTATCACGGAGTCATTGAGTGTTGCTTCTCTATTTTGACTTTCTTTTTTTCTCTTTCCCAATGTTCCGAGTGATCTGTTTTTACAAAAGAATTTAGGATCATTCTTCACCGTCGTCGATGTTCACCGATCCATGTGGACGGCAGATCACGTGGAAATCTAGCTTCTGTCCGATTTCCGAGGGCTCATCGACCAGATCGGCAGTCTCAAATGATACATGCCCTCTAGGCAAGATATCGCTAGATGTGGAGCACTTTGCTACTATCCCCGTAGTCAGAATTTCCCATAATTGGATGGTATACTTTTCTTTACATGGGTCACTTCGTCAACACCTTAGCAACCTCTACCACAACTAAGGTGATCGTATGGCTTCAGTATTCGACGCGATGCCCGACGATGTTCAGCACAAGATCATTGAACTTGTAAGCACTGCTGTGGAATGTAGAGACCAGTACATGAACTGATCTTTGTCGCCAGGTATCCGAGGATAAGAAGAATTTGAAGCAGTTGCGTCGAACATCAAAGCGTATACGCGACTTGACCAGCCCATTTCTGTTCAAGGAAATGAAATTCTCTATGTCTCACCTCAGAGCAATTGTGCGAGAGCGCATAAATGCGGTTTCGAGGGATGGGCAAACATCATTTCTTCAATCCGTGAGGAAACTCACTGTCATCACTCAACCCACGGGAGACAATGTCTACGTTAATTCAGCAAAATTTGACCTCCTCAACTCTCTCGTCACCGAAATGCACCATGTACACGCCATTGAGTGAGAGGCTGTTCCCCGCTATTTACTTTCCCAAACCTGATCAGACCTTTTCAGGTGGCATCATTCCTTTGCCAATCTGGGTTACCCTCCTAATGCCGTGCAAGACTTGATATCCAACTTCGGGTCGCTATCACATCTTAAGGAACTTGATCTCCGTCTGAAGACAAATCCAAACGAAGCCATCTCCGATTTCTCCTTTGAATCCTTTTCAAATCTTCGTATATTGTCTGTCACATGGGCATATGAACGTCGACCACACCCTCGTATCTTGTCCCAGATTTCGAGGGTGCTGGCACGTAGTCCTGACATTGAAAGATTTTCCTTTTCCATTTCTCGGGCTTACCATCTTGCGAATAATTTTGGGCCACCGGTCACCTCCGAGGAGCTCTTGGACGCTCTCAGTCAGCTCTCAACTTCCTTGAGGCTCAGGTATTTTGAGACTCGTGGAGTTGTCGTCTCTGTGAATGACCTGAAAAGACACATCCATCATTTTCGGTACCTTAAGGAGTTGAGGATCAGATTTGACCCCAGTCCTTCAGCTCCAGCCAACATAGGGGGGCTGCTCTCAATGCTTCGGGAAAGTCGGATCTTCCTTGAAAAAATCAGCATCGACACGATCAATGATCCTCGTGTTTTCAACTATATGACATCGTATTCAGGAATTGAGGATTTATCGTTAAAGCCTGGCCATTGTTCGGACAATTCACCCGAGTTGATTGAAAGATTCTTCTCTTGCGTGCTCCCTGCGCAGTCCTCATCCCTGAAGCGATTACGGATAGGAGCGAACTTCGTGACAAGATGGTCGAAGCCACTGTCAGAAAAATACCTAGCGGCGGTAGAACGTTGTCAGCTGCTGGAGTATATTTGTTGTTGGGTGTCTATCAGTCTTCCGGACGTGGAAGCCGGTAGACCGGGGAATGTGGTAAAGTTACGCCGCGAGAATTATTATGATCATTCTGATGTGTTTTTCCTCAGGTTGGCTGGTTGCAAACAGTCATGAAACTTCCTCATTTTCAATATTTCAAGTGCCCTCCAATCACGCTCATGAGGAGAATATTCGTGTGTGCAGTGACCATGCATGACTTTCCTGACGAATCCAATGTCTTTCCTGATCCGATCGTGAGGGCGCATTTGGATGATATTGTGGATCAATTTCGAAAATCCTCAAAGCCTTCCTTTTCCATAGACTCAAGCTACCGTGTGCATTAACTACTTGACCTTGGTGTATGTCCACATATCATTGATCGTTTGACTCCCTTCGCCGCCTGTCGAGCTGTGAAATTCTCAAATCTTATCACTAACATTTGACCAGCTAAAGGTAGTCGTCAAAAGTCATTGTCCTGTATGCACTTGGTCAAATATTGGATCTAGCAACAGTTTGTGGAAGTCAGTCTACAAGAGTATGATCCTAGTGTTTTACATAGAAAAAGAAATGCTCAATGCACAATTCCAAACCTTTTGTTTGGCATACCATGCAATGCAATGCTAGCTAGACGTGAACCCATTAGATGGGCTGTGGGTACAAAACTCCCAACAGGATGTCTTCTCATCAAGTCGTTCATTCAGTACCTCACGTCGTTGGTGGCCGGTGTGAGAGGTGCCTCTAAAAGGTCTAGGCACTATATTCAGATGAAGCTCGAGCTATAGGAGACTGTCTTTCAAAGTGGATGTTGGGGTATTTGAGATTATGGCCCAAACAAAAACAACGAGCGAAAACAATGATATTGAGGCCATGGCACCAACAAATCAGTTTGAGTCGAGACCAAGTGCTTCTCGACGAGATTTCGAATTCGGGTCAAAGTAAGGCTTCTCGCCCAAGCTGACCACGCGATTACCCTCACGATGATCGGTGTAGTCGTTGCTATAAGAAAGAATACATAAAATCTGAACCTCGGTGGAACCAAAGTGAAGGCATACGTAGCAGTATGGACAGTGACTCTGTTATCCCAGATTGCGATGTCGTTAGGCTGCCAGCGATACCTGACCTGAAGATCATGATTTTCTGAAATGTGTCTTGTCAGGTAATCTAAAACGCTGTCGGATTCTTCCGATGTAAGCTCGTTGATATTCTTTGTGAACCTTTGTATCGGGAGTAAGAACTTTCCTCTATCAACCCACACACAAGCAGATACTTACCCCTTGTTAACGAACAATGTCTTGAATCCCGTAACAGGATTCGTGCGAATAACTGGGCTAACGATGCCAGTTCAAGAGCTGGTTAGAGACGTGATGAGAGTCGTGATGCTCACTGGACAGACTTTAACTCGCTGCCAACGTTTTCGGGAGCGCCTCGTTCTTGGTTTATTTGGAGACCCGTTTCTGCGCTGTACTACAACCGTGTTCAGACAATCACTCATTCGTAATAGAGATTACTCACCACATTGAACATACTTCCATCATGAGTAGCCGTCAAACCTTCCAAGAATTTCTGATATGCAGGGGAAAGTCGATCATAAGCTTCATAACCACTAGCCCACTGACGAAGGAACTGTCAATAGGATGCTTCCTGTGATCATCCTGTGCCCATACCAAGGTATCACCCCCAACTAGGAGAGATGTGAGTGATTGATGAATAGCCAAAATTAAACTTGAAACGCACCTGGAGGGAGTGTGTGTAACTTGAGGATCTGTATACTTTGGTGAGATGATCGCATTCAAGTTAAGCAGAAGACCCCTTACCGCGTAGTCAGAAGGGACCTTTTCAAAGGTGATGTCAGAATGCCAGCCTTCACTGGCCCGAGTCTTCGTGAGGCGACCGGGTCTGGCAATACCTCTATATGTTGCCCTTAAACCTCATCATTCCCAGAGGCTGATCATGGCATACCCCTTAGAGGAAATGACGGAGATTTCACGACCCAACTCTGGGACATTTTCAGAAATAGGGTGCCTATGTAATTTACTTGTTGCAGGCTTTCCGGTAAGCTCTCCGAGCCTTTGTCCAAGTGTCTTCTGCTGCTCGATCGTGATGTCCTGATCCCTGAAGAATACTACTCCACGATGTGATACGAGAACAGCAAGATCATGAATCAGCTCATCAGCGTTAGATGCTTCAAGGAATCCAGAAAGCTGGATGGATTTGTTCGGAAAAACAGTTCCTATGACTGGCGTAGCGTCGTAGCTCTCATATCGAGCGAGAGACGCAAGGAAGGAGGGTATCAGAGATGTCACAGCAGCTGGCATTTTTTTCTCAATATTGAGACGGAGGGATACCAAATGGGAGGAATTAGCTGAATAGGCAATCGTATCATGAGGTACAATCTAACTCATGTGATCTTACGAAGATGTTGGTGGCCGTTTCGGATTCAGCTCCTAATGCTACCCAGGGGGCCTGCCTCGGCAGTGTCCCCCATAGGTAAGCGATCCTCGGGTTGGTTTTTCTTCTTCATCAGAGCTGTTTGCGCTGGTCAAGGTCTGAGAAGGCAGTGGATATGAGTCCATCAGAAAAGGAATGCACCAATTGCGTGAGTTTCTTAATACTATCCAACCACTAGGTTTAGGAATTCATAACAATTTGTCTGAGAGACGGATCTCGACAAAAATCCCAGAGGCACTGCATGTGTGAGACACTAGCACGAGGGAGCAACACACAATGGAGGATAGAAGCTTCACCGGAGATATCGACAGGGATAAGATCCCATACAAATTACTAAGAGGGAAGGGATTATGTAACTACCAAATATCATTCAATCTTCATCCACAATAACAATCTTAACCGTCATGCCCAATGAACCTGGAATCGATCCAGTAGCTGAGAAGGCTGGGTTCCTGCGGACATACATGTCTGGTCATCCAGACACACTCGTTGCGTATGCTAAATGGTTTGGTAAGGTATCAGAGGCCATAACAAGTGCTAAAATGAGTGCGATCAATACACAAGTCCGTTTCCTTTTTTTGAGCTGGTTGAATGTTCCTGAGGTTCTGTCCTTCAGAGAATGACACTCATATGTACTTTGAAAAGTGGTGGTGTCAAAGAGATTGATATTCCAATTGAACCGCCTCTACGCGGCTACGAAGACGTCAAACCCAGGCTATTGGAAATGAAAGCCTTGGCGCAGGAAGGATTGGGCATGGTATCAGTTCTCATCTTCTGCGACTTGATCAAGGTATCTAACTGTGAGGTAGATAAAGACTCCACGTATCACCACTTTCAAGGCCAACCGTGATATGAAGAGTGTTGGCATCATTGTGCTGTTAATTGCCTATCTGGCATACTCCCCTGAGAATTCCCTTTCTCCGTCCTTCTTTCCTGCCCATTATATTCAACAACTTGTCGGCGTTGGGATATTCAGGTCTTTGATGAAATTAATTTTTTCTGTTCATGTCTTAGAGTCTCTCTATACTTTGTATCTGTGTCGAAAACACACGGGTTTCAACGTCGGGGTAGGTTCCTACATGCAATTGATATTCTGGACAGAAACTCATTCAAACATTAGTTCCTTTATGTGGCTTCAACCATGCTTTGTGGTTACACTGTCTGGATGGACCTGAGAAGGCGTATCCAGGCTGCAAGGATTGACTCGGTCATGAAGATGGAATAACTTTGTCATTCATGTATGTTTGGATAAATCCGCTCACGGTTTCACTGGCAATTGTCATTACTGTCAGGACCGTCATGAATTGTGGTCGCTAATACGATGCCACCACGGCCTCTACGACTAACAAAAACCCCAATGTTGTAGGTGTTCACAATTTCAAGGTAAAGCTCGAAACACTGGAATCGGTTCCGTTATATTCAGTTATGATTGTTTTTTCAAAGGCGGCATAACCTAATAGGGGCAATGTGACAATGCACGCCGGAAAGCTCACTGAGGTTAATTAATTACAAGGAAATCCCAGCAGTGTATGTGATAGGCAAGAATCCACACATTAGGTGTGAGAGTAAGAAGCCTATGTTGTGAGATCAGGGTATCTTACACTGTTCTAACACCTTTCTCAACCCATGCCCCTGATACACCTTATGGTCCATATGATTTTGCACTACAAACATCGTCTTGTGCTTTGATCCGTCTGTCGAGCGTTGTCGTTCTGTTGTCTATTTCAATATAGACGCCCCTATTCAACTACTCGATGCAGATGTAAAAATTGATAAGAAACAAAGCCTTTCGAAGCACAACTCGCATCAAAGAAGCTCATACTCGATGAAGAATAAAGGTGCAGGTAAAGACAGGAAGGCGGAGAGGCTGAAGTCACATGAGAAAATACTGATCTGCATACCTGAAGTCCAAGTAGGTCGAACTTTGTGGTAAAGCTGGTTCTCTCTTACATGAAATTGTAGCTAATGACAGACAAATCAAAAGAATTTTGACATAGAATAAAGAAGAAATTCTACTCCAGAGAATGATGGTTGATCAACTGAATTGCACCCGTCGATAATCTTGTCATGGGATGAGTTCGCTGATGTTTAATACGTCGACACCATTGAATCAGCGTGTAACCTTTTCCACGGTAAATCCGCTTAAAACTACTTCGGGTCGATTATCAGAGCTATTACAGTCAACTTTCAGTAGTCGGGAGAAGGCCTAAAATCATGGGTCTTGACAGAGTATGGGTAAACACCTGAAAATCAACTCGAGGAAATGGAAAATAATGTGGGTCATGACAAAGTATGGGTCGATTGCATGGCTGCTGACTTGTTTCTTTGCCCCTCCTATCCCATATATGGAAATATTCAAGATAAATGATGTAATGACGTCCACATCGGATTACAAGATTTACCGCTCATTGCGTACAGAACTCCACTTCCAAGCATGGTCCATCACCCCAATTAGTTCCTAGTTAGTTGTAAAGCTCTTTTCCATGAACACAGCCAATCTATCTTCGATTTCTTGGGCTTTCGCTCCTGTATCAGCCTTCATCTCACTGGGTACACCATGAGCGACCTCGTGGTTCAAGCGTTGTCAGTGCTAGCCACTATTTCGGGTGGCACAATTTTGCTTCTGGCAAACTGCTGTATCCTTAGTGATAAAAATGTCATGGGAGGCCCTGAAAGGCCAAATAGCATGGTCCCTGAATCCAACTCGCTTCTTGCGTTGACCATCCTCCTTGTAGCCCCTCTATTTGTCCCAACAAGAAAGAACTTCGACGTTTGGTCCATGGTCCCGATACACCACAAGCATATATTAAAGCCATTGCAGATCAGTGACCTTGTGTTCGACTTTAAGATGAGATATCCCATCAGGCCACGTGCCCGGACTGTATGAGCGTCGCTCGATATCTCAGGGAGACATCTCGTACCACTAGAGCGACTTTCATCTATGTCAACAATTTGACTCCCAGAGCCCTTTATGGTGTTCACTGAAAATGTGACGGTTTGTCCATATACCCTTCGGACAGTTCTGGTGGAGATCTTGGTTCTTTCACATGTGAGCCTGTACATTCAGACACTCGGGGACCGGATCGTTATCAGAGAACCCAGGAAGTTGACCGAGTAATAGTTGACCCATATGATGTCTGTGCAACTCATGACTTTATTATTTGATAGACCTTACATCAATGTTTCAGCTTGACGGATGATGTATTTTGGGGAAGTCGTTTCGCTACTATATATTCTGCGCCACCCACGGATCATCCAGCCGAAGAAGTACGATTGGGTGTGCGTGGAAAATTCCACTCGTATCAGACTGATCTCATTGGAGCTCAATCGTCATATGAAATGTTCGCTTCAAGTTTTCCATATATTATGCAGAAGAATAGCTCGACTGTCACCATCTCGCCTCACATATACCATCTCCTTATCCCAGCCCCAGGCAATTGGCAATTCCCATGGGTCTTGAGAAAAATCGTGGGAGCGTTGAACAGACCGAGCATCATGCAGTAGAAGACGAACAAGAGGTTAGAAGGAAGCCTTATTTCGGCATGACTGGAACTCAGCTCAACATCTGGATGACTGTCGCTTGTACCACAGCAATGACGCTCTTTGGTGAGCTGGTTGCTTCATCGTGTCCTCAGTCTTAGACTTACCTGAGTGGTTCTCCCTATTCAGGTTATGACCAAGGTGTCTTCGGTGGTATCATCGTCACTCAAGATTTCCTCAACACCATGGGCAACCCGAACCCGAACCTCCAGGGAACAATTGTGTCGTTATACGACATAGGATGGTCTGTATCATCATCAAAAATATACCCCACGTAATCAAGAAACTTATCCCTCCCAGCTTTTTCGGAGCCATCTCTACTTTTCTTTTGGGTATGTTAGTATCTTCCGGTTGGGTGAATTTGACTAAGGTCCATCACCTCAAGGCGAACGTTTTGGCAGGAAAAAGACATTCATCGTTGGTGTTATTATCATGTCAATCGGAGCTGTACTCCAGATTTGTGCTTTTTCTCTTGCACAAATGATTGTTGCCCGAGTCGTTACCGGTATGATCTGAATTCACTAGCCGTTTGTCTTTCATTCATCTCAAGATCACAGGTTTTGGGAATGGGTCTGTCCTTTTTGTATCGTCGAAGAAATGGCTGACAACGGTGGTTTAGGATCAATACTGCTACTGCTCCTGTCTGGCAAAGTGAGACGTCGAAGCCCTCCTGGCGAGGCAAGCTCGTTATCTTCGAGATGATGTGGGCTACTTTCTTATCTGATGCCGTGGATAAAGCAGGCTCATTCCGATCAGCATGAACATTGCAGGGTTTTCTCTCAGTAATTGGATGACATATGGCTTCAGCTTTGTTCAAGGCAGCCTCGCTTGGCGATTCCCTATCGCTTTTCAGCTAATTTTTTCCATCATCTTAATCAGCACTGTCCCATGGCTGCCGGAGAGTCCTCGTTGGCTTCTTGCCCATGGTTTCGAGAAGGAAGGCGTCGATGTGCTTGTCGCTCTCGAGGGAGCTAATGCTACCGCTAAAGACAAGTATATCGTGACCCAAAGAGACGAGATCCTTGAGGCTGTCAGAATTGAGAGAGAGACCGCACCTAGCTGGAGGGACATAGTGAAGGGCAACACTGGTGACACCGGTATGATTAAAAGACTCATGCTTGGTGCAGGCACGCAGTGGATGCAGCAGTTAGCTGGAGTAAATGTGACAAGCTATTAGTGAGTATGATCTCTTGTAGCCCTTGAAAGTTCTCAGTAATTTTCCATAGCCTTCCTCTAGTCCTTCAAAACTCTGTCGGTCTCTCCAACAACCTTGCCCGCCTGCTTGCAGCATGCAATTCTGTTTCATATCTTGTCTTTTCTTTCTTTGGCCTTTTACTCATTGAGACGGCCGGTAGAAGAAAATTGATGATGTGGGGTGCTGCTGGTCAATGCGTCTGCTATATCATGATTTCTGGGCTACTCTCCAAGGCAAATGCTCCCGTCATCGGATCTCGTTATGGTGCAGGTGCTACAGCTTTCTTTTTTTTATATTACGTATTTTTCGGAATTTGCTGGCAGGTAAGCCTGGTGTGCGATGGAGACAGATGATCACAGTGGTTCTGAAAAGTATTTCTCTAGGGAGTGCCGTGGTTATATCCAACCGAGATCAATAGTCTCTCTATGAGGACCAAAGGCGCAGCTTTAGGAACAGCTTCTAACTGGTAATATCAAAACGTACTTGACTTTTGTTTGTTTTTCTGACATCGCGTCCGACATAGGATATCCAACTATCTGGTTGTTCAAATCACACCTCCGGGTATAGCAAACCTCGGTTGGAGATTCTACCTTATTTGGGTGGTGTTCAATGCCATCTTTGTGCCTGTATGCTCGATTGTCATTTTGGAATATCTACATCTACTGATCTTGAATAATGCTCTAGGTTGTTTGGCTTTTGTACCCAGAGACATCTAACCGCCATCTTGAGGATATTGACAAGATGTATCGTGAGAATAAGAACATGATTTTGGTTTTCAAGAACAAGGAGGCTACGCAAGTAGAGAGGCCACAAAGATTTGTAGATGCAGATGCAGAGCGGCTGGGTCTAGCTGGAAAGGAATCTTAAACATCCCGTCAGCCGAGTTGGATAGTTGATCAGGGGGTAGATTTTTCGAATGATATATCGTAATCCATTATCACTACAAGTGGAATGGATGATAATGTAACTTGATTTCCGTGCCTATTAGGTCCATTTCTCTGACGAATGATTGCTTCAAAGTCAAAAAAAGTCAAAGGGGAAAAGGTGTCCGATTTCAATTGTATTGTCCTGTTCGCTACACCTCAATTCCCTCGTGAAAGAGGTGCCCAAAGAATGTTCAAACTCAGACCCCTTGGCTTCTTCATTTTCTTGTTCGTACAGGCCTGGCAGGGACTAGAGAAAGTACGTTCCTCGACAATAACAGAAAGAAAACTTAGGACCGGGAGATGGACTAGTCTCCTCCCTATAATAGATATGGCTTATAATGTTGTCCAGATTGTTCAAACTGTGACAGGCGTCGAAATAGGATTCCCTTAACTCAGCCCATGTTCAAGAAGTCGTGACGGAATAGACCAATGCAGTCGTCCTTCCAAATTCATTACTCATCTATATCGATGAGACTGGGCACGAGCTCAACCATATTGTGGTGCTCAAGAGCATTGTGGAACAAATTTCATTCAAGGTTCAGTAGGAAGCATGTCACCCTGTCGAAGAAACACTACTTGGACGTCGATTAACTTGGGCGTGGAGCAATATTGCAACTAGCGTTAGCCTTTTCACACTCAATTGAAGTGAGTTCATGTAGAAACAGCATGAGCCTCGACGGCTGAATGATCATCTAACGCCGCCATCTTCTCCGGCTTCCATGTTCTTTTGGCATATCGTAGAAGGCACACAATTGACGTAGGCGTCATTCCTTCCATACGTTTTGCAGCACCCTAAGAACATCACATTTTAAGTGAAAACTTCACAACTGAGAATTCGATTGACGCACAATAGTCGTAGGTCGTACACAAAACAATTTCTCTCTCACCTCGGAGCTCAATCCTGCAACTTCAGAATAATCCATCTGTGGATCAAGAAGAAGACTCTCATCTTCCATGAAGAGCCGAAGGTCTGCTGCTTGACGATCGAGTTGAGCACTGTAGCGACCTAATCAGACGGAACGTCAGATACTTCAGACAAGGCATAACCCGACCACTCACCATCGATATCTACCCGCGCAAGAATCTGAGGGTCCATTTTGCCAAGTTGGTCAATCACCGGAATCATTGTGGTAGAAGTGACTCCTGGATATCTCAGCATTTCGTATGCACTGTTGTTCGTCAGTAAGATCATAGGCCAAAATGGGACTAATGTACCTACGGACTACACCATCCCTTTGAACCACAAAACCATGCGAATTCCATTTCTACTCTACGTTCAGCGACCGCGCAGTCAAGCAAATCGAACACGCACCTGAGGGCTCAAAGCAACAGACTTCAAAACAGCTATAGCGTCCTCGATCTCACCTTTGGTCTTCTGGAATACATCCCAACGTTCATCAGAGACCACACCCACTTCTCTTCCTAGAGCACATCAAACGATTTGTGTAAGTACCTGGGGTTTCCTTTCAAAAGAGCATCTACACGGCGAACCTTTACGTGTTAACCTTAAATCCGCATTATCACTTCGGATGGTCATACGGTACTCTGATCGCGATGTGAACATACGGTCTGAGAATCAGTCGATTGAGGAGGCATACATATGAACTACGTGCGATATACTCACAAGGTTCTTCAGCCCCTTTCACGATCAAATCGTCTATCATGACTCCAGTATACCCATCTGCACGCGTGAGAATAAAGGGGGGTTTGTGAAGTGCTGAGAGACCAGCATTTACTCCTGCTATAACTCCTTGTGCTGCCGCTTCTTCATATCCAGTGGTTCCTGTCAAGGGGTTAAGGACAAATGTGACATTATAATGCGAGAAGGCTCACCATTGATTTGACCCGCTAGGAACAAGCCCTGTCCTTGGGTTAGCCTTTTCGAGTATGTAGCGGTCAAGTCTACGAACCTGTATTCGTTTGGTCTCCAGTGTTGCTAAGAGACAAAATCAGGAAACTTCAGGCAGTATTAAGAAGACATACGCCTAAGCTCTCGAGCATCCACATGGTCGTACTCGACGCCATACGCAGGTCGAACCATCTTTACATTTGTCAGGCCGGGTATCGTCCGCATCATTGACTCCTGTAACTCCTCGGGCATACTGCATGAGATCCCATTGGGGTATATTACATCTATAGCGAATTTTTCTCAGATAGAGAGCATATAGGAAAGCGAGTGGCCCACCTGAGTCGTAGCCTTCCGGTTCAAGCCATACTGTATGGTGGTCTTTGTGCCCGAACCTCAGAATTTTCGCCTCGAGAGAAGGGCAATATCTAGGTCCTGTCAGCACGAAATCAAATCTGGACAGTTTTTCTCGATCCGAAGCGCACATACCTTTGCGAGTCTCCTGGATGTGGCAACTCAAATGTAAACTATCTTTTACGATCCGGTGCGTTTCAGGGGTCGTGGCAGTCTGATAACAAAATACTTGATTATTCTGGGGGTGGGGTAAGGGTATGAAGCCGATGACAAGGACAGAAACGTACTACATTGTCCACTTCTCTATTCATGAAACTAAAAGGTGTGGGTACAACATCGCCTTCTTGCTTGATCATTTCTGAAAAATTTATGGTCTTGCCGTCCAGTCGTGCAGGGGTGCCAGTCTGTAGTCGACCGAGTTTGAAACCAGCAGCACTCAGAGACGCTGAAAGCCCAATTGATGAGGCGTCACCAAGACGTCCAGCAGGGAAGCGCTTCATGCCTAAGGAATGTAATGGAATATTGTCATGATTATTGGGAGAACATGAGGACATACCGACGTGTATTTCGCCACCTAAAAACGTTCCTGTGCAGATGACAATCTGGGAGCAATTAATGACTTCTCCTGTTTCTGATATCCACATCCTGATCAATAACAAGATGTCAAGCTAAGCTCAAGCACTCACCTAACCTTACGCCAATCACATTCGCCCAACTTCCAAGTCTGGCAGTGGAGTGGTCGACGACAAGGTCAAAAACGCTCCCGGCCATTATATCTAGCTTAGAGTAGTTGTGTAAAATGCTCTGAATATTACGCTTGTATAGATTTCGATCTATCTGAGCCCTTGGTCCCTATCATAGAACAAGTCGTAAGTGTACGTTATCCGGCATCGTGCCTGCTGACTGACCCAGACGGCTGCACCCTTTGAACGATTGAGTATTTGGAATTGGATCCCGGCTTTGTCTAAAAAACATCAAACAACATCAAACACTTCGAAATGAGTGTGCTGACCTGTAACCCGCCCCATGATTCCATCCAATGCATCTATTTCTCTCACGAGTGTTCCTTTTCCAACTCCTCCGATGGAAGGGTTGCAGGATAATTCACCAATTGAGTCCAGCTTTTGCGTCAAAAGTAGGGTCCGAGCCCCAGTCCTCGCAGCACCTGCGGCCGCTTCGCAACCCGCATGACCACCACCAATCACACAAACTATGAGGAGAAAATGAGAGTTGCAAATGTGAGTTTGTTGGAAACAGCTTCTGTACCATCATAGGAACGATCTCGAGCAGTCGAGCAAAACCGAGAAAGCAGGTTTTTACTGCATTTTACCGCACGCGAAAACATGCAAAGGAACTATTAGATTCGAACCACGTCGTGTTATTAATTTTGGAAGCTTAACCAAGCAAGATCGGATCAGCGGGAATACTGTGCCTTGGATTATTAAGGAGCCAGTATAATTAGCACGAGCGTGAGTCAATGTTTCCTCAAAAAAAACGGAATATGCGGTATATCATCATCCGTCCATCTTGGTTCGCCCCACCATGACGGGTACTAGTTCCCTCACTGAGCAGACCATGGGCGATAGTCCAGTTGATCATACGGAAAAGACCAATGAAATCTCTGCC
>Ga0153969_1000107_pt1 | contig 14856 bp, 6 predicted proteins | sample TSGA053MetaG_FD_104702 | JGI IMG/M metagenome (GOLD analysis project Ga0153969, IMG submission 104702) | Attine ant fungus gardens microbial communities from Georgia, USA - TSGA053 MetaG | ecosystem: Host-associated > Fungi > Mycelium > Unclassified | place: USA: Georgia, George L Smith State...
GTTATACTGTGAAGTAAATTCTCACCTAGAAAGAAGGAGACGGGTGCTAGAACAGCTGCTTGCCTGAAGCCCATGAATTTGGATGGGTGAGAGACTATCAACCTGAGGGAAGGGCCATTCCAATCATCGCTTCTTTCTCACACACCATCACCGATGGTAAGAACCTGCGAATACACTTGTTTCTGTGAACCCCATATGCATCCCCCAAAACCTAATAGACGTCAATACAATAGGAGGCAACAACCTCCAAGAACTAACTGCCAGGTCCAGTTCATAGCAGCTCTGTTTCATCAGTGGACTACCCAACCCGAGTGGAAGCCCATTCTGTGGGTCATAGGCCGAACAGATGGATGTAAAAGTAGGCACGAGTGCGAGTATACACGCCCCCTCCAACGTGCCCCCCATAGACCCCTTGCATATATCTTCAGTGTCCATCACCAAGAGACTAATCACATAGAGCCTGTCACGGACACTCAGAAAGACAACACAACCGACAACGGCCCTAGCCCCCCACTCCCTAGGCAACATCGGCAACAACATCACTCGCTAGGACCATCTGTCATCCCACACCTGTGGGATGGAGGCTTTGCTGCTACCTCGCTCTTTGGGACTAATGAATTTCTAGCTAGCGACACCAAGAATATTGCATACTCATTTCAGCACATAGCCATATTCATTAAACAAAGGAATATCACCGGAAAAAGCATCGGTAACTTCCCTCAACTTCAAGAATTCAGTTTCCCTGGGAGTTCATCTCAGCAGTTTATGAAGCAGGTTGGGATCACTTCACAACCAGCACTAATGGCAATTCTTTCAGAGCAATAGTGGCCAATTAATTCAAAAGGCCTGCCTAGTTGCAACCCCAAGAAGGTGTTGAGGGCTAGTAAAGGCTTATGACCACAGGTGAGTGCAAGGTATAAGGTACTTGTGCCTGTAGTCAGTCGTGCCTATGGTAGCACTGTCCATGCAGTATCTGCCCTGAAGGGCCTATAGACCCAGACTTAACATCTTTTGTCACTGTCTAAACTTCACTTTTAAGCTCTTTTGAACTCTATTCTCAAGAATCATAAATTAGTAAGTGACCATTTGTAATAGAAATATTAAGTTAGTCATTAGATTGGCAATTTAACTTTTGTTTCAAAACTACTTGCAGCTAAGAGAGTTGGTATAGAGGCTGGCTCAATTCTTAAGGTTGTAAAATGTACTCTCAACCCAAATACTAATTGGAGACTGTGGTCCTTAACAGAAGGATAAGTCAAAAAATTGTCCTAATGAGTAGCTACTTTTTTTAATTGATTGTAAGCCAAGTTCTCATCCAAAAGCTATGAGTAGGAAGTCATTTTAAAGCTAAGATAAAGTTGTATTAGTAATATATCTCTGATATCTTTTTTTAGTGTTGCCTACAAAGACTCAGTTGTGCTAACTTGAGTCCTACTCCTTATCTGAGCTGACAAGAAGAACTCATTGGAGTTCTTATTCAATTATTGTACACTACTTATACACAATTCCTATTTACTTGTATTTGCAAAGTCCCATATATCTCTTCTAAGTTACTTTCTCTCATGCATCCACTGATTATATAATTAAAGAAAAGAAAAAGAAAAAGAAATAATAACTTAGCCATTTTGGCTAAGTCATAATACCACCCTTCTCTCAAGATTTCTCATCCTAAGGATTTTTCACAATTTGTCATATGAGTTCTATAGGTTATCCATCTCATCATCTTCATTAGTCTATTCCCTAATTTCTGATTTCTCTTGCTCAGTTTCTTTTTCTTTTTTCTTGATTGTTCCCATAGTCCTTTTGCCTTTAACTTGTCTCCCTTTTCATTATCTCTAGTTCCTTTCTAGTCTTGTCCAATACTCCTCATTGTATCTTTTGTCTGACCATCCAAACAGTTTTCTTGCTGTAAATCTTCCTAGTAGTTCTCCTCTTATAAATATCCCTTTGTTTTTCTCTTTTTCTTATCTTCTTATATTCTTCATATCCTTTCTATACTCCTTTTCAAACTCTTCAACTGCTTCTTTAGCATTACCTAAATTCTTTTTTCTCTCTCAAGTATCTGACTTTGCCATAAACCCTTTTTATTGTACTAAGTACTTGTCTTTTCCCCTGACCTATTGCTTATTCAGTATCTTTTCAACCTCCTATTTTTCTTCTCCTTTGATAATTACTAGAGCCAGTTACTCCTTTCTCTGTCCTTCTACCTACCCTACATATTTTCATATCCTACTAACATTAGCTACCAGGTGTATCTTAACTGTAGCTGGTAATTCTAATTCTACTGTGTCCACTAATACAATTTTCTTAATCTTGTAAGGGCCTATAAATCTCTTAGTCAACTTCTATCATAACTTGACAAAATGGCTAAGTCAATATTTATTTTCTTTTTCTTTTTCTTTTTTTTTTAGTTTCTAAAGATCAAACATATGAGATAGTTGAATGGAAAGAAACACACTGTCATGAGTCAACTTAACCATGACCAAAAAATAACATGTCAGGGAACTGAACTAGTACCCTACTTGGACTTGTAAGATAAATTGACCTTAGGTGAAGTTAAACTAGTGACCTGTTGGACACTTGTAGAATAGCATCAGAGTAAATGAGGACAAATAGCTAAACTATATAAGTAGTATAGCTCAATTGATTGAGAACCCCATCAAATTCTCTTTGTAACCCTCAAAGAGTCTAGTCTCTAAGTCATCATAACTAAGTAGCACAACAGAAGAACTGGATATCTATTCTCCAGTAACTGCTCACCTCAAGCCTTCACTACTCTTACTCTCATATCACTCTTGACTAGTGATCATTACAACTACTAGTTTATTTTCTCATAGTTGGACCCTAGACTTAATGGCCAGTTAGGGACCAATGGTAGAGGAATGGCCCTATACCCTGACACCATCTCCAAGACCTGACCTTCTTCTTCTTAGGTGGTGTTGTTTGTAGTTACTTATACCTTTTCAAACTTTATAACCTTATACTAAAGGTCCATTGTAGCCTATACATGCAGAGAAATAATGTCAACCCCTTAAGAAGACACTACTAGAGTAGAGATCCTCTTTTTAGAGGCAGTCATATACATATTTGATTAGGGCAGTAGCTAGTAGAGCAGTAGGATATTTGGTTGGGTGAAAACTTGAGCACCCAACAAGTGTAGTAGTATTTAGCTTAAGTCAAAAATGCAGAGAGCCACAGCATGATGAGCTCCTTAATAACAATTGAAGGAATGAAAGAGATACAATAGTAGTTGGAAAGAATAGCAGAAACAAAAAGACAAAGAGAGAAAAGAGAAGAAGAGAAAAAGATACCATCTATACTATAGGCAATAGTAATAGCTCAAGGAATAACCTTGACAGAGCTGGTAGTAAAGGCAGAGAGGGAACAAAGGGAGCACAAGAAGGAAAAGAAGGAAGAGTACAGAGAGAGAGATAAAAGACAGCAGAAGGAAAAGGAGATAGTAAAAGAAAGAAAAAAAGAAAGGAGACAGAGGAGCATAACCTAAGGATTACACAAGAGGAGATAGAGATGCATAGGGAATACAAGAGAGATAGGAGGTATAGGAGTTGTAAGTGATTTGGACACTTGGCCTACCACTGTAAGAGGTTATGATATCAGAAGCAAAAGGTAGTAAGTGAGAACAGATGGACTGCAATAAGCAGTTAGATGATGCAGACAAGAGTAGGAGGAGGAATTGTAGGGCAGATATGTAGCCAAAGAAGGAGATAAGGTGCTTCAAATGCTGGGGAAAGAAGCACTTCAAGTGGGAGTATCCAAATATTGAGAAAGAACAAAGGAAGAGACAAGAGAAAAAGGCAGTGTATATGACTAAGCCATAAAAGGTGCAATAGAAGGAACTAGCATGACTCCAAGGGGTAAAAGCACAGAAAGGAGAAAAAGGAGTGGTATGCTCAGAAATAGAAAAAATGTAACAGAGAAGAATAGTATGCTAGGAATATGGTAAAAAGAACCATAGTAAGAGAGAGTATAGAAGTTACTAGAGGTGGAGAGAAAAAGTAAAGAGAGAGGAGAAGATAGCATGGTTCTAAGAGGCAAAAGCACAACAAGGAAAGATGAAGGGCGTGTAGGTAGAGAACCCAAAAGACATAGCAGAGAGAGAAGTAAAAAGGACATTCAAGATGCTAAAAGAAGTGTGGTTGAATATTGTGCAGAGATTTTTAGGACTAGCAAATTACTATAGGTGATTTGTAAAGAACTTTGCCAGTATAGGAAAACCATTACACCAATTGGTCAGAAAGGACAAAAAGTGGAACTAATAAAGCAAGCAGAAGAAGGCATTTAAGAAACTGAAGATGTTCACTATAAGACTAGTATTGGTGGCACCAGATTTGGACAAAGAAATGAGGATAGAAGCAGATGCATCAGAATATGCAACTAGAGAAGTATTGTTGATGAGGTATAAAGACAACAAGTAGAGGCCAGTGGTCTTTATCTCAAAATTATTGAATGAGATAGAAAAAAATTATGAGATTCATAATAGAGAGATACTAGTAATAATTTGCTGTTTAGAAGAATAGAGACACCTGTTGAAGGGCACACAGAATAAATTTGAGATTTGGAGCAACCACAAAAATCTTGAGTACTTTATGAGTAGCCAAAAGCTAAATAGAAGACAAGCATAATAGGCCTTGTATCTATTAAGGTTTGACTTTACTCTAAAGTATGTACCTGGAAGCAGCATAAGAAGAGTAGACAGCCTCAGTAAATGGCTAGACTAGCAAATAGGAGTAAAGAGAGATAACAAGGACAAAGTATTGGTAAAAAAAAAGGATGGCTAAAGGTCAGAGCAATACAGATGGCAAAGGTCATAGTTGAAGAAGTAAATTTGATTAAGAAAATTAGAAAGTCAAAAGCTAAAGATGATAAAGTAATAAAAGCAGTAGAAGAGATGAAACAGGCAGAGGTAAAAATGCTGAGAGGTGAGGAATAAAGGGAGAAGGATGAGCTAATGCTGAGAGATAGAAAGATGTATATCCCAAGGAACAACACACTGAGAGCAAAAGTAGTCCAGCTACATCATGATATACTGGTAGAAGGGCACAGATGCTAGTAGAAGATGATAAAGTTAGTCACTAGAAACTTCTGGTAGCCAGGTGTAACAAAAGAAGTTAAGAAGTATATAGAAGGATATGATGTATGCTAATAAAATAAAAATTGTACAGAGGCACTGGCAAAAAAGTTAATGCTGAATTCAGTACCAAAGAAACTTTGAAGTCATATTTTAGTAGATTTTATCACTAAGTTATCACTAGCACAAGGGCATGATAGCATATTAGTAGTATGTGATAAAATGACAAATGACACATTTTGTACCAACTATGGAAAAGACTTTAGTAGAGAGGATGGCAAGATTATTCTGGGATAACATCTGGAAGCTGCATAGCTTGCCAGAAAGTATTATTATAGACAAAGGAGTATAGTTCACAACAGGAATAATAAAGAAGTTAAATCAAATATCAGGGATCAATACCAAACTGTTAATAGCATACCATCCACAAACAGATAGTTAGATGGAGAAAATGAACTAGTAACTTAAGCAGTATTTAAGGATGTTCATAGATCATTGTTAAGAGCAATGGCCAAACTGGTTAGTGATGACAGAGTTTGCATATAATAATAAAGTGTAGGCTAGTGCAAAAGTGACACTGTTCAAGGCAAATAATGGACAGGATCCTTGTGTGGGGTTTGAGTTAAGGAAAAAGGGGAAGTAGAGGAGTTTGCAACAAGGATAAAGAAAGTACATGAAGAAGCAGAAATAATAGCTCTATAGAAAAGCCAAGAAGAGATGAGAAAGTATACAGACAGAAAGAGGAGCAAGATAAAAAGAATATCAAGTAGAAGACTGGGTGCTTTTGAGCACAAAAGATCTAAACCACCAGATGCAAGAAAGACAATCAGAAAAGCTGACAGAGAGATTTATAAGTCCATACCAAGTAAAGAAAATTATCTCAACAAACACCATAGAACTAGATTTGCCAAGTAGTATTAAAATATATCCAGTAGTCAATGTCAGTAAAGTATATAGGTACAAAGATCAAGTAGAAGACCAGAAAAAGGAATGGCCAGCCCCAGTAATTATTGAAAGAGAACAAGAGTATGAAGTGAAGAAAATATTAAACAAAAGAAAATTTAGAGGAAAGGATCAGTACTTAGTGCAATGGAAGGGATATATGGTAAAAGAAGACACCTGGGAGTCAAGAGAGAACTTGGAGAATGCAAGAAACTTGGTAGAAAAATTCAAGGAAGAATATAGGAAAGGAGTATGATGAATGAAGAAAACAAACTTTAGAGAAAATAAAATTAGGGGAATTGCCAGGGAGATACATAGCAAAGATACTATATGGATGGGATAATAGGAGATTTGACAGAGAATATTGGGGATGATTAGAGAGGAATTGAAGAAGATAGAAGAAAGAACAACAAAGAGAGAAGAGAACACTGGAGACAATTCAGGAAAAAAAGAAAGAAGAGAAGATTGAAAAAGCAAGGATTAAAGATTGGAATAAAGAAGAAATAGATAACCTATGGGACCCATATAACAAACTATGAAGTCCTTGGAATAAGGACCTTTAAGAGGGGAGGTACTATTATGAGCTATCTCAACTATGACAAGGTACTATTTATAGAATAGACATAGACTGGATTCAAACCATTAATCTGAGGATAGCTGCAAGATAAATGTAGGCAAATAGTGTAGCCTGTATATATAGTATAAAACAATTGATTAGGAACTCCATCAAGTTCTCTTTTAACCCTAAAGAGCTTGCTTCTAAGTCAACTCAACTTGGGAATAAGATTCAGTTGCTAATACTCTTATTTTGTTTTCTATTTCCTCTCCTTCAGTACTGTGCTTCTCAGGGGAATTTCCCACACACTACTATGTTTTTGCATCTTTTTCCATAAGAAATGCACTAGTGTCATGCCTCCAGTTAGGACCCCTGAGCTTAGCAGAGGATCTTACCTAGATTATTCAGCACACATGAAGTATGCTCTTGTTAGTTAGTATATGTTAGCTTTGTTCTCCCATAGGCAAAACTTTATTATTTACTTCTACCCAAATTACCTTGGCCCTTACTACACCTAAATAATCCCCATACCTAAAAACCTGAGTTGAGGACTGGTACAGAAACTGGTTTAATCCTTAAGGTTATAACTATTCTCTTAATATAATTTTTTTTCACAAAGTTTTCTGGTCCTAACAGACATCTGAAGAACTTCATTCAGCTGTCTCTTATCCTGAGGTTACTATTTCTTTTCTCTCAAAGGTAGTAATCACAGGTCTCTCCAGCCCTCTCATACCAAAGGTGGTAGCTGACTTCCTTTTATTGGTGAGTCAGTCACATTGTGTGCTAGGGCAACTTAGACCATTCTTAACTATGCTCCTATTGGGGAGTTCAAACAGCACTTTTTCCCTATAGAGTGTACTCAGTGTCCATGTGGCTATTGCCAGGTGAAAACATGACAATATATCTTAGCTGACTATTGTTGGTTCTCTTATGTGTTATAACCAGAGCAGTGGTGACAGTTATGAGGTCCTAGCAACTCAGTAACACTGTGAACAACTGTAAGTGACTGAGAGTCAACTTTGAGTCTACAGAGAATCATATATCAAATCAGGTGACCTATTTTTTTTTTTTGTTCAAAAATTTATAACATGGTGCTCAGTTGCAGTCTGTGGTAAACTATCTACAACAAGTAGCCTACAGGTGCCTCAGGGCCATGGCTGCTCTTCATTGGCAGGAGACACTATTAGTATCAAGAGAGAAATCTAACCTAATAGAGAAAAGAGAACTAGATACAGGTTGCTCGAGACCAACCTTCGAATAACATATCCAAGTCCAAAGACCTATCATGCCTAGAATACAGAGTCAAAAGAAACTGAGAGAGATGAGACTGAGAAAGTATCTACAGAACAGAAAAGAAACCAAGAGAGCACTCATGGAGGCTCAGAGAGTAGGCAATCCTGAGAAGTAAAGGCAAATGCACTTGGATGCTCCTTCAGGAATTTTACAAAGTCCTTGAGAGATAGCAATGGGTCAATCAAGGAGGTATGAGAGAACTGACAACAGTTGGCTAAGATGTGTTGACATATTTCCACCTGACAATAGCCATACAGACACTGAGTACACTCTGCAGGGAAAAAGCACTGTCTAAACTCCCCAATGGGAGCATGGTTGAGAATGGCTTGAGTTGCCCTGGCATACAATGTAACCAACTCGCCAATGAAAGGAAGCCAGCTATCACCTTTGGTATAAGAGGGCTGGAGGGACTTGTGATTACCATCTTTGAGAGGAAGGAAGTGGTAACCTTGGGATGAGGGACAGCTGAAGGAAGTTCTCCAGGCATCTAGACAAGAGGCAGTACTCTTGGAGCAAAGAGTGTCAAGGGAAGTAGCTGGGTGATGTCCAGCAGTGATACAAGTGTTGGTTACATTGTCATGGACCAGATGGTGAAGGGACCACTGAACATTACTAGGGCAGTCCCAGAAGTCAATGGAGTGGTCAGGCTGACCAGTGAAGAAGCCTCTAAGAGCACAAACTATAGCCAAGGAGTGGGCTTGACCAGAGTGGACCAAAGGATCAACTGCTCTTCTAGTTGCACTTAGTGAGTCAGTGATGAGTATAATATGTTTGATGTCAAAGGAAACAGCCTTAGCAACACCAAGCCTAACTGTAAACAACTCTGTATCCAGAGCTGTTGTTCTACCTGCAGATACCTTGGATAACAACATCTGTTCTCCTAGTCTCCAGAAATGCATAGCAGAGATAGCTTGCATGTTCCTAGGAGGAATAACACTTGCATCAGTGACAACAACAAGAGTTGAGGAATTAGAGGATGCCCTATGACAAAGATGGTCAAGGGCCTCCAAGTGGGCCTTGTGAAAACTCTTCTGCAAGTGATCACAAAGATGAAAGGAAATATGATCAGGGAAGTTGTCCAATACCCTACAGCCTGGGCATGCTTCAGAATCCAGTGGAGTAAAGCATTCTGTAAGGTTAAGTAGAAACACTTCAGTATCAAGAAGAGAACTCTTTAGACAAGCACTCTGGGTGTCAGTAAGAAGAGTCAGGGACTGTGAGTGAGGGTGAGTGCCCTTTGAGTTGCGAGCACTAAGGAGAGACATCAGTGCATGTTAAGAGGGAAGTGTAGCAGCCCTGAGACAAGACTGCTTAACTAGCTTCTTGAGATGGAGGTGAATGGAAATGAGACCTGTGCCTTAGTAGATGCCCTAGCAAAGAACCAGAGATGGAAACCATAAGTTACAATAGGAACAACACAGGACTGATAGAGGAGTCACTTCTGTAGGGGAAGGAGACCTTGAGTAGAGTTACCAAGTATGCCTATTGTCTTGACAGTGGATAAAGCCTTGGTGAAATAAAACTGAACATGTTCCTTGAAGGAGAGACATCGATCATCATAATGGTCCTTAGTTATGTCAACCAAGGTACCAAGAATGATTAGAGAGTAAGAGATAGCAAGGCTCTGAGCTAAGTAGTACTGGAGTAGAGATATTAAGTTTTGGCATAGTAGTCTAGTTGTGCTAACTCTAACTACACTCCCTATTCAAGTTAATAAAGAGAACTCAATGGAGTTCTTGTTCAATTGTTTATATTACTTATACATGAACATGTATTTACTACTATTTGCATTGTTCTACATATCTCTTCTGAGTCACTTGCTCTTGTGTATCCAATAATTAATAATTAAAGAAAATAAAATAAAAATAAAAATTTACTTAGCCATTTTGCCAAGTCATGACATTGCAGAGAAAATCTAGGAAGGAATATCAAGTTCTTTTATCTTAGACACAATGTGTACTTGAGCCACTCTGAAGCTAACAATTACCATGCTCAGTGGTTGCTAGATATTGGTACTGGATCAACTACGGATGACAATGAGATGATAAAAGTTCCTTAGTGTTGCTTTGTGCTAACCTCAATACTCTTATCAATAGAATCTATCTAGAAATTGATAGTTCAAGAGTTCAAGAGGACCAATACTTCTTGGATTGCATTATTCTCTGTTCTAGAAATGATAAGGTACATGTTATCAATGAAGCCATTCTCTAACAGTTCAACCCAGTACTGAATGCAGAGGTCCATATGCTGAGAAGTGTAGACTTTATGTTTGAGAAAGATGGAATGCACCATGTATATCCTGCAGAGTTTCTCTAACAACTTAATACTGGTGGATTGCCTTCTGCTTTATTTTGTCTCAAGGTTGGCTGTCCAGTTATCTTGCTGAGGAATTTGGATCTAGGAGAAGGGCTTTGCAATGGAACAAGAATGGTGGTATTGAATATGAGGAGAAAGATGCTCCAGTACAGGATCATTAGCAAGGATAGGAGATTTAGAGGAAAGGTTGTGTTAATTCCAAGGTTATCACCTAATGGAGAGACATTACCTGTGCCACTTAAGAGACTTCAATTCCCAGTTAGGCTAGCCTTTGCTATGACTATTAACAAGTCTCAAGGACAGTTAGTAGAGCATGTAGAGATTAATTTGCAGACATCAGTGTTCTCACATGGACAGCTTTATGTGTAACAGAGTAAATGCACAAGGTACATCTTCAAGTGCTAAGGCCAGACAGAAACAACTAAGGCCAGACAGAAACAACTAAGGATTGAATATTTGAGAAGAGGTACAGGGAGTATATGTATCTAAGGCCAGATAGAAATGATTGGTCTTAGGGCTTACAAGTAGACACTATATATACAAAATGAGTGTACAATTATTTGTTGTAAAATAGACAAATTTTGGGCATCTCTTTATACATTGCCAAGAGAAAATTTTAATGAAATGAAGATGAAATGAAGGTGATAGCTAAAGTACATCATTTTAAATAAAATTAGGAATAAAAGAGGAGAAATGATGAAAGGTAAGAGAATCTTCCAGAATATACTTTGTCAATGTTGTAGTGAGCAAGCTAGGTGAGATATCAGACTTAATCACACTTAATGTCAGAGTGAACAAAGAGAACTTGATGGGGTTCTTGCTGGATTCAACTATCTACTTATACACAATCTGTATTTATCCTTGTATATGCTTAGTCACTATCCTACAATCCTTCTAGAAGGTTCCATCATGTGATATGTCACCTGACCCTTATCTCATCTCCAATCTATAAATAGACTTGTCCCATTATCCTTTTCATGGTTTAAATATAAGTTCATAATTCCTGAGATATTATCATACTTGTGCTGAGTCATGACAAATGTGGCCTTTTTCAGATGTACTTCACCATTGAACATTTCAGTACTTCTTCTAGAGTAGAGCCAGGAGAGTAGAAGAAAGTATATAAAATAGTATTAGATTATAGATTGTATGTATATGTGACAATGGATTTGAGATTGATTTTTACCGTGGTTTGAGAAATAAGAAAATAAGTGCACAGAAAGGAGCATAGTGGACTGACTTCAACACATACTTAACCACTCAGAATTAGTAGAGGGATTGAGCCAGGCCATAGGCCTGGGTGAAAACCTTGTGTGATCTACAGGAGAACAGAGAGTATAGAGAAGTCAATGATAAGTTATAAACTAAACTGAAAATAATATTTCCTTGTCTGGATGTGAATATGACAGCCATTCTGGACTTTCATCCCCTTATTTTGTTGCATTCTTTTATTCTTTTGTTACTCATTTCCCCATCCTTGACACTGTGGACTGCATTCAGTAACTGTGTTACGATTTAAGAGTACTATAATTATCTCAAGAAGCACTTAGAATCAAATATTCTCAGCAGATTCGTGATGAGCTAACTGATTGGGAAAACATCTGTAATGGGTTTTGGGCAACACTGTACATTAGACCTTCATAAGTTATCATCCTAGGCCATGTCGTATCTTGCCCTGTACCCAAAATAATATTACAGACAAATCACAGAAAGTCATGGGTAGAATGCACCGTTGAGAAACATATATCCAGTTCTTTTCCCCTTCATGACTCCTGTACCGACGACATTGTCGTGAACTGGGGGCATAACATAATGGTATAATTATGTTCCTCGTTAGCCGAGACAACTAGATATTATTCTCTGGCCCATCCTCGATCATTTTCGCGTAATCCTCATAACTGACAAATGTGGGCAGCGAGCGTCGCTTTTTCTTTAGGTCAGTCTCCTTGTCATCTGCTCGCTTGCGTTTTCGGGTTTTACTTTTAATTCCTCCCCACTCCCCTCCGTCTTCACTCTCGGAAAGTGAGCCATCGTAAGCGATAACATCGTCGGGCATTTCGTCGAGAGGAATAAGATCATCATTGTCGGAAGCTTCAGCCAATGAAAGGGCGTCATCAGTATCATCTTTCTCAGCATCACTGTCCTTTTTATCGGTGTCGTCGTGTTCGACACTGTCTTCATCTTCATCTTCACTCTCGTCCTCATTATAGTTGTCGGAAAGGAGATCGTGTTCCTCTTGAGGCATCGTCGCTTTCATCGCCTAGAGTATGTTTATAAGACTTCAAGAAACCAAGAAAGGAGACACTACCTACCTTCCAGATTTCCGTTTCCTCCAGGTCAATATCTTCGTCCTCTTCATTTTCACTACCTTTTTCACTCGTTGCTCCACCTTGCTCGTCACTTTCTTCGTCCTCGTCTGCTTCCTCGTTATCACCATCGCCATCAACTTGCTCCTTCTTTTTACTTTTCCTTTCTGACTCATTTTTCCGCTTAAAATAATCGTAAAAGAATATTTGGTCGACGGGAATTTGCGTCTCCTTTTTGTTTTTCCAAAATGAAGGTAAATTAACTTGCACAGAGACAGCTTCGCCTTTGAAAAGTTTGATACTTTCAATGGCACTTCCTGAAGGTTGCATTGCACTTGAACCTGGGATAGGTTCATGAGTGCGGGGACGCTGGAAAATGAAACGGAAGGGGAAAATTTACCTTTACCTTCAGTGCCAGAAACTTTCTTTTTTGGGTTTTTGTAAACGAATCGATCGAGGAAGTGAGAAAGCGTATTTTGTGAGAGATCAGGCGTTGCGGTGAGAGGTTGGGCTGTGAGAATTTGACGGGTGAGAAGGGAGATGGTAGGGTGGAAGTGCAATAAGAGAGGTGTCTCATGATAAGGTTGATCAATGAATCCGAAGAGGAAAGTGGGAAAGGAACATACGAGTTCCCAAAGACATGACTGTGCGGCGCAGGCATAAAGGGGGTCGCGTTTGTGGGCATCGTAGTTTTTGGCTTCGACTTCACTTTCAGAATCGGAGGAAATCATAGAACGAAGTCCAGGGACAGTAGTGAAAAGCTAGATCCACTACATCACAGATGGTTATGTTGAAAGTTTTAGGGAACGACCAACCTCGCCGAGAAGGTACAGCCCACCAACAACAAACTCAGTCGCTCCACTTCCTCCGCTGACAAGGACTTGAGCAAACCGTTTGACCATGGCCATCCTCCTCTCAGACGGCACTTCTGGATCGGTTTTAGTAGACCTATAAAGAAGGTTCAGGTACATAGCTTGTTTGGAAGATGTATTGAGTCGGTGATCGTAGAGAGAGGCATAGAGCGTGCGGAAGTACCGATCAACAATGGATCTAGCTAGTGGAGTGGAAGAGGATTGGAAAAGGGTGAGAGAAATTTGGTGGATCAGAACAAGAGCTTGGACGGAGATGTTGAATGTGGATTTGTGCGTGATAAGAAAAAGGGTGTCGAGATGTGCATTGATTCTAGAAAAGATGTTGTAGTGGTCCGAAAACGGGAGTGGAGAGGGTAGCGTACTTTGTATTCTGGGCTTCGACTTTGGCAAAGGGAAGAGCACGGTTCACGCCCGTTAGTATGGCTGAGATGAGTCTGGAATCGGAATCTTCAACTTCGATGAAACCTGCTGCGCCAATTGTTTCTTTTCCTTTTCCCCCTTTCCCCCTTCCTTTGACGACCACGCGGCCTTTTTTGTCCTTTTGAACCTGACCATCCAGCTCAAGTAAGTGTTCATCCCCTTCGTCGCCAACAGCATCTCCAATATGACTACCATCGGAACCAAGGATGACTTGAAAAAGTTCAAAATATATGTCGATAAGGCGCAAGGCGACTTCACGGTCGGTGGACGAAGGTGTAAGTACAATTTGGTTAAAAGTGATGGTTGCGTAGTATTGAGCATGTGAATTACGAACTTTTTTGGTGTCTTGTAGTTCGAGTTTTGATTTGGACGATTTTGAAGAGATTCCAGGGGAGATAGGGCGGATGTGATTATTCGCTGGTACAACGGCAGTAGTTGGAACGGAGAGGATGGAAGGTCTGGAAATAAGGGAGGTGATTTCTCGGACGACGACAGATTTCATGGAAGGGTGAGATTGAAGAAGCTGGAGGAGATGGTAGGATGCTCGAGAGCATATTGATTTTGAAGTATCACCCTAGGAGTGTAATCTGTATCTTTCAAGAGGATGGAGAGATCAACGACGAACAAGTTTATTGACTAGGAGTCGGAGAAGGTTTTGTTCTTGCTCGGGTTTGTCTCTGAGGAGGGTGAAAATGAGGGAGATAACCTGCGTTCGGGCATAGGGCACTGGGTCAAGAGAGAGCGTCTTCTATGATATGAGAAGGAGAAAGCGTTTCGGGGGTGAGAGACTCGCCTCCAGAATCTGGAGGACAGAGAAAAAATATTTCTTGAGCCAGTCCTCAAAGTACCAAAGTAGGAGATAATTATCAGATACTTGAGGATGGAGCAATGGTTGATCGCGGAAATATCTGACATACATCAGAAATGTTATGACCGGTAACTAATAAGCTCACTTGAGTTTCCGATCTGGTGCCCCACCGCCAACCCACCAGTCAACGATGCAGCGCAAAGCTTTCAAGCTCTCATTTCTACCTCCGCCAGCCTTTCCCGCCATGTTTTTCA
>Ga0153969_1000114_pt1 | contig 14377 bp, 27 predicted proteins | sample TSGA053MetaG_FD_104702 | JGI IMG/M metagenome (GOLD analysis project Ga0153969, IMG submission 104702) | Attine ant fungus gardens microbial communities from Georgia, USA - TSGA053 MetaG | ecosystem: Host-associated > Fungi > Mycelium > Unclassified | place: USA: Georgia, George L Smith State...
TATCTTATCTCCATAGATCTCTGTTCTATATTTAGCCTTTTCTATAAATAGATTCTTGTCCATTTTAGTCCATCCAATTATAGTACAAGTCCACAATGTCTGAAATATCTTTCTCCTCTAGCCAAGTTATAACATTATCTTCTCTTTTAAGGTTCTTCCTCTGGAAGAACTTAGGTTTCTTCCAATATCTCCAATTTCTTTTTAACTTCTTTAAATATTCTTTCTCAAATTTTCCATTGTCCCATTCATATAACAGCTTGGCTGTGTATCTCTCTGGTAATTCTCCTCTTTGATCTTCTCTTACTCTTCTCACACTCTCTTCATATATATCCTTGTACTCCTCTATCAACTCTTTTGCATTTTTCAAGTTCTTCTCCTTTTCCCAAGTATTCTCTTCCACCATATATCCCTTCTATCTAACTAAGTATTTCCATTTTCCCCATCTTCTTCTTTTATTCAATAGTCTTTCTACTTTATACTCTTTTTCTCCCTCTATTATCACTAGTACTGGTAGTATCTTTTCCTGCCCTTTAACTTGCTCCTTGTATCTCCATATTCTACTAACATTCACCATTGGGTAGATCTTCATTGATCCCAGCAACTCCAACTCTACTGCATTTGACAATATGACTCTCTTTACTTTATAGGGTCCTACAAATCTCTCTACCAACTTCTCCATTTACATTCCTTCCATTTGCCACTTCAAGTCTTTTGTACTTAGTAGTACTCAATCTCCTACTTTGTATTCCTCTCCTTCGCTTTTCTTTCTATCTGCATACTTTTTCATCTCCCTCTGTGCTTTCTTTAATGCTGCTTGTGCTTCTTCCTGTACTTCTTTCATTCTCTTTGTAAATTCTCCTGCTCCTTCATATTTCTTCTTTTTTCTCATCTCAAATCCCATTTTTGGATCTCTCCCACTGTTTGCTCTAAATGGCAATATCTAAGTTGAGCTGTTTACCTTGTTGTTGTAGATGAACTCCATAGTTCCTAACTATTCTGGCCACTGTTCTTGCCTGTGATCTATGAATATATGTAGGTACTGTTTCAACTCTTGATTCATGTGCTCCATCTGCCTGTCTGTCTGTGGGTGAAAGGCTGTAGACAATTTTGTTTCAATTTCCAGCATTCTATTGAGCTCTTTCATGAGTCCTGCCACGAACTGTACTCCCCTATCTGAAATAATACTTTCAGGCAATCCATGTAGTTTCCATACATGATCTCTAAACAACTTTGCTAACCCTTCTGCTGATATCTTTTCTGTTGTTGGAATAAAGTATGCCATCTTTGTTAGCCAATTGCACACCACTAGTATAGTATTGTAACCTTGAGCCAATGGTAATTTTACAATGAAGTCTGCCATAATATATGCCCATAGTTTTACAGGTACCTCGTTTGGCATTAGCTTTCCTGCCAGTGTCTTTGTTCAATTTTTATTCCTTTGACAGAGATCATATCCTTCTATATACTTTTTCACCTCCTTCATCACTCCTGGCCACCAGAAATTTCTAGTAACTAACTCCACTGTCTTTCACTATCTCCTGTGTCCTCCTACTGGTATATTGTGGTATAACTGGATTACCTCTGTTCTCAACCCCTTATCTCCTGGTATGTACACCTTCTCTTCCTTTAACATTAGTCCATCTTCCTCTCTCCACTCCTCATCTCTTAATATCTTTACTCCTGCTTTCTTTATTTCTTCCACTGCCTTTACTACCTTGTTATCTTTTGTTTTTGACTTTTTTATTTTTTCTAGTATATCTACTCCTTCTATAAGTACTTCCTCTACTTGCACTTTTCTCAACCACTCTGGCTTTACCAACATCCTATCCTCATTATCTTTTTCCACTCCTTTATGCCAATCTGGTCTTCTACTTAGTCTATCTGTTTTTGCCATCTTACTCCCTAGAACATGCTTTAGAGTAAAGTTGAATCTAGACAGGAACAATGCCTATCTTGCTTATTGTTGATTCAACTTCTGGTTTGTCATAAAATACTCTAAGTTTTTATGGTCCATCCAAATTTCAAACTTTATCCTGGCTCTCTCCAGAAAATGTCTCCAAGCTTCTAGACAATGAATTACTGCCAATATCTCCTTGTTGTGGATTTTGTAATTCCTTTCTGTTTTATTTAATGACTTAGAGATGAAGGCCACTGGTCTCCACCTTCTATCCTCATACTTCATAGACAATACCCCTCCTATTGTATAGTCTGACACATCTGCCTCCACTCTCATTTCTTTATCTAGGTCTGGTGCTGCCAGCACTGGTTCTATAGTAAAGACTTCTTTCAACTTTCTAAACACCTCTTCTTGTTCTACTCCCTAATTCCATTTCTCATCCTTCTACACTAACTAGCATAAGGGCTTGGCAATTTTTGCAAAGTCTTTGATGAATCTCCTGTAATAATTTACCAACTCTAAGAACTTCTGTATATCCTTTATCCCTTGGGGTGTTGGCCATTTTGTTACTTCTTCCACCTTTTCTTTTTCCATCTTGAACCCCTCTGGTCCCATAATTACCCCTAGGAACCCTATTTCTCTTGTCCTCCACACACACTTTTCTGGTTTGACATAGAGGTTATTTCCCTCTAGTCACTTCAGCACTTCCTCCACTATTTCATCGTGCTCTTCTTCCATCTCTGTAGCTACTAGTATATTATCTATGAAGGTGGCAATATTCCCTTTATTTATCATATCTCTAAAGAGGTCATTCATTATGGCTTGGAAGGTAGCAGGCAAGTTGGTGAGCCCAAAGTACATTACAGTTGGTTCAAATGATCCCATATAGGTTGTGAATGCTGCCTTCCATTTATCACCTTCTTTTATTCTAATGTTATTGTAGCCCTATCTCAAGTCCATCTTTGTAAACATCTTCTTGGTCCCCATACTGTCAATTAGCTCTGATATCAGGGGTAGGGGGTAACTGTTCTTTACTGTCCCCTTGTTCACATATCGATAGTCTTATACTATCCTCCTCTTTCCATTCTTTTTCAGAACAAATAGAACTGGCAATGTTTGTGGTGACTTGGAAGGTCAGATGTATTCCTTCTTTAGTTAGTTTTTCACAAATGCCTGGACCTCTTTTTTCTCTATGCAGAATAAGAGATAGATCCTTTCTTTCCTAGGAACAAAGTCTGGTCTAAGATCTATGGCATGATCCCAGGGCTTTCTTGTTGGCATCCTTTTAGATTCTACTTTTCTGAATATCTTCAACCACTGATAGAACTGCTTGGGTACTATCTCTTCCACCTTTCTATGGTTTTCTCTTATCTCTTCTATCCTTTCTTTCTCCTCTATCATCTATCTTAAGTCTTTCTTATTATCTATTTCTGCTCTTCTTGCTTTCTTTCTTTTTACTATCTCTTTCTTTGCTATGTCTTTCTTCCCTATATATTTTTCACAAATAGGTAGGCATTTTGTCATCTTAACTTCTCCTGTCTCCCAGTTGATCTCTGGATTGTGTGCCACCAGCCAGGGCATTCCTAAGATGACATACACCTTCCCTAGCTCACATACATCTAGTCTTACTCTTTCTACATACCCCTTATAGTACACATTGGCCTTGGCTTCATATGTTATTGCTTCTCCACTGTTGTTACTTCCATCCATATTTCTCACTCTTAGTGGTCTTTCTAACTTTTCTAACTTGAACCTTTCTCTCTCTGCCAACCTCTTACTCATAAACAACCCCATTGCTCCACTATCCAGTAGGGCTTTTACTGACATCCCTTCATGTATATCTATTTTCTCTAGCCCAATGTTGAGCTAGATCTCTCTTAGTGGTTTAAGTGTATGCCTCACTTCCCTCTCAATGTACTTGTCCAAATCCATTTTATTCAGACCATTGAGTACATTGTATTTATTTTGGGAGACCAGCTGAGGGCTTACTGATCTCTATCCTCTTTTGACTCCTCTTGAGTCCCTCTTCTGATACCTTTTGGATTTCTGCAATTTCTAGCCATATGTCCAAATACTCCACAGTTGAAACATCTCCAATCTTCTTCTCCCTAGGACCTTCCCCTATTCACATCCATTGCATTGGGGTCTCTTGCCCTGCCACCTTCTTGGTTCTAACCTCCTTGGAAGCTAGTACTTCTAAAACCTCCACTATTCCATTGAGGTCTGAATCCAGAACCTCTTACTACATTGAAACCTCCTCTACTGCTTTGGCCCCAAGGGGGTTTCTGCCCTCCCTGGTGCTGTGCATTTGGCCCCAAGGGTACCTGTGCTGCAGTCTCCCCCTCCAACACTCTTTTCTCTGCTCTACTCTATCTAATATTGCAGTCCAACTTGACTGCTCTCTCCTGCCACTCTGTAATAGTGCTGGGTAGAGATTCCACCTCAGCCAATCTTCTTCTGATATTCCCATTCAATCCCCTTTTGAACTCCTCTACTAGTGATCTCTCTTCATAGCCACTTCCTCTTGCAGTCTTCTTGAAGAGCTGCACATACTCATTACAAGTCCTACTTTCCTGCTCCAACATTCTCAATTCATCTACTTTTCTTGACTGCTTATCAAACTCCCCAAACTCACTCCTCATTTTGGTGAACAATTCCTCCACTGTTGTCACCACTGACATTCCTTGCATAATCTCTTCCAGAATATTTTCTTTCCATACTTCCGCCATACCTTCTTGCACATACAACAATACCCATGATATTTTCTCCCCCTCTATCCATCCTCCCAACTTTATACTTGCATACAGGCAGCATGCATTAATGAAACCTACTACTTTCTCTCTCTCTCCTTCAAAAATTGGAGGCTTTGCTACCTCTATCCTCCCTGCTCCATTCTGCAACAGCCTCTGAATGGCTGTTGCTTGCTGAGCCAGATAATACATCATCTGCTCAGGTATTGGTTTATTTTGCTGTTGTTGTTGTTGGGGGTGACCCCTAGGTGATGATTGAGACATGGTGGCAAGAGGTAGTGATGGTGGTAGTGATAGTTCTTTTTCTTCTTTTGAGGAGGTATAGATCTCCTCGTCGGATATTGGCACAATCTTGACTTACTTAAAACTATGTCTGCTGGGGCACACAATTTTCTCCTAGCCAGACTGTAGTAACTTAGCCTGAGATAACTTAGCTACCCTCTAAGTCTGAGTTGACAAGGAGAACTTGATAGAGTTCTTATTTATTCATGTACACTACTTATACAATTATTACATAGTTGGTGCACCTATCTCCTACAATTACATGATCTTCTAGAACCTTCCATCATATGACATGTGACATGTTACCATTGTCACTTCTCCCATCACATCTATCACACTTGTCACACCTGTTACCATGTCACAACCTACTTAGGTAAGAAAATAAAATAAAAAGAAAATAAAAAAATGACTTAGGCATTTTAGCCAAGTCATAACATTACCTCCCTCTCAAAGTTTCTTGTCCTGAGGACTTATAGCTTATAATACAGGTCCCATAGGTTTCCCATCTCATTGTTATCTTCTTTTGTCTAGTCTCTAAGTCCTGACTCCTCTTGCTTGATTTCTTTTTCTTCTTCCTTAATTGTCTCTATAGTTCTTCTTCCTCTAGCTTGTCCTCCTTTTTATTTTCTCCAATTTCTCTCAAGTCTTCCCCAATATTCTTTGTTGTATCTCTTATCTGACCACCCAAATAACTTTCTTGCCATAAATCTTCTAGGTAACTCTTTCCTTGTAAATATCCCTTTATTTTCCTCTCTTTCTTGCCTTTTATATCTCTATGATATTCTCTCTCAAATTCTTCAACTGCCTCTGCATTTCCTAAGTTTTCTCTTCCTTCCTAAGTGTCTGATTTCACTGTGAATCCTTTCCATCATACCAAGTATTTGTCTTTCCCTCTAATTCTCTGCTTGTTTAATATCTTCTCTACTTCCCACTCTTTTTCTCCCTTGATTATTACTGGAGCTAGTTGCTCCTTTCTCTGCCCTTCTACCTGCTCTACATATTTTCATATCCTATTAACATTAACTACTGGGTGAATTTTTATTGTGCTAGGTAGCTGTAGTTCTACTGCATTTGATAATACTATTTTCTTAATCCTATAAGAACCCATGAATCTCTCTGTCAACTTCTCTGTTCATCTTTCTACCATCTGATACTTCAAGTCCTTGGTACTTAGCATTACTAAATCCTCCACTTTATATTTGTTCTTCTCCACTCTCTTTCTATCTGTATGCCTCTTCATCTCTTCCTGTGCCTTCCCCAATGCTGCCTTTACCTCTTTCTGTATTCCTTTTATCTTTTCTACAAATTTATATACCCCCTTGTATTTTCCCTTCTTTCTCATCTCAAACCCCATTCTAGGATCTTGCCCATAATTTACTTTGAAGGGCAACACTTTAGTTGATGAGTGCACCTTATTATTATATGCAAATTCTGCTGTTCCTAACCAATCTGGTCATTACTTCTGTTTATAGTCTATAAACATTTATAAGTATTGCTCCAGCTCTTGGTTCACCCTCTCTGTCTGTCTATCTGTTTGAGAGTGGAACACTGTAGACATTTTACTTTCAATCCCTAGTATCTGGTTCAACTCCCTCATTATTCCTGCCATGAATTGCAGTCCTCTGTCAGATATGATACTTTCAAAAAGACTGTGCAACTTCCATACATTGTCTCTAAACAACTTTGCTAGCCCCTCTGCCGATGTTCTTTCCATAGTAGGAGTAAAGTGGACTATTTTTGTTAATCTGTCAACTACTACTAAGATTGAATCATATTCCTGAGCCAGCAGCAACTTTGTTATGAAGTCTGCCGAAATATGTCTACTTCTTCTATTATAACTTCCACCATCTCTGCTCTTCTAACTTTCAGCCACTCTAGTTTTACCAATACTTCATTCTTGTTGTCTCTCTCTACTCCCACTTCCCAGTCTGGTCTCCTACTCAGACTGTCTGCTTTTCCCATCTTACTTCCTGGAACATGTTTGAGCATAAAGTCAAACTTTAATAGGTATAGTGCCTATCTGGCCTGTCTATGGTTTAACTTCTGTGCCTTCATGAAATACTCGAGATTTTTATGGTCTGTCCAGATCTCAAACTTTATTGTTGTTCCTTCCAGGAAGTGCTTTTATGCTTCTAAACCTTTGACTACTGCTAACATTTTCTTATCATGTATCTCATAGTTTCTTTCTGTATCACTTAGAGATTTGGAAATGAAAGCAACTGGTCTCCACAATTTATCTGGGCATTTCATTAACAATACCCCTCCAGTAGCATAGTTTGATGCATCTACTTCTACCCTGAACTCCTTGTCTAAGTCAGGTGCTGCTAATACTGGTCTACTTGTAAAGATCTTCTTGAGCTCATCAAAGGCTCGTTCCTGCTCTTTTCCCCACTGCTACTTTACATTCTTCCTTGTCAGCACATTTATTGGTCTAGCCACCTTTGCAAAGTCTTTAATGAATCTCCTGTAATAATTTGCAAGACCCAAGAATTTTCTGATATCCTTGACATTTTTTGGCATAAGCCAGCTCAGTACTCCATCTATTTTCTCTTTCTCCATCTCTATGCCATTGGGCCCTATCACCACTCCTAGGAACCCAACCCTTCTTACTTTCCACATATATTTTTCTGGCTTGACATACAAGTCATTCTCTTTCAACCTTTTCAGTACTTCTTCTACTATCTTATCATGCCCCTTCTCTGTCTCTGTCTCTACCAACACATCATCCACAAATGCTGCTACTTTGCCTTCATTTATCAAATCCCTCAAGATTTCATTCATCATTGCCTGGAATGTAGCAGGTGAATTTGTCATCCCAAAGAACATTACTATAGGCTCAAATGACTCTACATGTGTTGTAAATGCTCCTTTCTACTCATCCCTCTCCTTTATCCTCACATTATTAAAACCCCACTATAAATCCATTTTAGTAAATACTTTCTTACTCCCCATTGCATCAATAAGGTCTGTAATCAAGGGCAATAGGTAATTGTTCTTTACTGTCTGGTCATTTAGGCTATGGTAGTCCATCACCATCCTCTTACTCCCATCCTTCTTGCCTATAAAGAATACTAGCGATGTTTGAGGGGACTTTGATGGTCTAATGTACCCCTTTCTCAGCTGGTCATTTATGAAGTTCTGGACCTCTTCCCTTTCATTCTTTGACAGTGGGTAGATCCTTCCCTTCTTTGGTTTAAACATCTCCTTGAGATCTATGGCATGATCCCAAATCTTCCTTGTTAGCATTCTCTCTGACTCCACCTTCCCAAACACCTTTTTCTACTTTAAGAATTTCTGAGGAACCATTTCCTCTATCTTTCTGTGGTCTGCCTTGACTTCCTCTTCTCTTCTCCAATCTTCCTTATCATCTATTGCCCATCTAACTATCTTCTCCTCTTCTAGTATTACCACTTCTTTTCTCCTCTTTGCTTTTTTCTTTTTCTTTATCTTTATCTTGCTATTTCTCCCACATATAGGTGGGCATCTCATCATCTTCACTTCTCCGGTTTCCCAATTGATTTCTAGGTTATGGGCTTGTAGCCATGGCATGCCCAATATAACATCTACTGCTCCTAACTTGCATACATCCATTTTGACTCTCTCTACATGTCCTTTGTAGTACATATTGGCTTCTGCCTCATGTGTTATTGCTCTCCCACTATTATTACTACCATCCACATTTCTCACTTTTAATGGTTTTTCTAGCTTGTCTAGTTTAAACCCTTCTCTGGCTACCAATCGTTTACTCATAAACAGCCCAGTTGCTCTACTATCCAATAGAGCTTTTACTGCTACTCCTTCATGTGCATCTATCTTCTCTAGCCCTATGTTGAGCCAGATCTCCCTTAGTGGTTTAAGCATCCTTCTCACTTCTCTCCACTTACCCCCCTCTTTTGTTACACTTTTTGGAGTTTTACTCTGCATGCCACTCTGCTGTGCTTCTCCCCTTTTAGGGCATACTGCCACTCCCTAGTTCTTCCATGGTACTTTCTTCCCTGTTCTATACTCTAGACATAGGATCTCTCTCAACTCTTCCTTACATATCTCCTCATCCACCACCATATCCTTTTTTCCATACTTTGTGCATTTCACCTTTGTTCCTCTACCTGCTTCTCCTTCATTCCTCTACTTCCATGCCCTTAGGCAATTGTCACACCATATATTGCTCAACTGGGCTTCAGGGAGAAATCTCTGCTCCCAGTTCTCTTGCATTTTTGTCCTCTTATACTCACATCCTCCACACTCTACATATGTCATTACCTCCCACTTAGTGCTCCATCCTCTCTCCTCTAGTACTGTGCTTCTCAGGGGCATGCCCTGCACACTGCTGTACTTCTGTGCCTTTTTCCATAAGGGACGTACCAGCCTTCTCTCCTGCTGCACATTTTGTGGTCTTATCACATGTGCCACTTCCTCCTCTCTCCTCTTCTGCTTCTCTTCTTTCAGTTTTGGACACTCCCATTTGAAGTGCCCTTTCTCCCAACACCTGAAACATCTCACTACTTCTGTTTTCTGCTACTTCACTTTAACCTCTCCTCTCACTCTACACTGCACCACTCTACTTGCTAATACCTCAAACTTATTTTGGGGAACCACTTTTCCCTTTTCCTCCCCTTCCTTATTCCTGCAGTTGCAGACCAGATGCCCAAACTTCTTATATCTCCAATACTTTCTTCCTTCTCCTCCTTCTAACTCTGCCCTTAACTTGGCAAGGGCCTTATTCTGGTTGAGCATGCTGCTCATAAGTTGGTTATATTGTTGAAGAGACATTGTGCTATGTCTCTGGAAAGTTGGATAGGGATTTTGATCTCACTAATTATACCTATATATATTACTAAGCACTACTCAGAGTTAAGGTCAGGTCTTGAGATGGCACCTGAGTTTGGGACCACCTTGCTACTGTCTGTTCCTAACTAACAGATAAGTCCCCTTAAGCCTAGGGCCCAGCTATGTCATAGTGGTTCTGGGTTGTACTACCCAAATACCAAGAAAGATGAGAGAGTAAGTTTGGTGGGGCTCTGTGATGAGCAGCACCAAAAAGTGGAATCGAATTCTGGTGTAGTAACTTAGCCTGAGATGACTTAGCTACCCTCCAAGTCTGAGTTGACAAGGAGAGCTTGATAGAGTTTCCATTTATTTGAGTACACTACTTATACATATTCTACTTGGTCTGTGTACCTATCTCCTACAATCACATGACCTTCTAGAACCTTTTGTCATGTGATACTCTTGTCACCTCTCTTGTCACATATGTTACATCCATCACTATGTCACAACCTACTTAGATAAGAAAAGAAAATAGAAAAGAAAATAGAAAATAACTTAGGCATTTTTGCCAAGTTATGACATTTCTGGTGGCCAGGAGTGACAAAGGAAGTAAAGTGGTATGTGGAGGGGTGTGATTCCTGCCAGAGGAATAAGAACTGCACAGAGCAGTCAGCAGGCAAGCTGATGCCTAATTCAATACCTGAGAAGCCATGGATGCATATATCAGTAGATTTTATCACCAAACTGCCCTTGGCCCAAGGATACAATGCCATCTTAGTAGTAGTGAATTGACTAACAAAAATGGTTCATTTTATCTCTACTACAGAAAAGATATTGGCAGAAGGACTAGTTAGGTTGTTTAGAGACAATGTGTGAAAGTTGCATGGTCTACCTAAAAGTATCATATCAGACAGGGGACCACAGTTCATGGCAGGAATAATGAGGGAGTTAAACAGAATGTTGGGGATTAAGAGTTAAGGATGTTCATAGACTATAGACAAGAACAATAGCCAGACTGGTTGGAGATGGCAGAGTTCGCATATAATAATAAAGTACACTCAGAAACAAAGACATCACCCTTTAAGGCAAACTATGGGCAAGATCCTAGGATGGGATTTGAGATAAGGAGAAAAGGGAAATATGAGAGAGCAGAAAAATTTGTAACAAAGATGAAAGAAGTACAGGAGGAAGCAAAAGTAGCACTAGGGAAAGCACAAGAAGAAATGAAGAAATACACAGATAAAAAGAGAGAAGAGGCTCAGAAATACAAAGTGGGAGATCTGGTGATGCCCAGTACCAGAGACTTAAAGTACTAGATGGTGGGGAGACAAACAGAAAAGTTGACAGAGAGGTTCATGGGACCTTACAGGGTTAAGAAAATTGTATTATCGAATGCAGTAGAGTTAGAACTATCTAGTACAGTAAGGATTCATCTGGTAGTTAATGTTAGTAGAATACAAAAGTATGTAGGGCAAGTAGAGAGACAAAGGAAGGAGCAACCAGCTCCAGTGATCATCAAAGGAGAAGAGAAATAGGAGGTTGAAAAGATACTGAACAAGTAATGGGTTAGGGGGAAAAACAAGTACCTAGTATGGTAGAAGAGCTTTACAGCAAAATCAGACACCTGGGAAAAGAAGAAGAATTTAGAGAATGCAAAGGAAGTAGTCAAGGAATTTGAGAAAGAATATCATAGGGATATAGAAGATATTAGAAGACAAGAGAGAGGAGAAAACAAGGGAGTATTTACAAGAGGTGAGTTACCAGGAAGATTTACAGCAAAGAAGTTGTTTGGGTAGACTGATAAAAGGTATGATGAAGAGTACTGGGCAAGATTAGAGAGAAATTGGAGAAGATGGAAGGGAGGGCAAGTTAGAGGTAGGAGAACTATAGAGACAATCAAGGAGGAAGAAGAAGAAAATAAACAAGAAGGATCAGGACATAAAGAGTAGGCAGAAGAAGACAATGAAATGAGTAACATTTGCGACCCATACTATGAGTTATAAAAAATCCTTAGGATGAGAAACCTTGAGAGGGGGGTAGTGTCATGACTTGGCAAAACAGCTAAGTCATTATTTATATTTCTTTTCTTTTTCTTTTTTTTTAGTTTCCAAAGATTGGATGTGTGGGATAGCTGGATAGAAAGAGATGTGTGGGACTTTACAAATAACAGTAAATAGTAGAAAATATATAAGTAGTATACAGTAATTGAATGGGAACTCTAATAAGTTCTTCTTGTCAACTCAGACTTGGAGAGTAGCTAAGTCATCTTAGGTTAAGTTATTACACAGATGGTGGGAAGGAGAATGGAGAAACTGATAGAACAGTTTGTGGGGCCTTATAAGGTCAAAGGGGTTGTCTTGACCAATACTATAGAATTAGAACTACCTAGTTCAGTTAAAATACATCTGGTAGTAAATGTAAGTCAAGTACATCTACACAAATCCTAGGTAAAAGGGCAGAAGAAGACTCCACCAAAACTAGTTATTATTGAAGGAGAGGAAGAGTTCAAAGTAGAAAAAATATTGAACAAAAGAGTAGTTAGAGGAAAAGAAAAGTTCTTGGTATGATGGAAAGGATATACAGCAAAAGCAGACACATGGAAAGGAAGGGAGAATTTGAAAAATACAGAGGAACTGGTTAAAGAGTTTGAGAGGGAGTATGGGAAAGAAGCCAAAGAAGTCAGGTGATAGGAAAAGGAAGAGGAAGAAAAAGAATTCAGTCAGGAACTACCAAGAGAGTTTACAGCTAAACTGGTATATGGATGGGAAAAAAAAAAAGAAGAAAATTGGAAATGATGGAAAAATTCCTTGGAACAAGGAATCTTGAAGGGAGGGCCATATTATGAGATGACTCCCAAGAAGGAAACTATCTCCTATACATTCATTAATCTAATAGGAAACATCCAAGAATATAACACAAGAAAGTTATAAATAGCATGGGAAGGATTATGTAAGATATATATAGTACTTAGTAAGGGTTATGTGATTATAGAAGATAGGTATACAGACCAACAGACATTTGTATAAGTAGCTACCAAAATCCAATGGAGAACTCTATTGAGTTCTTCCTAAACATCTATCTTGGGTGAACTCTAAGTCTTCACAACTCCACATTAACAGTAGGATTTGGAAAGCATATGCTCCATCCTAAAATCCATAAGCCCTCTGGCCATGTACCACTCCTCATCAAAATAGGCATTAGAAAAGAAAACATTGACATTATCATACAATCCATAAGAAAGAACAGTGATGAGGAGAAGGATTTCATTGAAACCATCAAGCCAAACTTCAGAATGCTAAATATGATATCAATGGCAAGCCAAACAGACCTACAGGTATGTACCAACCAACTCTCAGACATCTTTAATAAGGCTTGGAAAAACACTTAAAACTTAAACACATCACAAAACACTCCAAGAAGTGGTAGAACCAGGAGTGCACTAACAGCCTTCACAGATATCATAGACTAGGAGATCTCTAGAGTTAGAAGATATTCAAAATGACAATATGAGAGTCCAAGAGAAAGTTCTTTGATGAAAAGATCCATGAGATCACATTATCTAACAAGAGACCATAGGATCTCATGAACTGGGTCAAGAAAAAAACTCTCCCAGCTATCAAATCCATTATGTTCAAAGGCCAACCATGTAATAGCCTACTATCATTATGGAAAGGACTTCACTCATTGTACAACTTAGCAGAGAACTATACTATCAACACAAGATTTCTAAGTAAAGTGCCTCAATGCAAAGCTTTTGAATGGCCCCCTTTCTCGAGACAAGAATTTAAAAATGCCATAGCTAAGTACTCATCCTCTTCTACTCCTGGTCCAGATCACATCTCTTGGAGACACTTGAGACCCTTAATCAACAATGACAAATGCCTTGGTAAAATTGTCTGTATAGCCAACACTTGCATCATACTAGAATACTGGTCCTCACAATTCAAAGAAGCCAAGTCAGTAATTATACCCAAGTCTAACAAGGATTTGTACAACACCCCCAAGATGTTCTATCCTATAGTACTACTCAATATAATGGGGAAACTCATCAAGAAAGTAATAAGCAATTGCCTTCAATTCCATATGGCCCAAAATGGCTTTCTTGATTCAAATTAACTAGGCAGTATAAGACAATATTCAACTATTGATATAGGCATCTACCTCACTTATCTTATCAGAGTGGGGTAGTTAAAACAATACCATACAAGTGTAGTTGCTTTCAACATTGCCCAATTCTTCCTGTTTCTTAATCATACCTTCCTTTCTATATATCTAAGAAAAGTGGGTCTCAATACTAACATCATTAACTTCTTCAACAGCTACCACTCCAATAGATCAACTTTGTACACATGGAACAGATTTAAATCACCAATCTTCACCACAAGCATTGGAGTAGGACAAGACTTAGCCCTCTTACCCATCCTCTCTGCCATTTATATATCTCCAATCATAAAAACATTCAAAAAAGAATAAAAAATCTAAAATAAAAAATACTGTCTGATATTCTATCTTTTGTTGACAATGGTCTTCTTATTTCTCAGGAGAAGTGTCATGACTCGGCTAGAGGAGAAAGATATTTCAGACATTGTGGACTTGTACTATAATTGGATGGACTAAAATGGACAAGAATCTATTTATAGAAAAGGCTAAATATAGAACAGAGATCTATGGAGATAAGATA
>Ga0153969_1000115_pt1 | contig 14351 bp, 15 predicted proteins | sample TSGA053MetaG_FD_104702 | JGI IMG/M metagenome (GOLD analysis project Ga0153969, IMG submission 104702) | Attine ant fungus gardens microbial communities from Georgia, USA - TSGA053 MetaG | ecosystem: Host-associated > Fungi > Mycelium > Unclassified | place: USA: Georgia, George L Smith State...
ATGGAAAACACCGAAGCGGCCATGGTGCTGCCAGTGGATATTGGCTGGAGTGATATCGGCTCATGGTCGGCGCTGTGGGACATCAGCGCGCGCGATTCATGCGGTAACGCTCACCACGGCGATGTGATCGCGATCGACAGCCGCAACAGTTACGCCTATGCCCGGCGTTTGGTCGCGCTGGTCGGCGTTGACGATCTGGTCGTGGTGGAAACAGACGATGCGGTTCTGGTCGCGCACAAGGACAAGGTCCAGCAGGTCAAAGACGTCGTGACGCAACTCAAAACCGAGGAGCGCAGCCAGGCGGCGCTGCATCGCGAAGTACACCGGCCTTGGGGCAGTTACGACTCGATCGACATGGGCCAGCGCTTCCAGGTCAAACGAATCAAGGTCAAACCCGGCGCGCGCCTGTCATTGCAATCGCATGCGCATCGCGCCGAGCACTGGGTTGTGGTCAGCGGCATCGCGCGCGTGACTCGGGACCATGACATGTTCGAATTGCATCCCAATCAGTCCACTTATATCCCGATTGGGGCCAAGCATCGTTTGGAGAACCCGGGCACCGAGATGCTGGAGTTGATCGAAGTGCAGTCGGGCGATTACCTCGGCGAAGACGATATCATCCGTTACGACGATGTCTACGGACGTATTTGACATGCGCTGCGGAACCGAATTTGCAAACGGATGTCCTGTTTTCAGATAGCCAAGGTATTTTCAAGCTGTCATCCCCGCGCGGGCGAGAAGCGCTTTTCAGCAGCGCGACTCGCGGACAATTCACTGCGAATTCCATAACACGCGCTAGTCGGTAGACTGGAACACCCGATACCGCGCCGGCAACAATCCGACTTCGCTGCCGATTGCTGGGACAACGGCATCGCTTGTTGCGCTGAGTTCGGCTTCCAATGGGCGGCTTTGACCAGGCACGGTGACTTCCACCACGATTCGGTCGACGCGGCGTTGAATGCTAGCGACTTGACCGCGGATGCCTTGATCCGCAGGGCCCATGCGTAAGTCTTGTGGGCGCACGTACAGTGTGGCGGCGGTTCGAGCGCCCGCGCGGGTGCTTGCAGCGCCGCTGGCAGCGTTATCTGTGGCGCGAACGGTGTAGCGTTGACCATTGGCGGCGAAATCGCCGTCGACCAGTTCGCCGTCGATCTTGCATGCGCGGCCGACGAACTCGAATACATAAGCGCTGACCGGAGTGTCGTAGATCTCGGCCGGTGTTCCGACCTGTTCAATTCGGCCGTCGCGCAGAACCACGATCCGATCCGCCAACTCCAGCGCTTCTTCCTGGTCGTGGGTGACGAATAACGTGGTCTGTCCGGTGCGGTCATGCAAGCGGCGCAGCCAGCGCCTTAGGTCGGCACGCACTTTTGCATCGAGTGCGCCAAACGGCTCGTCAAGCAACAATACAGTTGGATCAATCGCCAGCGCGCGAGCTAAGGCCACGCGTTGTTTTTGCCCACCCGAGAGCTGTTCCGGATAACGACCGGCCAAGTCCGGTAATTGAATCATGGCCAGCAGTTCTGCCACGCGCGCGGCGATGCTCGCTTGGTCTGGTCGCCGTCGCCTGGGCCGGCTGCGCAGGCCAAACGCGATGTTCTCGGCGACGGTCATGTGGCGAAACAACGCGTAGTGCTGAAACACGAATCCGACATTGCGTGCGCGCAGGCTCAAACTGGTCGCATCGGTATCGCCGAACATCAGATGACCACGATCGGGGGTCAGCAGGCCGGCGACCACGCGCAGTAGCGTCGTTTTGCCCGATCCGGATGGCCCGAGCAGTGCAACCAGTTCACCGGCCGCGATATGCAGGCTGACGTGATCCAGCGCGACCGCCCCTGCATAGCGTTTGCTGATCTCATGCAGGGTCAGTGCCACGCCATGCGTGGAGACCGGAGTTGGCGTGGCGTTCGCTGCATCGCTGCGAGCGTTGTTGATGATGTGTGCCGTGCTCATCGTCAGTGTCTCCTGTGTTCGGCAGCGAGTGCATCGCCATGACGCGCTTCCAACCAGATCTTCAGCAGCAAGGTCACCAGTGCCATACCGGATAGCAGAGAGGCCACCGCGAAAGCTGCGGTACTGTCGAACTCGTTGTAGAGGATCTCGATATGCAGTGGCAACGTATTGGTCAGGCCACGGATATGGCCAGACACCACCGACACCGCCCCGAATTCACCCATCGCCCGTGCACTGCACAGCAACACGCCATAGAGCAGGCCCCATTTGATATTGGGCAAGGTGACGCGCAAGAACATGGTCAAGGCGCTGGCGCCGAGCGATCGCGCGGCCAACTCCTCCTCCGGGCCTTGCTGCTGCATCAGGGGAATCAGTTCGCGCACCACGAATGGGACGGTAATGAACAACGTCGCGAGCACGATCGCGGGGCGTGCGAACAGGATCTTGATTCCGTGCGCCGTCAAAAAGTCGCCGAACCAGCCATAGCTGGGGCTGAACAACAGGACTAGGCACAGGCCGGCCACTACCGGTGACACCGCAAAAGGCAGATCGATCAGCGCCAACAGCGCACGCCTGCCGCGAAATTCGAAGCGCGCGATCGCCCACGCGAGCAAGGTACCAAAGATCGCATTGATCGGGATGACGATCGCGGCGGTGAACAACGTCAGCTTGAGGGCGGCGATTGCATCTGGTTCGCGTAATGCCGACCACCACACCTGCAGACCTTCGGAAAAGCCACTGGCCAGCACGATCACTAGCGGCAACAGCACCAGCAATAGCATTGCCAGCACGGCTAGTCCGATCAGGCTCCAGCGCAGCCAGCGTGGTGCGGCGAGTACGTCATCAGCCGGCGGCGCGTCGCGCATATCAATCATCGTGTTCAACCATGATGGCGTGCCTGTTGCCGCTCGTGTGCAAACAACATCGGCAACAAATTGATCACCAACAGGCACAAGAATGAGGCTAATAGCATCAGCGCGGCAATCGCGACCGCGCCGTTATAGTCGTATTCCTCCAACCGGATCGTGATCAGCAGCGGTGCGATTTCGGTGCTGTACGGCTTGTTGCCGGCGATGAAGATTACCGAGCCGTATTCGCCCAGGCCGCGGGCAAATGCGAGCGAAAATCCGCTCAGCACGCCGGGAAGAATTTCGGGCAGCACCACCCGGCGCAGGGTCGTCCATCGCGATGCACCCAACGACGCGGCCGCCTCTTCCGGGTCGCGGCCGAGTGTTTCCAACATCGGCTGGACTGTGCGTATCGCGAATGGCAGACCGATGAAAATCAAGGCCAAAACGATGCCGCTGCGCGCATAGGCGATTTGCCAGCCGATCGCTTCAGTCCATTGCCCGATCCACCCGTTTTGGGAATACAGCGCGGTCAGAGCAATGCCGGCTACGGCAGTCGGCAGTGCGAATGGCAGATCAACAATCGCGTCGAGTAGCCGCCGTCCGGGGAATCGATAGCGCACTAACACCCATGCGACCAATAATCCGACCAGTGACGCAAAGACCGCCGCGGCGAATGCGGTGCCGAAGCTGAGTTTCAGCGATGCTTGGATGCGTTCGTCGCCTAAGACGCGCAACCAACCATCCAAGCCCAGTTCGGTTGCACGTATCGCCAGCGCCGTCAAAGGCAGTAAGACGATGACGCTGAGCCAGGTCAGGCCCAATCCCAGACTAATACCGAATCCTGGTAACACCAAACGCGGTCGTCGTCGTGGTCGAGGCTTGCTCGGTGAGGGCAGGGTGGCTGCATTCATGCGCGGTCAGGACTAGGCGTTATTGCGGCGTGCTGTGGAGTTAGTGCAACCGATAGAGCGTTGATCTCAGCATTAATCGCGCATATCAATTAATCGCGCACATCAGCGACCGATGACTACATCGTTGTCGCGCTGGAAGCAATCGGACTAGACCTTGCCTCGCCTGAATTGAAATCCATCGTATTCGAAAGCATTGCCTGGGTAATCGTCGTGTTCAAGATCGCGCCGCTGTAGATCGCGCCGCTATAGATCGCGTCGCTTTAAATCATGCCGATGTAGATCATGCCGATGTAGAGCATGCCGATGTAGAGCATGCAACTGTAGATCATGCCGCTCAGCGTGGCCGGTATATGCGGTCGAAGAATCCACCATCTGCAAAGTGCTCGGCCTGGGCTTTGTTCCAGCCTCCGAAAGCGTTATCGATGGTGACCTGTGGCACCTGCGGAAAACGTGACAGCGCGTCTGCTGGTACCAGAGCAGCTTGTGAAGGGCGATAAAAGTGTTTGGCCGCCAATTGCTGGCCTTTGCCAGTGTAGAGAAAACGCAAATAGGCTTCGGCTATCTTGGCGGTGCCACGGCGCTTCACGTTTTTGTCCACCCAAGCTACTGGCGGCTCAGCCTTGATGCTAAGGCTGGGCACGATGATTTCGAATTTGTCGCGTACCTTCGGGTCAGATAGCGTCAATAGCGCCTCGTTTTCCCATGCCAACAGCACATCGCCGATACCACGCTCGACAAAGGTGGTGGTGGAACCTCTGGCACCCGCGTCAAGCACCGGCACGTTCTTGAACAGCTTGGCCATATAGTCAATCACCTGATCGCCTTTGCGGTATTCGCGCGATGCCCAGGCCCATGCAGCGAGGTAGTTCCAACGCGCGCCGCCAGACGTTTTCGGGTTGGGAGTGATCACGTCAATGTCGGCTTTGGCCAAATCGCCCCAGTCCTTGATCTGTTTTGGATTGCCCTTGCGCACTAGGAACACGATGGTGGACGTGTACGGCGAACTGTTACTCGGTAGCCGGGTCTGCCAATTGGCTGGTAGCAGTTTGCCGTTTTCGGCAATTGCGTCGATATCGCCGGACAGAGCAAGGGTGACCACATCGGCTTCCAAGCCATCGATCACCGCGCGCGCCTGTTTGCCCGAGCCGCCGTGCGAGGTGCGGATCTCTAGGGTTTCACCCGTGTCCTGTTTCCATTGTGCGGTGAATGCGCGGTTGAACTCCGCATAGAACTCACGAGTCGGATCGTAGGACACGTTGAGCAAGGTTTTGGTTTGGGCGGATACGGTGCTGGTTGCAACCACGGCGACCAGAAGGGTCAATGGGAGCAAGAGACGTTTCATCAACGGATTTCCTAAAAGGGGAGGACGCGCAAATCGGGCGCTGCTCGACTACTGTGCCGAAGCGGCTGAACCACAACTACTGAGCGCTGCGGCAGGTGAGCGAGGCATCGGCGTTGCGTGCGTGCGATGGTCAAGATCTGGCGCATTGCTGCAGCCTATTTGTTCGAAGACGCTCCATGCTCGCTGACTGACTGTAAAGAGAGTGTTCTATCGGCTGCAGGCGAGGCGCAGCCTGCGCATCGGCCGATCGAGGTCTGCCAGACGCAAGTGGTCGCGGAGACATTGCAGGAGATATTGCAGGAGATATTGCAGGAGATATTGCAGTGGTATCGCCAGTGTCGGCGCGCGTCGCGCTGACAGCGCCTGCGCTGAGTTGTTCAGCTCCCTGCGGCCTGCGTATCTAGGCTCGCCAACCAATCGTCGTCCGAATCTTCTTGGATTCCTTCAAACAGAAAAGTCGACAAATAGCGTTCGCCGGTGTCGGGCAGCATCGCTAGGAGCACGCTGTTTGGGGCGGCCTGTTCGGCGGTTTGCAATGCGGCAGCTAGCGTAGCGCCGGCGGAGATGCCAACAAGCAGGCCTTCCTCCCGTGCTAAACGCCGCGCGGTGTCGCGCGCGAGCACTTCGTCGATCGGACGGATTTCATCGACAACACTGCGATCCAGCACGGAGGGCACGAAATCTGGCGTCCAGCCTTGGATCTTGTGCGGCGCCCAGTTTTGACCAGAGAGCAAGGCCGCGCCGGCCGGTTCAGAGGCGACGATACGCACCTCCGGACGCGCGATCTTGAGCACCTGGCCTACGCCGGTGAGTGTTCCGCCAGTACCCCAGCCAGTTACAAAAGTATCCAGACGCCGGCCGGCGAAATCGCGCAGAATTTCCGCTGCGGTGGTACTGCGGTGATAGGCTGGATTTGCTGGATTGTCGAATTGTTGCGCCAGAAACCAGCCGTGTTTCTTGGCAAGTTCTGCCGCTTTGCGCACCATGCCGGTACCACGTTCGGCAGCGGGAGTGAGGATCACCTTTGCGCCATAGGCGCGCATCAGCTTGCGCCGTTCGATCGAGAAGGTTTCCGTCATGACCGCTACAAACGGATAACCGCGCGCGGCAGCGACCATTGCCAGCGCGATCCCGGTATTGCCAGACGTCGCCTCGACGATAGTCTGCCCCGGCTTAAGCAAGCCGCGCTGTTCGGCATCGAGCACGATCGCCAGGGCCAGGCGATCTTTGACTGAACCTCCGGGATTGAAAGATTCGATCTTGACGTAGAGCGAAACATGTTCAGGCGGCAGCCGATGCAGCTTGACGACGGGGGTGTGGCCGACGGTGTCGAGAATGTTGTCGTAGATGGTCATGGCAAAGGTCCAAGATCGAAGGCAATGATTGTTCATCTGTGATTGACGCAACGCTGGCGAAGTTCATCCCAGACTCCTCATGGTCGTCAACAGCGCACTTGTCTGTCCGATCATAAAGCAGTGACGCGAAGCAGTCGTATCGCGACGCTATCGCCCGGCACCGACTAGGTGAGAGCCAGCTTGCGTGCGGTTATGGCGCCGAGGTATGCACCATTGCGACCGCAGTTGGACATGGCGTCTGTCGGGTCTTGTATTCCATACGTGCACCTGCATATGACGCTGCATATGCTAGGTGCCACGCATGCGTGGGCGGGCTTCCGCCTAACCGATGTAATTGACAGCACAACGCGAAAACGAATACTCCTTATTTAGCGAGGTCACCACTTAGTGAGCTCATCACTTAGCGACGTCACCACTTAGTGAGATCATCACTTCGCGACGTCATCCCCGCGTTCGTGGGGATGACGAGTTGAAGAATTCGGTGCCCCGATGTATTTCTGGAGTGAGATAGATTTTAGTTCTGTAGCCACTACTGGTTGCCATTAGTTGACTGCGACCGCAGCGCCCAAGGTCTCGCCGCGCAGGCACGCGGCATGGTGCTCGGCGATAACGCGTGCGATCGATGCGGTGACTTTCTTGCCCATTGGGATATGCAGAAATTCGTTTGGGCCGTGGGCGTTGGAGTGCGGGCCGAGCACACCAGTGATCATGAACTGCGCATCAGGAAATTTTTCGCCCAGCATGCCCATAAATGGAATCGAGCCGCCTTCGCCCATATACATCGCGGGCTTGGCAAAAAATTCCTGGCTGGCGGCGCCGATCGCTTGCTCCAGCCATGGGGATAGGGCAGGGGCGTTCCAGCCGGAGGAGGATTTTTCCAGGTCCAGCGATACTTCGGCTCCGTTGGGTGGATCGCGCAACAGTGCCTGTTTGAGCCATTCGCCGCCTTCCACACCGTTCAAAGTAGGCGGCAGACGCAGACTGAGTTTGACAGCAGTCATCGGCCGCAACACATTACCGGCTGATGACAACGGCGGCATGCCGTCGACACCGGTGACAGACAACGCTGGTCGCCACGTGCGATTAAGGACCAATTCGGACAAGTCACGATTCATCGGTGTCATACCGGGCAAGAACGGAAACTTGCTATAAATCTCCTCGCCCAATACTTCTGCCACCATTTTCGCCTGAGCGAGTCGGTCGGGTGGAATGTCAACGTGTAGCTGATCGATCAAAATCCGTCCAGTCTGCTCATCTTCGACCCGTGATAGCAGCTGGCGCAACAAACGAAAGCTCGATGGCACGATTCCCGACGCGTCACCGGAATGCACGCCTTCCTCAAGTACTTTCACGGTGAAATTGCCGCCGGCCAGGCCGCGCAGAGAAGTCGTGCACCAAAGTTGCTCGTAGTTGCCGCAGCCAGAATCCAAGCACACCACCAAAGAAGGTGTACCGATGCGATCGGCGAGATGATCGACATAAGCTGGCAGATCGTAGCTGCCGGATTCCTCGCAGGCTTCGATTAGTACCACGCAACGCGCGTGCGGTGCGCCTTGTTGTTGAAGTGCCTGGATTGCGGTGAGTGATCCAAAGATCGCGTAGCCATCGTCTGCGCCGCCGCGGCCAAACAATCGATCACCGCGCAGTACCGGTTTCCACGGACCCAAATCATCGTCCCAACCGGTCATTTCCGGCTGTTTATCCAAATGTCCGTACAGCAGCACGCAATCATCACCGGTTTCCGAGCCGAACGCCGGAATATCGATGAAGATCAGCGGGGTGCGGTTTTCTAGCCGAACTACATCCAATTGCATGCCAGGGATGGTTTGTGCGCCTGCCCAGGACTCCATCAATTTCACCGCATCTTCCATATAGCCGTTCTTGACCCAGTCGGGATCGAACATCGGTGATTTGTTCGGGATGCGGATGTACTCGATCAGTTGGGTCACGATGTCATCGTCCCATTTGGCGCTGACAAAGCGCTCAATCGAAGCTGAGTCGATCGGGGCGGGCTTGACGGCAGTAGGCTGGCGCTTGCTTGCGTTCACGGATGGCTCCGGATGCGAATCTGAAGCGTGATTCTAGCGCTTTGCTCCGGTCAGGAATTTCCTACCGTCTGGAGTTTTGTTTTCTGATTAGTTGCCGCGGGGTTTGGCGATGTCCGCGCAACGTCGCGATAGGCATGCTATCCAAACCGGGCGGAATCGCCCGGACCGGGATCCGGTCAGGTCCTGGTCTACCGGCAACGCTGCCATCACGACACCGATAACAAGGAGACGTTCATGAATCGCTTCAAGTCTTGCGCGCATGCGCTGCTGCTCTCGCTGGCTCTGGTCGGCAGCGCGCTGGCTGCCGACAAAGTCAATATCAACACCGCAGACGCTGCCACGATCGATGAGGTCCTGGTCAACATCGGTCCGTCCAAGGCCAAAGCTATCGTCGCTTGGCGTCAGGCAAACGGTGGGTTTAAGAGCATTGAGCAATTGGCAGAAGTAAAGGGCATCGGACTGAAGACGGTCGAGAAGAATCGCGACCGCATCGCCATCTCAGGCGCCGCCGGCAAAGCCGCCACAGCGCGTAAGTCAGAGAAAGCTGTCGTCAAACGCTGAGGCCGGGCGATCAAGCCGAGTGATCAGGCCAAGTGATGAGGTCGAGTGAACAGGCCGAGTGATGAGGCCAATTGATCCGGCGCAGGAGCGCGTCGGGTATCTTGAGGCAGGATGCGTGATTCAAATGGGCGGAGGCCCGACAAGGACGTATCGTCGCCCGGCTGTGCAGGACGCATGACCGGGCGGCACTGATTGCGGCAGGCGTTTCGCATCAGCCATTTGCATCGGCAGATGTGCCAGATATAGATTTACGCTGCTGTTGGCACCATAACCACTGTTTTCTTGCAAAGTGTGGCTGAAGTTGGCAGCACCACCGCACTGGTTCGGCATTCTTTAGTGATGATATTGACCACGCCGCCCACTGCATCGGATTCGTAAAGTGTGGGCATGGGGCCGCGAATCACTTCAATGCGCTTGATCGCCGACATCGGCGGCATGAAGCTGGTCGAGGTTTCGCCGAAACCATTTGAGGTGACGTCACCAGAGTTGTTCTGGCATCGTCCGTCGATCAGTATCAGGGTATAGGCGCTAGACATGCCGCGGATGCTGACGTTCAGGCCTCCAGTTTTGCCGGTTCCCTAATTGACATCGACACCTTCTAAGTCAGCCAGTACTTGCGCCAGATTGCTGTAGCGCTTGCGTTGCAATTGCGACTGGTCGATCACGCTAATACTGGCCGGGGCGTCGGTGATCTTCTGCTCAAAGCCCGCAGCAATGACCACAATCTTATCGAGATCTTTGGTGCTGTTGTCTTGCGTTCTGAGCGCCTGGACCAGGGCGGCTGATGCTGAAAACGGATAGAGCATGGTCAGCAATATCGCTGCGGACAAGTGCCAATGGCGTGTAACGCAGCAAACGAAGCATGGCAGCGTTGTGACAAGGTCATATTGAAGAAAGAAAGAATCCGTCAGCGCATGGTAGATAGTACTGATCGCTTAGCGGTGCCAACGCTCCCGGTGTTAGAACGCGAAATTGTGAGGATTATTCTTCTCGTTTGAATGGATTGCAGCGCGAACACACGCAAGCCCAATCAAATTGGTAGGCGAATTGGTATGCGGATCGGTATGCAGGCAAGGCTAGGGGCACGAGCATGTCAGCCTATTTGGGTTCTGATTTCCTTTGCTGCCCGCAGATAATGTGCCAACTATCCACGGTCGTCGCGGATCCACACCGTCTCGTCTTCGATCTTGATCGGAAATGTTGCAACTGGGCTGTAAGCAGGCGGGTTGAGCGGACGTCCATTGCGCACATCGAACTTTGAACCATGCAGTATGCATTCGATCGTGGCTTCATCGGGGTCGAACGACCCGCTTGACAGTTCAAAATCCTCATGGCTGCAACGGTCTTCGAGTGCGTAATAGTCGCCGTCGTAGTTCACAACCAGGATCGGGGTGTCTCCGCTCCAGGCGATCATGGTTTCGCCGGGCAGCAATTCGGATGTGGCGCAGACGCGGATCCAATCGGTCATCATCAGGCTCCTTGGATTGCCGGCATTCTAGGCAAAACGCTTGCGCACCACGGTCATTCGCTGACTCAAGTGCGAGCAGGTCCGTGGAAATGAGGTCGCGGTCATAGCGTCTCAGTCATAGCGCGTCAGTCATAGCGCTGCTGTTGTGGACCTACCGTCATAAGGATTTCTCTAAGATTTCGAAGCGCAGATCGTCGCGTTTGGGTAGCCCGAAGCGCGCATCGCCATATGGAAATGGACGATAGACACCGGTGCGTCGATAGCCGCGCCTCTGATAGAAAGCGAGCAATTCCTCGCGCAGATCGATCACGGCCATACGCAACAGCGGCAGACACCAGACGTCGCGCACGATGCGCTCGGCTTCTGCCAGCACCTGTTTACCCAAGCCGGCACCTTGCAGATTAGGGCGCACCGCGAACATGCCGAAATAGCCGGCATCGCCTTCCTGGGTTACCAGCGCGCATGCCACCATGTCGCCTTCGCGCTCAGCTATGATCACCTGGCTATGTGGATGCGCAAGATCCGCGCGGATCACGTCCGGGTCGATGCGTTCGCCGTCCAATAAATCCGCCTCGGTGGTCCAGCCTTGGCGGCTGACTTCGCCGCGATAAGCCGAGGTCACCAATTCCACCAGTGCAGAAACATCGCTAGTGTCCGCCGCGCGAAAATTCAGGGCGGCGTGCTTCATGCCAGCAACGTACGCACTTTGCGCAGAGCCGCGCCAAAACGCTCGATTTCCTGATGCGTGTTGTAGAACGCCAGCGATGCGCGGCAGGTGGCGGCGATGCCGTAGAACTGCATCAGCGGATGCGCGCAATGATGGCCGGAACGGACCGCAACGCCTTCGAGGTCGAGCAGGGTTGCCAGATCATGCGCATGCGCGCCATCGACAACAAAACTGACCACCGCTGCACGTTGCTTTGCTCGGCCAAAGACGCGCAGACCATCGATAGCCGACAGTTCCTCCAACAGATGGTTCAGTAATTCGGCTTCATGTGTAGCGACATGCTCCATTCCCAGGGACGACAGGTAGTCAACGGCTGTGCCCAGGCCCACGTGGCCAGCGATGTTGGGTGTGCCGGCTTCAAACTTATGCGGAGGATCGTTGAAGATGGTGCGATCGAAGCTCACCTGCTTGATCATCTCACCGCCGCCGAGGAACGGCGTCATATCGGCCCAATGCTCACGCCGCGCCCATAGCGCACCGGTGCCAGTCGGTCCGCACATCTTGTGCCCGGTGAAGGCGTAGAAATCACAGCCAATCGCGTTGATGTCTACCGGCATATGCGGCAGCGCTTGTGAGCCGTCTATGACTGTCGTGATGCCGCGTCGCCGTGCTTCGCGGCAGATGTCATGAACTGGATTGACGGTACCGACCACATTGGACACATGGGTCAGGCCGAGCAGCTTCACCTCGGATGTGAGTAGATTGCGTAATGCATCCAGATCCAGTTCGCCGGCATCGGTGATCTCGGCAACCTTGATCTTTGCTCCGGTCCATTCCGCCAGCAACTGCCAGGGCACAATATTGGCGTGGTGCTCCATCCGTGTGAGCACGATTGCGTCACCTGGACGCAGCCGCGGCAGCGCCCAGGCGTATGCAACCAAATTGATCGCGAAAGTTGTTCCGCTGCATAGCACCAGATCTTCGCTGCGGACATTGACGAAAGCCGCAAGTCGCGTGCGCGCGGCTTCGTAGCTCTCGGTCGCTTCGCTGCCAAGAGTATGCACAGCGCGGCTGACGTTTGCGTTATGGTGACGGTAAAAATTGTCCACGCTGTCAATCACGCAACCTGGTTTCTGGCCAGTGTTGGCGTTGTCGAAATAGATCAGCGGCCTATCGTGGACTTGACGTTGTAGGAGCGGAAAATCGTTACGTACGCGCGACCAGTCGATCACGGTTGGCGCAGCTTCGATTGCCGCAGCCTCGATTTTCCCAGCTTCGATTTTCCCAGCTTCGATTGTGCCAGCTTCGATTGTGCCGGTTGTCGCGGTAGCTGCGTGAGTCGGTGCGCTCATACTTGGTCTAGGCGCCACAGTGCGTGATCCAATGTTTGCTCGAGTTGCGCGCGTAGGTCAGGCGCTTCGATCACCGCAAGAGTTTCCCGGCAGAATGCTGCGGTGAGCAGTTGACTCGCCTGGGATTCTTTCAGACCGCGCGAACGCAGATAGAACAATGCAGTGGGGTCCAACTGACCTACGGTGGCGCCATGCGCTGCCTTGACCTCATCTGCGTAGATCTCCAGCACCGGCTGAGTGTCGATCTCGGCGCTCTCGGACAGCAACAGATTCTTATTCGACAGCGATGCATCGCTGCTATCCGCGCCAGCCAGAATATGGATTCCGCCGTGGAACACAGCGCGCCCGCGCCCAGCTCCCAGGCCGCGCCATACCAACTCACAGGCGGTACCACGCGCACGATGCTCGACGCCAAGACGGGTATCTAAGTGGCGACGTCCGTGGGCGAACAACACCCCATTTGCAATCAATTTTGAATCGTCTTGCTGCAGATCCACGTTGAGATCGTGACGCGACAGCGCAGCGCCTAGCTCTAGATCGATGCGTCGATAACAAGCATTCCGCGCCAGCACAGCATCAGTGCGTGTGAATAAGGTTGCGGTATCAGCCTCCAGTTGCGCGCGCACATGAGTCAGGATCGAGTCGGCCGCCAGCTGTACTTGGGTAAGTGCATTGCTCAGATGGGCATGTGCGCCGACGCCTAGGTGATGTTCCACGATGCTGGCTTGCGCACCTTGCGCCAATTCAATCTGGGTTTGGATATGCCAGGCTAGGTCGCTACCGGTCGCTGCACCGATGAAAACCAGGTGGATGGGAATGGTGATCTGGGCGCCAGAAGCAACCCGCAGCAACAAGCTTGTATCCGCCAAAGCGATGTTGAGCCGGGCGAAAACCGCGTCGCCACGTTCGAATCCGGCGTTTGGAAGCTGGTCTTGTCGCAATGATGCGGAGTTCGGCAACAACTCCACAGCCTCTGGCAGATCGGCAAGGTTGGATAGCGTCGGATCGTGGCGACCGTTGACGAAGACCACCCGTGGTGCAGGGATGCCGGCCAGCACGTCGTCGGCAACGGGCGTAGCTGCAAGCGCAGGTGCGAACGAACGCCGTTCCAACGCCCGCAAAGAGGTGTACTTCCATGCCTCGGTGCGAGGACCGGGCAGGCCATCGCGCAGCACAGCTTCCAGTACCGCACGGTGTGGCGCTTCGCCCTGGAAACCGGCTGCCAATGATTCGAGCAGCACGCTCATCAGACGGCGGCCTCAGGTGCAATCCGGTCCCTTACCCATGCATAGCCGTGCTGTTCCAGTTCCAGCGCTAGCTCCGGGCCACCACTTTCGGCGATGCGCCCATCGGCCAGTACATGCACCCGATCCGGCCGGATGTAATCGAGCAAACGTTGATAATGGGTGATCACCAGAAAGGCGCGGCCTGATGAGCGCAGCGCATTCACGCCATCGGCAACGTGGCGCAGCGCGTCGATGTCCAGACCGCTATCGGTTTCGTCCAGGATCGCCAGCCTTGGTTCCAGAACCGCTAACTGGAAAATCTCATTACGTTTTTTTTCACCACCGGAAAAGCCTTCATTGAGTCCGCGGTTGAGTAAGGTTTCTGGCAGGTGCAGAATTTTAATTTTCTCGCGTACCAGCTTGAGAAACTGGACAGAATCGAGTTCCGCCTCACCGCGCGCTTTGCGTTGCGCGTTGAGCGCACTGCGCAGAAAATACGTATTGTTAACTCCAGGGATCTCGACCGGGTATTGAAATGCCAGAAACACGCCGGCAGCAGCGCGTTCTTCTGGTTCCAGTGCGAGTAGGTCAGCGCCGGCAAATAATGCACTGCC
>Ga0153969_1000116_pt1 | contig 14332 bp, 19 predicted proteins | sample TSGA053MetaG_FD_104702 | JGI IMG/M metagenome (GOLD analysis project Ga0153969, IMG submission 104702) | Attine ant fungus gardens microbial communities from Georgia, USA - TSGA053 MetaG | ecosystem: Host-associated > Fungi > Mycelium > Unclassified | place: USA: Georgia, George L Smith State...
ATAGCATTCTAGTAGTAGTGGATCGGTTAACTAAGATGGTCCACTTTATACCAACTACAGAGAAAACATCAGCAGAGGGATTAGCAAGGTTGTTTAGAGATAATGTGTGGAAACTGCATGGGCTACTGGAAAGCATCATTTTAGATAGAGGACCCCAATTTGCGACAGGGTTAATGAGAGAGTTGAATGGGATGTTGGGGATTGAGAGTAAATTGTCAATGGCATTTTACTTACAGACAGATGGGCAAACAGAAAGGGTGAACCAGGAGTTAGAGCAATACTTGAGAATGTTTATCGATCATAGGCAAGAACAATGGCCTGAATGGTTGGGAACAGCAGAATTTGCATATAACAATAAAGCACACCCAAGTACTCAAACGACACTGTTTAAGGCAAATTATAGGCAAAATCCTAGGATGGGGTTTGAAGGAAGAAAGAAGGGGAAGTACAAAGGAGCAGAGAAATTCATGATGAAGATGAAAGAGATTCAGGAGAAAGCAAAAGCAGCACTGGGAAAAGCACAAGAGAAGATGAAGAAGTATACAGATAGGAAAAGGAGAGAAGTCAATGAGTATAAAGTAGGAGACTTAGTAATGCTAAGCACTAAGGATCTGAAATATTAGATGGTTGGAAGAAGGACAGAAAAGCTGATGGAGAGGTTTGTAGGCCCTTACAAGATTAAGAAAATTGTATCAACAAATGTAGTCGAATTGAAGTTACCAAGTACAATAAAGATACATCCAGTAGTAAATGTTAGTAGAATATGTAAATATATAGTGCAAGTAGAGAGACAAAAGAGAGAGCAACCTGCTCCAGTCATAATTGAAAGAGAAGAGGAATGGGAAGTTGAGAGAATACTGAATAAGCGATGGATTAGAGGGAAGGATAAGTATCTGGTGCGATAGAAAGAGTTTACGGCAGAATCAGATACCTAGGAAGGAGAAGAAAACCTGGAAAATGCCAAGGAAGCAATAGAGGAGTATGAAAGGGAGTACAGAAGGGACATAGAGGATATCAGGAGACAGAAAAAGGAAGAAGGGACTTTCTGGAGAGGGGAGTTACTAGGGAGATTTACAGCAAAAAAATTATTTGGATGGATAGACAAAAGGTATGACAAAGAATATTGGGCAAGGTTGGAAAGAAATTGGAGAAGATGGAAAGGAGGAAGAAAAAGAGGGCGAAGAACAATGGAAACAATTAAAGAAGAAGAAGAAGAGATCGAACAAGGAAACTCGGAGATAAAGGAGTGGACAGAGGAAAATGACAATGAAATAGAGAACATGATTGATCCCTACTATGAACTGTAAAAATCCTTGGGATGAGAAACCTTGAGAGGGAGGTGATATCATAACTCAGCCAAAATGGCTAAGTCATTATTTATTTATTTATTTCTTTTCTTTTCTTTTAATTAGGAAATTGTTGGATATGTAGGATGGAACGACCCAGAGGAGATGCGCAAGACTTTGTAAATAAAAGTAAATACAAGATATGTATAAGTAGTATACCAAAATCAAATAAGAACTCCATCGAGTTCTCCTTGTTAACTTGGACTAGGAGTAGTTCTAAGATATCTTGGCCTAAGTTCTTACACGACTCTTCCTTGGCCAGCTTGTCCAACAAGTTATCCTTCCATACCTCTGCTATTCCTCCCTGCACATATGACAATACCTAGGCCACCTGGATTGCTGCTGCTTCTTTTGTTATCTTCATCCTGATGTATAGGCAAGCCACATTAACGAATGCGCTCACCTCTTCCATTTTTCTACTAAAAACTTGAGGTCTTGCAACCTCTACTCTGCTCCCTTGTTGCTGAAGGAGCATGGTATTGACCTGCTGCTGCAGAGTTGCAATCATGGCGAGGAGTTGCTCCTCTCTGGTTTGGGGGGGATAAGTACTGAAGGGTGTTCCCCCTATTGCTGTTGTTGTTGGTGAGACATTGGTGATGGCAATAGTGATAGCAATGTTTCCTTGTAGGAGGATGAGTGGTCTTCTTCATCTATACTTATGATTGACTACTGACTAAGAAGGGTGAAACAATATTATCTCTAAGAAGGGAATCTCTAAGCTAGACGGGCCTTTAAGAGGTTCCCATTGTTCCCCTGCGTAGACCAATTACAATGGATTGGTAGTATGGAGCTAATTGTTATGAGAGTCCCAAGAAGGAAATGGTCTCCCATACATTTAAACACTTAATCCAAAATCTCGAGTTATACAATGAGGTCAAGGTATAAATAGTGTGGGAACTTAGGTAACCAAATCACATGACAAGGTCAAGTGACCATAGAACATTCTGGAAGAACATGTGATTATAGACTAGTAGTAGTACAGCCACTGTAAAACAGTATAAGTAGTAGTCCAATCCAAGGAAGAACTCTATCAAGTTCTTCTTGAACATCCACCTAGGGTGATCACTAAGGACATTCACTGTCTATTGATAACATAAGAACTCGATTCCCAAATAGTGACCTCGCACCTCATGGCCTTACCATCTACTTACTCTCTTACCTCCCTCGCTAGTAAGTACAGTGCTTACAAGCATTTTGGATAGTGGGCCCTAGCTGTAAAGGGGACTTCTCAGTTAGTTAGGGACTAAGGGAGGAGACTAGATACTAAGTCCAGGTATCCTGTTTGAGTCCTAACCTCATAATTGGACATTGTTCTTTACTTTGTTTCTCTGTATAAACTCTGTGCTGCACTCCATTGTGAGTGGTATATGCAGGAGAGTAGCGGTCATTCCTTAGGAAACCACTTAGCTTAGGGGTTCTCTCCTTAGAGACAATCGTATACCAATTTGATTAGGGCAGAAGTCAGTAGGACAGTAGGAGTCCAGACAGGTGAAGGTTGTGTACCCTGTTGGACATAGTCTTAGCTAGTTACCCTGGATCAAGAATCATCAGAGTATGAATCGTCATCCCTATTACCACCACCACACAACATGTCCTGCCAACAACAACAACAACAACAGCAATGAAGGGAGCCTTTTCCAGTACCTGCCTCTCGAGAGGAACAACTCCTCACTATGATCACAACCCTGTAGCAGCAGGTTAATACCATGCTCCTTCAGCAACAAGGGAGCAGAGTAGAGGTTGCCAAACCTCAAACCTTTAGTGGAAGAATGGAAGAGGTGAGCGCATTCATTAATATGGCTCACCTATATATTAGAATGAAGATGGCAGAAGAAGCAGCAGCAACCTAGGTGGCCTGGGTGTTGTTATATGTACAGGAAGGAATAGTAGAAGCATGGAAGGATAACTTGCTGGATGAGCTGGCTAAGGAGGAATCAGAAATGGAATTGGCAGAGCAGCTGTTTACAAAGATAAGGAATGACTTTGGAGAAACATCAGAGGAGGAGAGAAAAATAGAACAGCTGAGAACAATTGAGCAAGGAGGGAGGACCTGCAATGAGTATGTACAGGAATTCAAAAAGGTTGCCAGGGAGAACAGCTATAAGGGAAGACCCCTCATTGAAGAATTCAAAAGAGGATTGAATGGAAGTATTAGAAGGAAGCTGGCAGAAGCAGAAGAACTGCCGACCACCATCAGAGAGTAGCAAGAAAGAGCAGTGAGGCTGGATAGAAATCAGAGGTAAAGTAGAATGGAAGAAAGGATGTTGGGGAGAAATATGGCGTGCCCAGGGGGAAATGTGTAGCCTAGAGGGAGGGGATCATATGGAGGAAGAAGGGGGCAAATAACATAGAGAACAGGGGTAGGATATAGAGGAGGAGGAGAAGAAAACACATTCAATAGAGGAGGAGCTCAAACAGGTCCAAGAAGAGACCCAAATGTGATGGATATAGATAGAGGAAGGGGAGGGGATAGAACATACTATGTATGTGGAAAATGGGGCCATATGGCCAAAAATTGTTGGAAAAGACATAAAGAAAGAGTAGTAGAAACATCATAGGAGTTGGCAAAAGAAAATGGAGGACAGTAAGCTCTTGACTGGCCTCCAATAATTTGTACAGTGTATTGTGCCCAGAAAAGCTAGGCAATAAATTAAATTTTATCAATACAACTGAGAGAGTGAGAGATGTACGGCATACACTACGGCTGCTAAGAGAAGTCTGGATGAAGGTAGGACTAGAAAAGTTGGAAAACTATGAAGGGGTAGCAGTAAGAGCACTGCTAGATAGCGGGGCAATGGGTCTATTCATGGATACAACCTTTGCCAGAGAAAAGGAGTTTAAAATGGAAAAATTAAAAAACCCCCTATTAGTTAGAAATATAGATAGAACGGCGAATGTAGGAGGGGCCATAACGCACCAGGTAGAGTGCAACATGTTCTTCAAAGGACATGTGGAAAGAGTGAGGATGGATGTATGTAACTTAGGAAAAACAGAGGTAATACTAGGAATGCCATAGCTAGCAGCCCATAATCCAGAGATAAATTGGGAAAAAGGGGAAGTAAAAATGACATATTGTCCACCTATATGTGGAAGGAAAAAGCAAGAAGGGAAAAGGAAGGAAGTAAAAAAGGTAGAAAAGGATAAAGACAAAGAAACATTGAAAAAATTGGTACCCAAGAGGTTTTGGAAGTGGAAGAGAGTGTTCAGAAAAAAGAAGTCAAAAAGAATGCCAGTATGAAAGACCTGGGACCATACCATAGAATTGAAAGAGAGGTTCATGCCAAAAAAGGGAAAGATATACTTATTGTTGAGGGAGGAAAGGGAAGAAGTACAAGCATTTCTAGAAGATCAGTTAAGGAAAGGATACATCCAGCCTTCCAAGTCACCCCAAACATTACCAGTACACTTTGTGGCAAAAAAGGATAGCACACGGAGAATAGTGCAGGACTATCGACACATAAATTAGTGGACGATAAAGAATGGGTACCCCTTATCCCTTATTGCAGACATACTGGATAGAGTAGGAAAGAGGAAGGTGTTTACGAAGCTGGACCTAAGGTGGGAATACAATAACGTCAGGATCAAAGAGGGAGATGAATGGAAGGCAGCGTTTACAATACATATTGGGACTTATAAACCCACAGTTATGTATTTTGGGTTGATGAACTCTTCCACTACCTTCCAAACAATAATGAATGATCTATTCAGAGATCTCATAAACCAGAGAGATACAGTGACATTTATCAATGATATCCTGGTAGCCACAGACACTAAAGAAGGACATGATGAGTTAGTAGAGGAAGTACTAAAAAGGTTAGAAGAGAACAACCTATTTGTAAAGCCCAAAAAGTGTAAATGGAAAGTAAGAGAGGTAGAATTTCTAGGAGTAGTAATCAGTCCAAGAGGAGTGGAAATGCAGAAAAAAAAAGTGGAGGGAGTACTAAACTGGCCAGCACCCCAAAACATCAAAGAAGTGCAGAAGATTTTAGATCTCACCAATTATTACAGAAGATTTATAAAAGACTTTGCCAGGTTAGCAGCACTGTTGCATATGCTGGTCAGGAAGAAGCAGAAATGGAAATGGAAAGGGGAACAGGAGGAGACGTTTGAAATGCTTAAGGCAGTATTCACCACAGAACCCGTCTTAGCCATTCCAGATATCGATAGGGAGATGAAAGTGGAGGCAGATGCTTCAGACTACACAATGGGGGGAGTATTGTCAACAAAGTGTGAGGATAGAAAGTAGAGACTATTGGCCTTCATCTCTAAATTGTTAAACACTACAGAGCAAAATTATGAAATTCACGATAAAGAGATGCTGGCAGTTATTAGGTGTCTAGAAGTATGGAGACACTACTTGGAGGGAGTGAAACTTGAATTTGAAATCTGGACAGACCATAAAAACCTCCAGTATTTTATGACGAGCCAAAAATTAAACCATAGACAAGCAAGATGGGCCCTATACCTATCACGATTTAATTTTATATTAAAACACATTCCAGAAAAGAGCATAGAGAAGGCAGATAGATTAAGCAGGAGACCTGACTGGCAGGAGAGAGTGGAAAAGGACAACAAGGACCAGAAACTGATAAAACCAGAATGGATTAAAGGAGCCGAAACAATAGTAGAGGAAGAAGACCTAAAAGAAAGAATAAAAAGGGCACAGAAAGGGGATGAAAGGGTAGTGAAAGTAGTAGAAGAGCTGAAGAGGGCAGGAATAAAGATACTGAGAGATGAAGAATGGGAAATAGAGGATGGGATAGTAACAAAAAAAGGGAGGATATACGTACCAGAAGGGGAACTCAGGGAGGAGATAATACGATTGTACCATGATATCCCAGTAGGAGGACACAGAGGGAGATGGAAGACAGCAGAGTTGATCGCCAGGAGTAACAAAGGAGGTGGGGAGGTATATAGATGGATGTAATGCATGTCAAAGATATAAGAATCGAAGCGAAGCACCAGCAGGAAAACTGGTGCCCAATATGATCCCAGAAAAGCTATGGAGCCACATCTCAGTAGACTTTATCACCAAGCTACCATTAGCCTAGGGATATGATGCTATCCTAGTAGTATGTGACCATTTTAGCAAAATGGCACATTTTATAGCCACAATGGAGAAAACATCAGCAGAAAAACTTACAAAGCTGTTCCAAGATCACATATGGAAGTTACATGGACTTCCAGAAAGCATTATATCAGATAGAGGAGTGTAGTTTGTGGTGGGAATAATAAGAGAGCTGAATAACTTGTTGGGAATCTAGACAAAACTCTTGATGGCCTATTACCCCCAAACAGATGGGCAGACAAAAAGGATAAACCAGGAGTTAGAGCAGTATCTGAGGGTCTTCATTGACCATAAACAAGAGCAATGGCCAGATTGGTTAGGAACAGCAGAATTTGTATACAACAACAAAATCTACAAAGCAACAAAAATATCGCCATTCAAAGTGAACTATAGTCAGGATCCAAGAATAGGGTTTGAAGAGAGAAGAAAGGGGAAGTATGAAGTAGCAGAAAAATTTATAGAAAGAATAAAGAAAATCCAGAAGGAAGCAAAAGCAGTGTGTTATGAGAGCCTCAAACAGGAAAAGGCTTCCTATGCATTTAAACACTTAATCCAAAATCTCAAAGCATACAACAGAGTAAGGATATAAATAGTGTGGAGACTCAGCAAGTCAAAATCACATGATAAGGTTAGGTGATCATAGAACATTCTGGAAAGGACATATGATTGTAGGACTCTAGGATACAGCCACTGTAGTAGTAGTATAAGTAGGGCTGCAATCCAATAGAGAACTCCATCGAGTTCTTCTTGAACATCCACCTAGAGTAATCACTAAGGACATTCACTGTCTATTGATAACACAAGAACTCAATTCCCAAATGGTAACCTCGCACCTTGTGGCCTCACCACCTACTTACTCTCTTATTATCCTCACTAACAAGCACAGTGCTCAAAAGCATCTTGGATAGCGGGCCCTAGCTGTAAAGGGGACTTCACTGTCAGTTAGGGACAGTGAATAAATGGCCTGGACAAAGCTTGTGTCTCCGCCCAAGACCTAACCTCTATATCAAGTGGGCTTATAACTAGTTCTTTACTACCAGCTCCGTGCTACTGATCTATTGTGACTGGTCTATGCAGGGGAACAACGGTAACCTCTTAAAGGCCCGTCTAGCTTAGAGATTCCCTTCTTAGAGATAATATTGTTTCACCCTTCTTAGTCAGTAGCCAGTTATAATTACAGATGAAGAAGACTGCTCATCCTCCTACGAGGAATCATTACCATTGCTATTGCCACCACCAATGTCTTGCCAACAACAACAGCAACAGGGGGAATGCCCCTTAGTACTTGCCTCCCCCCAAACCAGAGAGGAGCAACTCCTTGCCATGATTGTAACCCTGCAACAGCAGGTTAATACCATGCTCCTTTAGCAGCAAGGGAGCAGAGTGGAGGTTGCAAGACCTCAAGTCTTTAGTGGGAAAATGGAGGAGGTGAGCACGTTTGTGAATGCAGCTTAACTATATATCAGAATGAAGATGACAGAAGAAGCAGCAGCAACCCAGGTAGCCTGGGTATTATCGTATGTATAGGGGGGAATAGCAAAGGTGTGAAAAGATAATTTGTTGGGTGAATTAGCAAAGGGAGAGTCAGAGGTGGAAATGGTGGAGCAATTGTTCACAAAGATAAGGAACGACTTTGGAGAAACATTGGAGGAAGAAAGAAAGATAAAGCAGTTGAGGACTATTGAACAGGGAGGAAGGACCTGTGATGAGTATGTGCAAGAATTCAAAAAGGTTACTAGGGAGAGTGGCTATGAGAGAAGACCCCTCATTGAAGAGTTTAAAAGAGGACTGAATGGGGCTATCCAGAGGAAGTTGGCTAAAGCAGAAGAACCACCAACTACCATTGGAGAGTGGCAAAAAAGAGCGGTGAGGTTAGACAGAAACCAAAGACAGAGTAGGGCAGAGGAGAGAGTATTGGAAAGGAGTACGGCATGCCCAGAGGGAAATACGCAGCCAAGAGGAGGAGGATCATATGGGGGAAGAGAGGGGCAAATAATGTGGAAAATGGGAGGAGGGTATAGAGGAGGAGGGAGAGGAGAAAATATGCTCAGTAGAGAAGGAACTCAGATGGGTCCAAGGAGAGATCCAAATGCAATAGATATAGACAGAGGAAGAGAAGGAGACAGGACATGCTACATGTGTGGGAAGTGGGGCCATATAGCCAAAAATTGTTGGGAAAGGCACAAAGGAAGAGTAGTGGAAACACCGCAAGAGTCAACAAAAGAAAATGGAGGACAGTAAGCTCTTGACTGGCCTCCAACAATGCATACAGTGTATTGCGCCCAGAAAAACTGGGCAATAAATTGAACTCCATCAATACAACTGAGAGAGTAAGAGACATACAATGCACACTACGACTATTAAGGGAAGTCTGGTTGAAAGTAGGGTTAGAGAAGTTGAGGCGTTGTTGGATAGCGGGGCAACAGGTCTGTTCATGGACACGACCTTTGCAAAGGAAAAGGGGTTTAAAATGGAAAGGTTGAAAAAACCCCTCTTAGTTAGAAATGTGGATGGAACGGCAAATATGGGAGGGGCTATAACGCACCAGGTCGAGTGCAATATATTCTTTAAGAGACATATGGAAAGAGCCAGAATGGATGTATGCAACCTAGGGAAGACAGAGTTAATATTGGGAATGCCGTGGCTAGCAACCCACAATCCAGAAATAGATTGGAAAAAGGAAGAAGTGAAGATAACACATTGCCCACCTATATGTGGAAGAAGAAAGCAAGAAGTGAAGGAGAGGAAAGTAAGAAAGATGGAAAAGGATGAGGACGAGGAAGTGTTAAAAAAGCTAGTGCCCAGGAGATTTTGGAAGTGGAAGAAAGTATTTGGAAAAAAGGAGTCAGAAAGGATACCGGTACAAAAGATCTGGGACTATGCCATAGAATTAAAGAAGGGATTTACGCCAAGAAAGGGGAAAGTATACTCACTATCAAGAGAGGAAAGAGAGGAAGTACAGACATTTGTAGAAGACCAGTTGAGAAAGGGATATATCTGACCCTCCAAGTCACCCCAGACATCGCCAGTACACTTTGTGGCGAAAAAGGATGGCACATGGAGAATGGTACAAGACTATTGACACATAAACTAGTAGATGATAAAAAATGGGTACCCCTTACCCCTCATTGCAGATATATTGGATGGAGTAGAAAAGAGAAAGATGTTTACGAAGTTGGATTTGAGATGGAGATACAATAATGTCAGAATCAAGGAAGGAGACAAATGGAAGGCAGTGTTCACAACACATATCAGAGCATATGAACCTACAGTCATGTATTTTGGGTTGACAAACTCCTCTGCCACCTTCCAAGCAATGATGAATGACCTGTTCAGGGACCTTATAAACCAAGGGGATACAGCAACCTTCATTGACAACATTTTAGTGGCCATAGATACAGAAGAGGGACATGATGAGTTGGTGGAGGAAATACTAAGGAGATTGGAAGAGAATGATCTGTTTGTGAAACCAGAGAAATGCAAATGGAAAGTAAGAGAAGTAGAGTTCCTGGGAGTAGTAATCGGTCCAAAAGGAGTGGAGATACAAAAGGAGAAGGTAGAAGGAGTCCTGAACTGGCTGGTACCTAGGAACGTCAAAGAAGTACAAAAATTCCTAGGTTTCGCCAATTACTACAGGAGGCTCATAAAGGACTTTGCTAGGATAGCGGCACTGCTACACGTGCTAGTCAGGAAGGAGCAAAAGTGGAAGTAGGAGAAGGAACAGGAGGAAGCGTTTGAAAAACTTAAGGCAGGGTTCACCACAGAGCCTGTTCTGGCCATCCCAGACATCAATAGAGAAATAAGAGTGGAAGCAGATGCCTCAGACTATGCAACAGAGAGAGTGTTGTTGACAAAGTATGAAGATGGGAAGTGAAGGCCAGTGGCCTTCATCTCTAAATCACTGAATACTACAGAGCAAAATTACGAAATTCATGATAAAGAGATGCTGGTAGTTAGAAGGTGCCTAGAAGCATAGAGGCACTACTTAGAGGGAGCGAAACTTGAATTTGAAATCTGGACAGACCATAAGAACCTCTAGTATTTTATGATGAGTCAAAAATTAAACCACAGACAAGCAAGATGGACACTATACCTATCACAATTTAATTTCATGTTAAAACATGTTCCAGAGAAGAGCATAGAGAAGGCGAATAGATTAAGCAGAAGACCAGACTGACAGGAGGGGGTGGAAAGAGATAACAAAGACCAGAAGCTGATAAAACCAAAGTGGATTAGGGGAGTAGAAACATTGATGGAGGAAGAAAACCTAAGAGAAAGAATCAGAAAGGTGTAGGAAGGGGATGAGAAGATAGTAAAAGCAGTAGAGGAGCTAAAAAGGGCAGGAATAAAAGTGCTGAAAGATAAAGAGTAGGAAATCGAGGATAGAATAGTATTAAAGGAAGGAAAAATATACATGCCAGAAGGAGACCTCAGGAGAGAAATAATACAACTACACCATGACACTTCAGTAGGAGAGCATGGGGGAAGGTGGAAGATGGTAGAGTTGATTGTCAGGAATTACTGGTGGCCAGAAGTAATGAAGGAGATGGAAGGATATATGGATGGATGTGATGTATGTTAAAGATACAAGAATTGAAGCAAAGCGCCAGTGGGAAAACTAATGCCCAATGCAATCCCAGAAAAGCTATGGAGCCACATATCGGCAGACTTTATCACCAAACTGCCACTAGCCCAAGAATATGATACAATCTTAGTAGTATGTGACCATTTTAGCAAGATGGCACATTTTATAGCAACAACAGAGAAAACGTCAGCGGAAGGACTCACAAAGCTATTTTGGGACCACGTATGGAAATTGCATGGACTTCCAGAGAGTATCATATTAGACAGGGGAGTGCAGTTTGCGGTGGGAATAATGAAGGAGCTAAATAACTTGCTGGAAATCCAGACAAAGCTCTTAACAGCCTATCACCCTCAAACGGATAGGCAGACAGAGAGGATAAACCAGGAGTTAGAGCAATATCTAAGGGTCTTCATTGATCATAGACAAGAGCAGTGGCCGGATTGGTTAGGGACGGCGGAGTTCACATATAACAACAAAATCCACGTGGCTATAAAAACATCACCATTCAAAGCAAACTACAGTCAAGACCCAAGGATGGAATTTGAGGGAAGAAGAAAGGGGAAGTACAAAGCAGTGGGAAAATTCATAGAAAAAATGAAGAAAATCTAGGAGGAAGCCAAAGCAGTATTAGGAAAAGCACAAGAGGAAATGAAAAAGTTTGGAGACAGGAGACGAGGAAAGGGAGAGGAGTACAAAGTGGGGGACTTAGTGCTGCTAAGTATGAAGGACCTAAAATGGCAGATGAAAGAAAGAAGGTCGAAAAAGCTAACCGAACGCTTTGTGGGCCCCTACAAAGTAAAGGGAATCGTCTCAAGTAATGCAATAGAATTAGAGCTGCCTAATTCTATCAAAATACACCCTGTAGTTAATGTAAGTAGAGTACAACTCTACAAATCACAGGTAAAGGGACAGAAGAAGATACTACCAAAACCAGTTATCATCAAAGGAGAGGAGGAATTCGAGATAGAGAAAATCTTAAACAAAAGGACGGTTAGAGGGAAGGAGAAGTTCCTGGTGAGGTGGAAAGGCTACATGGCAGGAGAGGATACCTGGGAAAATAGAGAAAACTTGGAAAATGCAAAGGAGCTGGTAGAAGAGTTCGAGAAGGAGCATGGGGAAGAGGTTGAAGAACTAAGGCAATAGGAGCAAGAAGAAGAAAAAAAGGAGTTCAGTTGGAAATTACCTAGGGAATTCATAGCAAAACTACTGTACAGTTGGGGAAGAAAAAGATACAAAAGAGAGAGGGAAAAGAGATGGGACAAAAACTGGTATCAATAGAAAAATTCCTTAGGACAAGGAAACTTGAAGAGGGGGCCATGTTATGAGAGCCCCAAACAGGAAAAGGTTTTCCACACATTTGAACACTTAATCCAAAATCTCAAAGCATACAATAGAGTAAGGATATAAATAGTGTAGGGACTTAGCAAGTCAAAATCACGTAACAAGGTTAGGTGATCATAGAACATTCTGGAAAGGACATGTGATTGCAGGACTCTAGGGTACAGCCACTATAGTAGTAGTATAAGTAGGGCTGCAATCCAATGAAGAACTCCATTGAGTTCTTCTTGAACATCCACCTAGGGTAATCACTAGGGACATTCACTGTCTATCAATAACACAGCGCTAGGGAAAGCATAAGAAGAAATGAAGAAGTTTGCAAACAGAAGGCGAAGGGAGGAAGAAGAATACAGAGTAGGGGACTTAGTACTGCTAAGTATGAAAGACTTAAAATGGTAGATAAAGGGGAGGAGATCAGAGAAATTAATAGAGCATTTTGTGGACTCCTACAAAGTTAAGAGAATTATCTCTAGCAATACAATAGAGTTGGAACTACCTAAGTCTATTAGAATACACCCTGTGGTTAATGTAAGTAGAGTATGACTCTATAAACCACAGGTAGAAGGGCAGAAGAAAACACTACCAAAACCAGTCATTATCGAAGGAGAAGAGAAATTTGAGGTAGAAAAAATCCTAAACAAAAGAATAATTAGAGGGAAGAAAAAGTTTCTGGTAAGATGGAAGGGGTATACGATGGAAGAAGACACTTGGGAGAATAGGGAAAACTTGGAGAATGCAAAAGAGTTGGTAGAAGAGTTCGAAAGAATATATAGAGAAGAAGTTAAAGAACTAAGATGACAGAAGCAAGAAGAAGAAGAAAAGGAATTTAGTCAGGAATTACCTAGGGAATTCACAGCAAAATTGCTATATGGTTGGGAAAAAAGGAGATATAAAAGGGAAAGGGAAAAGAGGTGGGACAAAAACTGGAGTCAATGGAAAAATTCCTCAGGACAAGGAAACTTAAAGAGAGGACCATGTTATGAGAGCCTTAAGAAGGAAATAGTCTCTTATGTATTTAAACACTTAATCCAAAATCTCGAGTTATACAATGAGGTCAAGGTATAAATAGTGTGGGAACTTAGGTAACCAAATCACATGACAAGGTCAAGTGACTATAGAATATTCTGGAAGAACATGTGATCATGGACTAGTAGTAGTATAGCCACTGTAAAACAGTATAAGTAATAGTCCAATCCAAGAAAGAACTCTATTGAGTTCTTCTTGAACATCCACCTAGGGTGATCACTAAGGACATTCACTGTCTATCAATAACACTGATAGTGAAGAACTAATTACAAGCCCACTCAATATAAAGATCAGATCTCAGGCAGGAACACAAGCTTTGTCCAGGCCGTCTATCTACTATCTCTAACTGACAGTGAGGTCCTCTTTACAGCTAGGGCTTGCTATCCAAGAGGCTTGAGAGCACTGTGCTCCCTAGCGAGGAAGAGTATGGAATAAGTATAGTAGGGGAAAATCACTCATGGGGCCAGTATGAAGCCAACTGTGCCTTTAAGTAATTTTGAGCAGGGTTCAAGGTGAACAGTGCTCAGATGTGGTATCAAGTTCTTATGTTATCAATAGGCAGTGAATGCTCTTAGTGATCACCCTAGGTGGATGTTCAAGAAGAACTCAATAGAGTTCTTCGTTAGATTGCAGCCCTACTTATACTACTACTATAGTAGCTGTACCCTAGAGTCCTGCAATCACATGTCCTTTCCAGAATGTTCTATGATCACCTAACCTTGTCACATGATTTTGACTTGCTGAGTCCCCATACTATTTATATCCTTACTCTGTTGTATGCTTTGAGGTTTTGGATTAAGTATTCAAATGTATAGGAAATCTTTTCCTGTTTGGGGCTCTCATAACACTGTATGTCTGAGGATAAACCTCAGACTTAACAATATCTTTTGCTGCTTGTCTAACTTTGCTTTTTTGAACACTTTGATTATCAAATCAAGCAATCACAAATCAGTAAGTGGCCATTTGTGA
>Ga0153969_1000119_pt1 | contig 14211 bp, 21 predicted proteins | sample TSGA053MetaG_FD_104702 | JGI IMG/M metagenome (GOLD analysis project Ga0153969, IMG submission 104702) | Attine ant fungus gardens microbial communities from Georgia, USA - TSGA053 MetaG | ecosystem: Host-associated > Fungi > Mycelium > Unclassified | place: USA: Georgia, George L Smith State...
ACTTACTGATTTGTGATTGCTTGATTTGATAATCAAAGTGTTCAAAAAAGCAAAGTTAGACAAGCAGCAAAAGATGTTGTTAAGTCTGAGGTTTATTCTCAGACATACAGTTCTTAAATACATAATTGTGGTAGTCTGTGCACCAGAATAGCCTACCACATGATCACTATCTATTGTTCTATATATAGGAGTGCTATTGTTCTTGAAATAGAGATAACCTAACCATCTTAGGGCAGTCCTTTATTCTATTCAAGAACAGATGATAATCTATGGATAAAGATCAGTGTTATATACAAACATTGAGAACCTTGTATCTCCATGGGATCTTATCGCCTTGGGTTTTATTTATAGCCAAAAGAAGCGCATTAAAGAGAGCTTTACGATGGTCATTGAAGTGAACAATTACATTAAGCAGTTCCCGAGATATCAGCAATTTAGTGTCTGGTAACTTGGTGATCACTGACTGATCTGCTGATAACTTGGTGAATACTGATTGCTTTGAGACATTTTTGGTACCATTTGAAAGGTCTTCTTAAGGGATTTTGGTGGCTATTTAGATCATCAAAATTGGTCAAGTATTCCTGGAGTTATGGTCTGAATGAAGTTTGTGATATTACCTCTTCTCTTGGTTCAAGCTCCATTGAGAAGTTATCTTGTTTTTGGTAAACTCTGAAGATATTCCTGCAGCTTTTCACCTGCATTATGTAGATTTTCCTCAGGTTCCCATATGTCATCTCCTTGACTGTATCCTTTCCATCTAACAAGAAATTTGTTTTTTCCATGTCTTTGTTGTAAATCTAGAATTTTCTCTACCTCCTATTCTTCCTGGCCCTGTATCAAGGTCAGTGGTAGAGGTGTGGATTTCTATCCATGGATAGTAGATTTGGAGTACTGTGCTAACTTGCTAGTGTGAAAGACTAGGTACAGTGCTCAATAGTAAGATGGCATCCTAAGCTGGAACATAACCAAGGATAACTTTTCTATTATTTTGAATGATCCTTTATACCAGGGTCATAATGCTCGCTCCATAGTCTGGTAATCCTTTAGATTGAGTAGCACCTTGTCACCAACTTTAAATAGGACACTTTGGACTTTTTGGTTATAGTACTACTTCATTTTTTCCACTGCAAGAGTAAGAGCTGCTTTTGCCTACTCCAAGACTTCTTGTCATTTATATGTCAGGTCATTCAAGTCTCTTTGCAGTGACTCTTTGACTAAAATTGAACCTGCTCTTGGGTGTCTGCCATATTCAAGAAAGAATGGACTTTCTTTGATACCTTTATGTGCTTGATTGTTATATGTAAACTCTGCACTGGGGAGTAGATCTGACCAATTACTGAGATTATAATCCACATAGCACTGAAGATATTGCTCTAATGCCTGGTTTACTTATTCTGTTTGTCTATTTGTTTGTAGATGATATGCTATTGACATTATAGATTCTATTTCTAAAATCTTGTACTATTCTTGGAATAGCTCAGCTGAGTATTGTACTCCTCTATCCAAAATGATTTGTAGCAGCAGTCTATGCAATAGATAGGCCTTGTTATATAGTAACTACACCATATCTTTGAATGAGAACCAATTGTTGATAGGAATGAAATGGGCCCTTTTGGTGAGCCTGTCGACAATAACACAGATAGCATTGTAACCGTTTGACTCTGGCAATTGCATAATTAAGTCCATTGAGATTATTTTCCAAGGCCTGTTAGGTACCTTGTTAGGCACAAGTGGTCCAAAAGGTTGCTGTGGGCAATTTTTCATCTGCTGACACATATCACAACCTGTAATGTATTTCTTGACAAATGTTGTCATCCCAGGCTATCAGTAATTTCTGGAGACCAACTTATAGGTCTTTTACCAACCTGGATGTCCAGTGGATGGCAAATCATGGTGCATCTTAATGATCTGTTGTTGCAAGGTATCTTCTACACTGTGGGAAATATAAACCTTTCCTCTGTACAGGAGTAGTCTGTTCTCATAGTTCCAGTCTTGCAAGAATTTTCCAAATTCTCTTGGACTAGACCTAAGTAACATCTTATAGTCTTTGGTGACTTTGTCTGATAAGAGTACTACTTTGACCTCCTTTAGGATTATCTCATCATTTATTGGCGTCTTATGAGTAATCTCTAGTACATTGATAGCAAAGAACTCAGATTTTAGCAACACCTGGTTCGTATTGTCAAGGTCTGTCCCTATTTTATAGTCTACTTGTTTGGACAAGGGGTCTTCTGCCTGCATTATCTTTCCTAGTTTATGGTAGAGCACAAAGTTAAAACAAGTTATAAAAAGTGCTCATCTTGCTTGTCTTCTGGTTAGCTTTTGGGCTGTCCTGAAAAATATGAGGTTCTGATAATCCAACCAAATCTCAACTTTATATAAATGTCCCTCCAAATGGTGTCTGTATTCCTCTAGTTCCCAAATTACTGCAAGTAGTTCCTTGTCATAGATTTCATAGTTCCTTTCATAGATATCTAATGACTTGAAGAAGAAAGCTACTGGATGCCATAGGTTAGTTTACATGTCTTTTTGTGATAAGACAGCTCCTGTTGCAAAGTCGCTGGCATCGGTGGATAACTTAAAGGGATTTTCATCATTTGGTATTCTTAGGACTGGAGCTATAGTAAAGGCCTTTTTCAGTGCCTCAAAAGCATTCTGTTACTCTTTGCCCCAAGTCCAGGTACTATCCTTCTTGGTCAAGTCAGAGAGTAGCTTTGACATCTTAGCAAAGTTCTCAATGAACCTACAATAGAAATTTGCAAAGTCTAAGAATGCTTGTACTTGCTTGACTTTTGTTGGTATTGGCCACTTTAGAACTTCTGAAAGTTTCTTTTCATCCATCTATACTTTATTTTCTGAAATAATTATGCCCAAATACTTAATACTACTTTGCTCAAAGAAACACTTTTCTGCTTTAGCATAGAGGTCATTAAATTGAAGCCTTTTTAGCACTTTCTTGACTAATTGCCTGTATTCCTTCAAACATGTTCCAAATATTAGAATATCATCTAAATACACTATTACTAGTCATATACAAATCAAGTCTCCCAATATATCATTTATCATACTTTGGAAGGTCGCTAGTGCATTGGAAAAACCAAAATACATAACAGTTGCCTCAAAAAGACCTTGCCTTGTAATAAACACTGTCTTCTATTCATTCTCTTCTTTGATGCAAACATTGTTATATCTCCATCTTAAGTCAATTTTGGTAAAGATTGAGGCTTTGCTGAGTGATTCAATCAAGTCGGCTATTCTAGGGATTGGATAGCAGTTTTTGTATAGTGACTTAGCCTGAGGTAACTTAATCACACTTCTAGTCCAGGTTGACAAGGAGAACTCAATAGAGTTCTTGTTCATTTGTTGTATACTACTTATATACATTTTGGTATTTACTTTTATTTATAAAATGCCATGTATTTCTTTTGAGTTATTTCTTCTCATGTATCTGTTGGTTCTTTTAATAAAGAAAAGAAAAGAAAAAGAAAATAAATAATGACTTAGTCGTTTGGCCAAGTCATGATACTATCCCTCTCTCAAGGTTCCTTGTCCTGAGGATTTTTTTTTATTTTTTTATTTATAATTCATAGTAAGGGTCATAGATGTTCCCCATTTTATCGTCATCTTCCTCTGTCCACTCCCTAAGTTCTGAACCTTCCTGTTCAATTTTTTCTTTTTCTTCCTTTATTGTTTCCATAGTTCTTTGCTCTCTTATCCTTCCTTCTTTCTATTGTCTCCAATTTCTTTCTAACCTTGCCCAGTATTCTTCATCATATCTTTTATCCAACCATCTAAATAACTTTCTTGCTATAAAGTGCTCTGGCAATTCTCCTCTTTTAAATGTCTCTTTCTCTCTTTCTTGCTTTCTTACATCCTCCATATCTTGTCAATATTCCTTCTCATATTCTTCAATTGCTTCTCTTGCATTTTCTAGGTTTTCCCTCCCTTCCCAGGTATCTGATTCTGCCGTGAATCCCTTCCATTGTACCAGGTACTTGTCTTTTCCTCATATCCTCTGCTTATTTAGGATTTTTTCTACTTTCCACTTCTCTTCTCTCTCAATTACTACTGGAGCTGGTTGCTTCTTTCTCTGCCCCTCTACCTGCCCTACATATCTTTGTATCCTACTAACATTGACTACTGAGTGTATTTTTACTGTACTAGGTAGTTCTAATTCTACTGCATTCAATGATATAATCTTCTTTATCCTATAAGAGCCTACAAATCTTTCTGTCAATTTCTCTGTCTTCCTCCCAACCATTTGATATTTCAGATCCTTGGTACTTAGTATTACTAAGTCTCCCACTTTATACTCATTGACTTCTGTTCTCTTTCTATCTATGTACTTCTTCATTTTTTCCTGCGCTTTCCCTAGTACTGCTTTTGCTTTCTTCTGAATTTCTTTCATTTTTGTTACAAACTTTTCTGCCCTCTCATATTTCTCTTTCCTTCTTGTCTTAAACCCCATTCTGGGATCTTGTCCATAGTTTGCCCTAAAGGGTGATATTTTGGTACTCGAGTGTACTTTATTGTTATAAGCGAATTCTGCTGTTCCTAACCAATTGGGTCACTGTTCTTGCCTATGGTTGATAAACATTCTTAAATACTGCTCTAGTTTCTGATTAACCCTCTCTGTTTGTCTATCTGTTTGAGGGTGGAACGCCGTTGACAGTTTACTTTCAATTCCCAATATCCTATTCAACTCCTGCATTATTCCTGCTATAAACTGTAGTCCTCTGTCTGAGATGATGCTCTTGGGTAACCCATGTAACTTCTACACATTGTCTCTAAACAGCCTAGCTAATCCTTCTGCCGATGTTTTCTCTGTAGTAGGAATGAAATAGACCATTTTCATTAATCTGTCTACTACCACTAAAATTGAGTTATATCCCTGTACTATTGGCAGTTTGGTGATAAAATCTGCCAATATATGCATCCAAGGTTTCTCAGGTATTGAATTAGGCATTAATTTGTCTACTGGCTATTCTGTGTGGTTTTTGTTTCTCTGGCAGGAGTTACACCCTTCCACATATTGTTTCACCTTCTTAGTTACTCCTGGCTACCAGAAGTTTCAAGTGACCAACTCCACTGTTTTCCACTGTCCTTCATGTCCTCCCACTGGTATATCGTGGTGCAATCTAATTATTTCTACTCTCAGTATATTGTTTTTTGGCATATACACCTTTCTCTCCTTATACATTATGCTGTCTACTTCTCTCTACTCTTTGTCTCTCAGCATCTTTACTCCTGCTCATTTCATTTCTTCTACTGCTTTGACTACTTTATTGTCTTTTACCTTTGACTTCCTCACTTTTTTTAACAAATCCACTCCTTCTACAATTACTTCCACTCTTTCTGTTCTTCTGGCTTCTAACCACTTGGGTTTTACCAATGTCTCATCCTCATTGTCCCTTTCTACTCCTACTTTCCAATCTGGCCTCCTGCTTAAGCTATTTGCCTTTTCCATCCTACTTCCTGGAATATGTTTTAGCATAAAATTGAACCTTGATAGGTATAATGCCCATCTGGCTTGTCTTCTATTCAATTTTTGCACCTTCATGAAGTACTTGAGATTTTTGTGATCTGTCCAAATCTCAAATTTTATTGTCACTTCTTCCAAGAAATGTCTCCATGCTTCCAGACATCTGACTACTGCTAATATTTCTTTGTCGTGAATCTCATAGTTTCTTTCTGTATTACTTAGAGATTTAGAAATAAAAGCAACTGGCCTCCACAGCTCATCAGAATCCTTCATTGATAATACTCCTCCAGTAGCATAGTTTGAAGCATCTGCTTCTACCCTGAATTCTTTGTCTAGATCTGGGGCTACCAGTACTGGTTTAGTCGTAAAGATCCTTTTGAGCTCATCAAATGCTTTCTGCTGCTCTTCTTTCCACTGCCACTTTACATCTTTCCTTGTCAGCATATTCATTGGCCTTGCTACTTGAGCAAAGTTTTTGATAAACCTCCTGTAATAGTTGGCGAGGCCTAAAAACTTCCTAACGTCTTTTATATTCCTTGGTTCTGGCCAACTTAATATTCCATCTACCTTCTCCTTTTCCATTTTAATACCATCAGATCCTATAACAACCTCCAAGAACCTGATTTTTTGTACCTTCTACATACATTTTTCTGGCTTGATATACAAGTCATTTTTTTCCAGCCTTTTCAGCACTTCTTCCACAATTTCATTATGCCTTTCTTCTGTTTCCATCCCTACTAGCATATTGTCTACAAAGGCCACTACCTTCCCTTCATTAATTATGTCTCTCAGAATTTCATTCATCATCGCTTGAAATGTAGCTGGTAAATTTGTCATTTCAAAGAACATAACTGTTGGCTTGAAGGACCCTATATAGGTCATGAATGCTCTCTTCTATTCATCTCCTTCCTTAATCCTTATATTGTTGAACTTCTACCATAGATCCATTTTTGTGAATACTTGTTTACTCTCCATGTTGTCAATTAAGTCTGTGATTAATGGAAGTGGGTAGTTATTCTTCACTGTTTGGTCATTTAGGTTGTAGTAGTCTATTACCATCCTCTTACTTCCATTCTTCTTGCCTACAAAGAATACTGGTGACATCTGAGGGGATTTTGATGGTCTAATGTACCTCTTTCTCAGTTGGTCATTTACAAAGTTCTGAACTTTTTCCCTTTTGTTTTTGGATAAAGAATAAATTCTTCCCTTTTGTGGTTTAAACATTTCTTTGAGATCTATGGTATGATTCCAGATTTTCCTTGTTGGCATCCTTTTTGACTCCATCTTTCCAAACACTTTCCTCTATTTTAGGAACCTCTTTGGGACCATCTCCTTAATCTTCTTATGGTCTGCTTTGACTTCTTCTTCTCTGCCCTAATTCTCTTTATTGTCTACCGCCCATCTCACTATTTTTTCTTCTTCCAGTGTTACTACTCTTTTTTCTTTCTTTGTTTTCTGCCCCTTTTCTGATTTTGTATTCCTTCCACAAAATGGAAGGCATCTTGTTATCTTGACCTCTCCAGTTTCCCAATTAATTTCTGGATTGTGTACTTGCAACCATGGCATTCCCAATATTATATCTGTTTTTCCCAGATTGCACACATCTATCCTCATCCTCTCTACATGGCTTTGGTAGTACACGTTTACTTCCACTTGATGTGTAATAGCCCCTCCACTGTTGTTTGTTCCATCTATGTTTCTGACTGCCACCGGTCTTCCTAACCTCTACAGCTTAAACCCATGTTTTGCTGCCATTCTTTTGTTTATGAACATTCCTGTCACACCACTATCCAAGAGTGCTTTTACCATTATACCTTCATATATGTCTACCTTCTCTATCCCTATATTTAGCCATACTTCTCTTAACATTTTGAGCATTCTCCTGATATCTCTTTGCATATCTTCCCCTTTAGCTGCACCTTTTGGAATTTCTTTCTGCATGCTGCCCTGCTATGCCTTTTCCTCTCTGGAGCATGCTGCTACTCCTTCCTCTTTCTTTTGCTTTGAGCATCTATACTACTCAACTTCCTCTAACCTTCTTCCTCTGAGAACTCCTTGTCCTCTGTTGTCTTCCCTATATATTCTTTTCTTTCTACACTATCTACATCCTATATAGGTTGCTATGACTTCTTCTGTCATCCATCCTAACTCCAACAGCTGTGCATCTTCTGGTATGTTCTCCACTCTACAGTATTCTTGTACCTTTTCCCAATTGGAATATACTGGCTTTCTTTCCTGCTATGCCTTTTGTAGACTGACTGTACACGCCGCTTTCTCACTTCTCCTTTCCTTCTTTTCCTTAATATTTGGACACTCCCACTTATAGTGCTCCATCCTCCAATATCTAAAACATTGCATCCCTTCCTCCACTATCTCCTGTTTCCTTACTTTCACTTCCCCCCTCATCCCACACTGCATTACCCTACTCACTATCATCTCAAATCTATTTTAAGAAATTGATTTTCCTTTCTCCTCTTCCTTCTTATTTCTATAGTTACAGGCCAGGTACCCAAACTTTTTACACCCCTAGCATACCCTTTCTTCCCTTCCCTCTATTTCTGCCCTTAGTTTGACTAGGGCACGCCATTGGTTGAGCATACTGCCCATAAGAGAGTTGTATTGTTCTAGAAATATGGTGCTATATCTCCAGAAAAGTTGAAATAAGAGTGATCTTACTAATGTTACGTCTACTGGGGCACAAGATCTTCACCTAGCTAGACACCTACTACCCTACTTGCTACTGCTCTAATACTATAGTTATACTATCATCCCAAGGAGAGGATCTCTAACCTAAACACCTTTCTAAAGATATGGTATTACTCCTCTACATGTACAGCCCACAATAGGGCTTCAGCACAAGGTTTATAGAGCAAAAGGAATACAAGTAAACTACTGAGCACTACTCAATTGCAAGGTCAGGTCTTAGACACAATACCTGAGCTTGGTACTGCACTTCCACCATCAATCCCTAACTGATTGACAAGTTCCCTTAAGCCAAGGGCCTAGCTATGTATAGAGATGACTAGTGGTTGTAGTGACCACCAGTTAAGGGTTAAGATGGTTATGAGAGTAAGGGTGAGCAAGGTCCAAGATAGATGGTGCTCTAGATGTGAAATCAAGTTCTAGTGTAGTGACTTAGCCTGAGATGACTTAATCACACTCCTAGTCCAGGTTGACAAGGAGAACTCGATAGAGTTCTTGTTTATTTGTTGTATACTACTTATACACATTTCAGTATTTACTTTTATTTATAAAGTGCCATATATTTCTTTTGAGTCATTTCTTCTCATGTGTCCATTGGTTCTTTTAATAAAGAAAAGAAAAGGAAAAGAAAATAAATAATGACTTAGTCATTTGGCCAAGTCATGATATTTTGATGGTAATTCCATTGAGGGCTCTATAGTCTATAACAGGTTGTAAGTTTCTATCATGCTTCTTTACAAAGAAGAATGGAGCTGCTATTGGGCTAGTAGATAGTTAGATATATCCCTTTCTAAGTTTCTCATTGATCCACATGTCAAGAGAGTTTCTTTCCACTAGAGAGAGCAGATAGACCTTGGCTGGTTTGGGAAGTGTTATGCCTTCCACAAAGTCAATCATATAGTCATATGGTTTCTGTATTGGCATTCTCTTTGACTTATTCTTTGAAAATACATTCCCATACTCATATAGCCATTCTGGTACATGAGCCTTTCAGGTCTTTGTGTCTTCGCAATCTAAGTCTCCATATTGGTCTCAATTGTTGAGTATAGCTGCAATCATCATCATCTGCTGATAACTGCCTAGGTCAGTCATGTCTGCCCAGCTAAGAATATGGTTGTCAGAGTTCTCATCTCCTATGTCATCCAATAAGGGAGATCCACTGACATTCAGTTTGAGGTAAAGTTCATTAGCTCCTGCTTCTACATCTCGTATTTTATGGACTTTACTAGCATATGTATCTAGGCACCTGGTGAACTCCTATTGACCTTTTTGCCAATCAATATTTGGATTATACTTATACAAGTACGAATACCCAATCATCATCTTTTTATTCCCTAAGTTGGTGACAAAGAGGTGCTGGGTCATTCTATGTAGTCCAATTTCTACATAAGCTCGGACATACTCAGTTATATATCCTATCTTGTTGGGAGTACCATCTATATTGATTACACAATATGGACTTGCCAGTTTATAAGTTACTAGATTATTATTTTTTATGACAACTCTGTCAACGAAGTTTGTAGTGGCTTCCAAATCAACTAAAGCCTTGGTTTGTACTTTCTTTCTGTATACCCAAAGTATAACTGGAATTTTAAAGGAGGTAGTTTTGTTGCATGCTATATTATTACAAGATTCCAGTACTACTTCTGACTTTTGCAAGCTAATAGAAGGTATACTTTCCTCTGACTGTAGATTACAGACATTATAGTCTATAGTCCCAAGAGAAAATCCAATTTGGGTGTCCTCTTTCCCTTCCCACTTGGGGGAACAAGATCAGGGATTTTCTCAATTGACACATTATTAATTTTGACATTCTCAGGAGGGGAATCTGGGTTGTTACTGTCTTTCTCCAATATCTTTATCAGCTATACTCTAAATGACTGATTTTTATTCTTGCTTGGACCCAGTAGAGATGATTTCTGGGAAGAGGTCTTATAAGGACACTTGTCCTCATTACCAGGCTTGTTATAATAGTCTACTGTATTGTGTGTCTTTGACTTATTCTTAAAGCCTTTTCCAGCACATATCTGACAGTATTGCAAGCTCTTCTCTTTCTTTCTCTGAATCTCATTTATTTCCATTGCATTTAGGTCCTTTTTTTTCCACTTTTCTCTTCAATTGTCTCTGGACCAAATATTGTGCCCTGGGCCTTGTCTAGATGTAAGGCCTTATATGCTTGCATCAACAATTTGAGATAGTCATCCTATTTTTTTGGAGACTGATTTGTAATTTTATAGATGACAAGCGCATTTTATAGCTCATCAGGAATGACCTCCTTCATTTTGTTGATGTGAACTTTATTACTATAGTTGACAATTCTTGCCAATGTCCTGTATTGTTCTACATACTTGACAAAGTTCTTTCTTGCTAGGTCCTTGTTGATCCAGAGCACTGTTAATTCCTTCTTTGCTCTCTCCTTGTCATCTTGTTGTCTGTAAATATTTTTGAGTTCTTGGACAAAGTTACCCCAAGAACCAACATTTAATCCTGCCTGAACCTTATCATAATATGATTTCATATATGTGCTGGTGGAAGCACATAAACAGGTGAGAGCACATATGATTTTCTGATTATCTGATATAATACCAGATGCCAAACAATAGAGAGCAATCTGGCTCAACCAATCATGCAAATGTATCTTATTTTTAGAGCCTGCAAATATTGGTGGCTTTGACACCTTGGTTTTAGAAATGATATTTCCTCCAGAAAGCCTTGTCAGCTTTTCCCAAAAACAGATGACTTCTGCCTCCAAAGTTGCAATCCTGTTATATGTGGTGGTCAAGGTACCATTATAATAGTTGATTGCTCTATTGAGCACCTGGTCAATGTAGTTCTTGAGAAGGAGAGAAGCTCCTTGATGCACATTTCACAGTATCTGTATCTCAGTTTCATCCTAGAGCATGTGCTCAGCACTTATTCCATCTTTGACAAGTGCATCCTAATTCTCAACACTGAAATCAGAAAAGGAAACAGTAGTGGTAAAGTTGTTAAAAGTTGACATATTTATTTAAGTAATTAATTATGGTTCTTGAGTATGTTTTCAAAGGGGTAAAAGGAAAAAATGCCCAAATTTAGCCTTTTAATGCCATTATATTACACTGAATACCATTCCAATAATATTATGTCTATGGAATAGTGATATTGAGCTCTAGAAGAGCTTTATAAATCTCTGGTACTCTAGTAGCTGGTTTGGAAAGATCTACATCCTTCAGATACTTACAAGCGCCTTTCAGCATTCTCCATTCCTTAGCTGTAAGCTTGTGACCAATTTTGTCCAGCTCTATAATTATATCCTGCAGTCGATTGAACCATTTCTACGGTAAGTCATGCTGTGGATCCTCAGTCTAGGTCTTGTTTTCACTCATTTTAGTAAAAAATGGTGATATACAATCCAAGATAGGTTCCAGGAGTTCTTTGTACTCCTTTATGCATAATAACTTCTTGGTTTTGTGAAAATGTAATTCTGGAGGGCAGGATGCAAAGTAGAAATCATTTACTTTGTGCCAGCAAGGGTCTGCTTTAACAAGTCTATCATAGAGTTTAGTAAATGGAATGGGTTCCATTTCTATTCTTTCTAGCAATGACTTCTTTGTTGCACTCTTCTTTTTTAGCAAGAGGTATTCAGCAAGAGTCTTGGTGTTTCTGATGGTGGACATGACTTGGGGACAAAAGTAAGCACAACATCTCTAGTTCAGTGGATGAAGTGTGGTAGGCAGAAACTATACTACAACTATACTAAAAGTGTCCTTCCAACAACATAGGTTTTGTCTTGAGAGGAGAGTTCGACGTTATGTCTAGTTCCTCACACTGGCTCATGGAGGAGGAATAGGGGTCTCAGAGTAGTTCCAGCCACCTGCAAGGGTTTTTTGGAAATATTTACACAAATCCAAAGTCTTTTAGGACTAGCTATAATATACAAGCTAGCCTGCTCTTAATAGTTTGAGAGACAGACCTTCTCCTTTACGCCTGGGGTCCAGCCTACTATAGAGATAGGTCCTTGATAGAAACCCACTCTGAGCCCTCAGTTAGTCATTTGTCCTGTAACAGAAATAGAGACTCCTCTATAGAGATAGGTCCTTGACAGAAATCTATTCTAAGCCCTCAGTCAGTCATCTATTCTGTAACAGAAACAGAGATACCCTTAGAAAAGTTATCTTGTCCTGTAACAGAGACAAAGAGACCCTCTTATAGCCCTCTGGATCCACATCTGGAATGAACACAACCCTATGTCCTCTGCAGAGACAATGGAAACAGAAAACAGTAGATTTAACAAACTATTACAAATGGCCACTTACTGATTTGTGATTGCTTGATTTGATAATCAAAGTGTTCAAAAAAGCAAAGTTAGACAAGCAGCAAAAGATGTTGTTAAGTCTGAGGTTTATTCTCAGACATATAGTCCTTAAATACATGATTATGGTGGTCTATGCACCAGAACAGTCTACCACATGATTACTACCTATTGTTCTACATATAGGAGTGCTATTGTTCTTGAAATAGAGATAACCTAACTATCTTAGGGCAGTCCTTTGTTCTATTCAAGGACAGATGATAATCTATAGATAAAGATTAGTGTCATATGCAAACATTGAGGACCTTGTATCTCCATGGGATCTTATTTCCTCAGGATCTATTTATAGTCAAAAGAATTCTATACCATCTTCCTCTTACCATCTTTTTTTGCTACAAAGTATACCAACAAAGTCTGTAATGACTTTGATAGTTGAATATATCCTTTTTGCAGTTAATCCTCTACAAATATATGTATTTCCTCTCTTTTCTCCCTTGATAGAGAATATACCTTTTTTTTTCTTAGTACAAACCCTTTTTTTAATTCTATTATATAGTTCTACAGTTTTCTTGTGGGCATTTTTTCTGACTTCTCTTTACCAAACACTTTCTTTTACTTCCAGAACCTTTTAGGCACCAGTTCCTCCACTGTTTTTTCTTTCTCTATTTTGCTTATCTTGCTTTCTTTTTCCATATATAGATAAACACTGTGTCATTCTTACTTTTCCTTTCTTTTAGTTAATCTCTGGATTATAGACAGCTAACCAGGGCATTTCCAATATTACCTTTATTTTTCCCAAATTGCATATGTCCCTTGAAGAACATATTGCACTTTATCTAATAAGTGATTGTTTCTTCTACACTAATAATTCCATCTATGTTTCATACTAACAAAGGATTCCTTAGTCTTTCTAGTTTAAATCTCTTCTCCTTTACAAACTTTATGTTTATGAATAGACCTATTGCTCCACTATTCAACAATGCTTTTACTACTATTCCTTTGTATCACAAATGGCTACTTACTAATTTGTGAGTTGATGATTTGATAATCAAAAGGCTCAAAAAAGCAAAGTTTAAACAGTAGCAGAAGATGTTGTTAAGTCTAAGGTTTATTCTCAGATATAGAGTTCTTAAATATATAATTGTGGTAGTCTATACACTAGAACAGTCTACCATATGATCACTATCTATTGTTCTACATATAGGAGTGCTATTGTTCTTGAAATAGAGATAACCTAACTATCTTAGGGCAGTTCTTTGTTCTATTCAAGGACAGATAATAATCTATAGGTAAAGATTAGTGTTATATACAAACATTGAGGATCTTGTATCTCCATGGGATCTTATTGCCTCTGGTTCTATTTATAGTCAAAAGAAGTGCATTAAAGAGAGCTTTATGATGGTCATTGAAGCAAACAATTATGTGAAGCAGTTCCCAAGATATTGGCAATTTAGTATCTGATGACTTGGTAATCACTGACTGATCTGCTGATAACTCAGTGAATACTAATCACTTTGAGATGTTTTTGGTGCTGTTTGAAAGGTCTTCTTAAGGGCTTTTGGTGGCCATTTAGATTGTCAAAACTGGTCAAATATTCCCAGAGTTATGGTCCAAATGAAGTTTGTAACACTTTGTAACTTTCTAGCTTTTCTAGCCCTACTTTTATTCACACTTCTCTTAGTGGTTGTAGTATGTGCTATACATCTCTTACTTCCTCAGTGTTGCCTTGACAAGA
>Ga0153969_1000123_pt1 | contig 14152 bp, 6 predicted proteins | sample TSGA053MetaG_FD_104702 | JGI IMG/M metagenome (GOLD analysis project Ga0153969, IMG submission 104702) | Attine ant fungus gardens microbial communities from Georgia, USA - TSGA053 MetaG | ecosystem: Host-associated > Fungi > Mycelium > Unclassified | place: USA: Georgia, George L Smith State...
AGATACAACCTACAAAAATTGTATATTTATACTTAAAAGGTCATAAATCAGTTAAAATAGGTTTTATATTATTAATTATTATTATCTGTTTTAGCTAGATATTAGTTTGATATTATTTATATTTTTTATATTTATTTTTAATAAATGATATTTATATATTATTAATTGATAAATAATTAAATTAATATTTTTATACTTTTTATATTTTTATTTTTTTATATAATCTTTATTATTTTTATATAAAAGTAGTAAGTAACTTAAATTGATGATTTTATAAATATTAAGTACTTAAAAAAATTAAGCGTAAAGAAACATTAAAAATTAATTATAATAATGTTGATGAATATAATTCAATCTAATTTATATATAAATTCTCCTTTAGAACAATTTGAAGTAATTAGTTTATTAAGTTTAGATGCACCTATTTTTGGTTATATTGGATTAACTTTAACTAATTTAGCTTTATACTCATTTTTAATATTCATTTTAATTGTTGGATTACATTTTATGGGTAATAATGAAACTAAATTATTACCTTCTAAATGGTCTATTTTATTAGAAAGTCTATTTGCAAGTATTAATTCAATGGTTAGAGAACAAATAGGTAGAGAAATTTATTTACCATTTATTTATTCTTTATTCTTTTTCATATTAATAGCTAATTTATTAGGTAATATTCCATACTCATATACAATTACTACTTCAGTTATTGTATCTATTGGATTATCATTTACTATATTAATTGGTGTAACAATACTTGGATTATCTATTCATAAAATTCATTTCTTCTCATTCTTTATTCCTTCTGGAACTCCTTTAGCTTTAGTTCCTTTATTAGTTTTAATTGAATTAATTAGTTATTTAGCTAGAGCTTTCTCTTTAGGTATAAGATTATTTGCTAATGTAGTAGCTGGACACACATTATTAAAAATCTTATCTACATTCTTGTATCAAATGTTCTCAGGTGGATTAATAATATTTATTGTAACTTTAGTACCTTTTGCTTTATTCTTAGCTATTACTGGTTTAGAATTAGCTGTATCATTTATACAAGCTTATGTATTTGTACTTCTTGTATGTTCTTACATTAAAGATGCTATTGAATTACATTAAATTTATATAATAAATATAATTATTTATATAATTGAATATTTAATTATAGATCACCCTTCACTATAAAATAAATTTTTATTATGATTTTTGTAAATATTTTATTTACATTTTTATATTTTTATTTTTTTATATTTTTATTTTTTCAAAAAGTTATTAATTATAAAATTATTTTAGTATTAATTCAATAATATATATTAATTATTTTAAAAGAGAGTTAGATATTTAAAACTGGAATTAATTCTTTATTTATAATAAAGTTTAATTTAGAGAAGATTCAAGGTTACATTAAATATATTCTTTAGAACAAAATAATTTGTGGATATTCTCCAAGAAAATTTAAATTTATTTAATAAAAAAATCTAACACTTAAGTCTGTTATTCTTAATAAATAAATATGAAAATTGAAGATTCCTATATTTGACCTATAAAAATTTAGACTTAAACAGTTGAATATAAAATATATAATTTTATCTATATTTTAATATATTTAAAACTATTTTTATATTATAACAACATTAGTTCTATAAATATTCTAACTCTTACAATAATAAATATAATATTATGTAATAATTTTATTTTATTTAATTTTTTATATAATATAATTTATTATAGCTGACCCTCCCAAAATTGAACTAACAATAAATATTCCTTATTATTTAATTACATCAATTTTTATTATGTTTCAGCAAATAATTTATTAAATATAAAGTCTAGATTTAAATCATCAAGCAATTATATGCTACTATTTAAATTTTTATAAATGAGTATGTTATTAGAAGATGAATATTTAAGTATTTGTTGATTAAAGATGATAAAATGATTGATATTAAAATTATTTTTGGTAAATATAATATAGCATTTAGAGATTCTTTATTAATCTTACCTAGTTCTTTAAGAAATTTAGCTAAACAATTTAATGTTGACAATAAAGGTATATTTCCATATAACTTTATTAATGATAATTTTAATAAGAATATTAACTTAAATTATATTGGTAAAGTACTAGCAATTAAATATTGGATTAATTTATCATTAGATAAATATATTGAATATATTAAAAATTATAATAATAATTGGTCATTGAAAAATGAAACTATTAAATATTGTCAACAAGATTGTATTAGTTTATATCAAATTATTGAAAAATTTAATATTTTGATATTTAATAAATATCAACTAAATATTCATAATTTCCCTACTTTACCTAGTTTAGCTTTTGGAATATATAGAGCACATTATTTAAAAGACTTTAAAATTCCTTTATTAACTGGTCAAATCTTTAATGATATTAAATTATCTTATATACAAATTTAATTTTTATAGAATAGAAAAAAAAGTTTAGTAAGCTAGAAGTATATAAAATATAATTTTACTTTCTTTTTAACTATTATTTTACAAATAATACACATTAAAATGGAGAGCATAAAAATTTATATGTAATTTCAAAAATAAAAATTTACTATTTAATAATGTTAGTTTATCTTAATTTTCCTGATTTTATGTTATATAAATTAGATTTATAAATAATTATTTTTAAATACTTCCACTTAATTGGATAACTTTAGTTAATTAGTAATTTTAATCTTACCTATTATTAATTTAAAAGAGATTTTAATTAATTATTATTTAACTAATATTTTAGAATTTAGAGTTAGATATTTTAAATTTGGAGTTAAATACAATTTTTATTTAGAATATAAAGGTATAGTAAATTGGTTACCTGTATTTAGTGCTGAAATAGTTTAATAGGTTAAAACATACCATTCATGACGGTAAAACAAAGGTTCGATTCCTTTTTTTAGCTTATTTTCACAAATATTTAATAATTAATTGAATTAATTAAATATTTATATATTATAAAGGGTAAAATCAGAGATTTGAACTCTGAACATCGTCGCCACAAGACGTCATTTTGCCAATTAAACTAATCTTACCTCTTTTAATAAAATTTTTATTACATTAATTTATTTGCAAATTTATTAATTATAAAATAATTTAATTGGAATTTATTTTATAATTTTAAAATATATTATTATTTAATTTTAATTAAAAAAACAAAAAATTATATAAAAAATAAAAAAAATTTATTATAAAAGTATCGATGACAATATTGTTTTAACATCAAAAAAAAATTTTAATTTATAAGTATTTTAAAGGGGTTATTAAGGATAACTAGCAAATTTATAAAAAAGGAGGCAAAAGCCAAAAGCCATCAATACAAATAAAATTATAATAAATAAAATTATTATACATGGAATTTGTGTGTGAGAATGTGGCGATCCTAAGGAAAACCTTATTATTATTACTTCCCGAAGTAAAACATTTCATTAGGGAAAGGAAAGGAAATCAACTGAGACTCCGAAAGTAATGGTGAGTGAAATCGGATTAGCCTGATTTTTCTATATAAAATAAAAAATGGTTAAAAAATCTTAAATTTTATTCTTGTTTAAAGATAAAAAATAAGTTAAAGTTAAAATCTGATGAGAGTGGAATTTCATTAAGAATAACTTAATAAATTTAATTTCTTTTTAATATAAATAGTATTAATTATGTTAATGTTAAATTTTCATAATTAAATTATTAATTGGCTGATTGTTTTTAAGCAGGTCAATACAAAAGGTTAACAAAGTCCTGTATTTTTTATATAGAAAAAAAGAATTATTTTATATAATATCTATGATATTTATAATAATATTTCAATAATCAAGTACGATGAGAGATAACTTGTCGGAATATAGGGGAACCATCCTCTAAGGCTAAGTATTATAAATTTAGCGATAGTGAAAAAGTACCGTGAGGGAAAAGTTGAAAAGTGTGAGGGTCAATAATTATTAAATATAACTAGAAATATTATATTGAAAATTATAACCCTTGAAAGTAAATAACGCAGTGAAATAGACTTGAATTAGTAACTCTATAAGCAGTCGAAATTATCTTAAATATAAGAGATGACGGCGTACCTTTTGCATAATGGGTCAGCAAGTTAATAGGAGTAGCAAGGTTAAAAACCTTAGCGAAAGCGACTGGATCGTAAAGATAATGGGTAAGTTACTTCTATTAGACCCGAAGCCAGGTGATCTTTCTAGGACCAGATTATAATGGATCGAACGGATGAATGTTGCATAATTCTCCGAAGAGTTCTTGAAAGCGGCGAAATACCAATCTGACCTGGTGATAGCTGGTTTTCTACGAAACATATTTAAGTATGACATCTACACAAAATTTATGGAGGTACAGCACGGCAATTCCCAACAAGTTTTAAAATAGATAATTTTTTATTAAATTCTTTATTTTATTAGGAGTTTAGGTTGCGGGGACCTCGAAAATCTTACCAATGGAAGTGAAACTCGGAATTACATAAATTGGTGGTAGATATTCAGACTGCTCATGCTAAGTTGGGTAGTCAAGACGGAAACAGCCGAGAACACATGATTAAGGTCCCAAATGATTATTAAGTGAAATAAAGGAAGTAACAAATTGAATGCAGCTGTAAAGTGAGCTTGGTAGTAGCTACTTATAATGATCGTGTAACAACGCATCAGCCCTTAGAGTGTTGCGCCGAAAATTCAACGGGTCTAAAATAATCAACCGATATCGTGTTAATTTTAAATAAAAAATATTATTTGTTTATTAAATCTATAGACAAATATATCTTAAACTGTTTATAAATAATTAATTGTACTAAATTTTTATTAAATTATTAATTTATTTTTTTATATTATTTTTTTAATTATTTTTAAATTAAATATAAATTAGTTTAATATTTCCCATTTTTATGAAATATATTAAATATTTAATATAATAAAATTTATAATTAAGAAATATTTTTAATATTTTAAAGTATAATATAAATATAATTTATAATTAGATTTTTATAATGTTAATATATATTATTTATCTTAATTTTATATATTCTCTTTATTTTTATTTAAAATCTAGGTAGTAGAACATTCAGATAATTTCAATCCCGATGATTAACAGTGTTTCATTGTTCATAGGAATCTGAAGAGATAATGCTGACATGAGTAACGTAAAAAGAAAGAAGAAATTAGATCGAGAGGTCTATTAAGATTTAAACTTTCTCGCCGAATACGAAAGGGTTATTAGCTAAAGATTAATTCAACTAATGTTATAGCGGTCTCTAAGGCACAAAACCAATGTTTTGTCTGATGAGTTCAACTTTGAAAGTCCACAAGGAGATTATTACAAAATAACACAGAATAGTAATAAAAATATTGAATTGAATTAATTTTAACAATTGTTTTAATTAGTTTAGCTTTATTCTTATGAAAAGAAGATTAATTTAATAAATTTAAGTGATTTAAAAAATTAATATTGAATTGTTCTGAAAAATTTATTATATAAAAATATTAAATTTCTTTGTTATTTATAATAAAATTGGGACCAGGAAAAAAATGTTTGAATAACTCAATTTGTAGAAAATAATTTAGAACTTAACTTTTAGTTTATCTATCAAAAAATAAATATTTAAATAAATTATATATTTTCTCTAATAGTCTAAGAGTTAATTTTATATTTTTATTTTTATATTTAGTTAGTCAAAAGAATTTAATTTAAGGCTTGAACTTGAATTGTCTTTATTTATTTTTATATTAAAATAAAATTTAATCACAAATTGAGCCTACCGTACCCTAAACCGACACAGGTTCGTAGGTAGAGTATACTAAGGCGTAGAGCTAAAAGTTGTTAAGGAACTCGGCAAATTAACCTCATAAGTTCGACGACAAGAGGAACCATTTTTAAGAAATTAATAACTCCATTAAATTTATTAATCTCTTATGTGGTGGCACAAAATCGGAAGCCCCGACTGTTTACTAAAAACACAGCTATCTGCAACGATGTAAATCTTAGTATAGGTAGTGAGGTTTGCCCGATGCCATTAATATAAGAGAAGTGATGGGTAACTGTTAATTATCGAAAATCTGGTTAATAGCGGTCTTAACTATGAGGATCCTAAGGTAGCAAAATAAATTGGCCATTAAATGTGGTCCGGTATCAATAATTTAACGATGGCTTCACTGTCTCTACAACTTGCTCAGTGAAATTGAATTACCCGTGCAGATGCGGGTTGCCACCAGGGGGACGGGAAGACCCTATGCAGCTTCTACTGTAGTTAATCATCATATTAATCTAGAACAACTTTAGTCAATAGCAAATAGGTATGTCGATAGACAAAAATTGGAAGACCTTAAGTCTAGAGTTGGGTTAATGTTTACTTTTTTATTTAATAAGAAATAAAATGGGAGAGCTGATTGATTGGCAGTTTGACTGGGGCGGTCGTCTTTAATAGAGTAGCAAAGTACATCCAAATATAAAATTTAATAAAAAATATTTACTATTAATAATATTAATGTGTAAATATTCTCACAAACATCATATTGCTGTAAATTTTTTAATTTACTTTAACATCAATTTTTATTTTTTGTTTTTATAAGGTATAGCTAGAAGTTGAATGGAGATCAATTAACCAGTGATAAGGTTATGGAGGGTGTAATGGCGGTAAGCATGCTTAACTGATAGACTTAAAAGTCGCACAGATACGTAAGTAGGGCATAGTGACCCCTCGCTATATTATGGAATAGACGGGGATCAATTGATAAAAGTTACGCTAGGGATAACAGGCTGATAGCCGGCGAGAGTACACATTGTCCCGGCTGTTTGGCACCTCGATGTCGACTTATCCTATCCTCCGGGGGAAGAAGCTTGGAAGGGTTCGGCTGTTCGCCGATTAAAAGGTTACATGAGTTGGGTTTAATACGACGTGAGTCAGTATGGTCCCTATCTTCTGGTGGGACAAATAGTAAAAAGGGGGAGACCTTCTAGTACGAAGGACCAATAGGATGTGTTTCTCTAGTGTACCAATTGTTGAAAATGATCTTTAAAAACTTGAAGGCAAAAGTAAAGTGGATATTGTGATTGATTGGCATAGTTGGGTAGCCACAAACATATTAGATAAGAGCTGATTGTATATAAAGCACGAAACTATCCCCTAGATACTATCATGGATTTCTCTTTGTCTTTATCTTTAGAGGATTGATAAGTATTCCTATCTTATCAAATATTTCTTGTTATCTTTTTAAGATAGAATTGTATTATTTAATATTATGTTTAATCATATTTTTTATAATATGGCAAAGAGTTGGGAAAAATCCAACTAAATTAAGAAATAGAACATTTCTTTAATAGGATGCAAATGAATTCACTGTAAAGTGTAAAGTTTAGCATTACTAATTATTTATTTGACTTGATGTTATAGGTTGAAACTTAAATTGTACTATCACGTACGAAAATTTTATTTATATTAATTTACTTTATTTTTATTAATATATCAATTTTTATTTTTTATTATTAGTTAAAATATAGAAAAATACAGAAAATTAAGAAGTGGGCTGGAAGGTAAAGCAAATAATATTATATTAGGTAGTATTATATAATGTATTATTATTTTATAAAAGGTTCGAATCCTTTACTTCTTGGATTTTATTATAAAAAAATATTTTTGTTTTTAAATTTTTAATTATAATAAGAGAATTGATTAAGATTAATCTTAGGATACCTATTAACATTTATTTTTAATGTTAATTATATAATATATTTAAATAATAATTAATTTATTTTTATTTTTTTTATATATTATATAGGATAATGTAATTAAATATAATAAAATAATTACAAGGTATTTAGATCATAAAATTTATTTTTAATAATTAAATTTAATTTTATTGATGAAAAAGTAAACTAAGACTGAGTATATTTTTCTAAATATTTAATGTTAAAAAATATTTCAATTTTTAATACTATATTTAATGACGCTCCACAACCTTGGCAAATTAGTTTCCAAGATAGTGCTGCACCAGCATTTACAGGAATTGTAGAATTACATAATACAATTTTCTTCTATTTAATTATTACTTGTGTAGGAGTTTTCTGGATTTTAGGTTCAGTAATGTACTATTATAATTCTAATAATTCACCAATCGTACATAAATACTTAAACCATGGGACATTAATTGAATTAATATGGACAATAACTCCAGCATTAATCTTAATTGTTATTGCATTCCCTAGTTTTAGATTACTTTATTTATTAGATGAAGTAACATCACCTACAATTACTATAAAAGTAGTTGGTCACCAATGGTACTGGTCATATGAATATAGTGATTATGTAAATGAAAATGGAAATTCTGTTGAATTTGATTCTTATATGATACCTGAATCTGATCTTGAATTAGGTCAATTAAGACTTTTAGATGTAGATAATAAAATGGTTATACCTGTAGATTGCCACATTAGATTAATAGTAACTGGAGCAGATGTAATTCATTCTTTTGCAGTACCTTCATTGGGAGTTAAAATTGATGCTACACCTGGACGATTAAATCAATCATCTATATTAGCTGAAAGAACAGGAACATTCTATGGACAATGTTCAGAAATATGTGGAGTTTGGCACGGATTCATGCCAATAGCCGTAGAAGCTGTATCAGTTCAAGATTATTTAGCATGGATAGATTCTGTTTAATTAATCAGTTTAAATAAAAATTTGTAATTTAATTTTATTATTTAATAAACATATATAATTTATTATTATTTTTATTATTTTTTTAATATCACCCTTTTTTATAATAAAATTGTTTAAATCATATTTATTAATATATTTTTATATAACATAAAAATTAATAAAATAATAATATAGGTTTGACAGTTATGATTATAAAATTTGTAAATTTAAAAGTAGTAAATGTGTATATCATTATCATCAAACTATAGTTTTTTCATTTATATTAGTTTTGTTTATTTATAGTGTTTTTTTATTTTAATTTTTTAATAGTTAATTTTATTATCTAATTTTAGACTAATTATATATTATAAAAGTTTTTTATACGGAAATTTGTAGTGAAACATAAAATAGAATTTGATAATATAACAATATGATAACACAATTTACTAAAGAAGTTGGTATGTAACTATTATATGGTCATTTATATTTAGGAAAAGGCTATAAAAATGTAAGATTTCATGTGGGTCTTAAAAATTTAGTACTAAATTAATTGGGATAAAAATAAACAGTTTAAAAAGTTTTAGAATTGCTACTTTAGTTAATCCTTATCTAACATAAATTTATCTAAGTTGGTATACTAAAGTTAATAATAAGAAAATAGTATCAAATAATATTAATATTTTATAAAAAGATGTAGCTATTACTTATTGGTTAATGGATACTTATAATAAAACTCATCATATTATTCAATTTTTTTACTAATTAATTTTACTTTACAAGAAATAGTAAGGTTACAAAATGCTTTAGCTGAAAAAGGAGTATTATCTAACATTCATTATAAACTTAAATCACAATATATTTTTTATATTCAAAAAATAAAAACAAAAAGATGTTAATGTATTAGTAAATATGGTTTATCACTATATTTTATCTAGTATGTCATATAAAATTAGTATTTAATTGACAGGTTACCTCACTATCTTTATTAATTGTCAATGTAGATTTAAATTTTATATTATTTATAAAAGAAGACTTATTTTGATTAAGCTTTTTAAATTTAAAAAAAAGTAATAAAATAAATAATTAAAAAAATGGGGGAATCTGATAATGGTAATCAGTTGTATTTGCACTACAAATATGATAGTTCGAATCTATCTTTCTCCAATTTATAAAATATAATTTAAAGTTAATTATTTAAAATTTTAAAAAATAAATAAAAATTTATAAATTATAACTAGCCTCGGTGGCTCAATGGTTAAAGCGTTCGTCTGAAGATCGAAAAACAGTGGTTCAATTCCATTCCGGGGCATAAATAAGATATATTATATTTTTATATTTAAGAAATATTATTAATAAATTCAATAAATATACTTTTTTTTTTTTGTTTTTGTGTTTTCTAGTATTATAAAATTTAAACATATTTATAAATTTAAGTTCTCAAAGCCGGAATAGTTTAATAGGTAAAACGAATTCCTTGTAAGATTTAAATATTGGTTCGATTCCAGTTTTCGGCAATAATAAATATTTTTTATTTTTGAGTTGTAGTTTAATTGGAAAAACACCATTTTTTGGTAATGGCTTATATCAGTTCGAATCTGGTCAACTCAGTAAAATTATAATTTTTATTAAACTAAACTTGTATATAAATAAAGTAATATTTTTATATTTTATTTTCTAAATTTTATTAGTACATCATAAATACAATCATTTTAACAATATTTGTTAATTTTATTTACCCATTCATTATAATTATTTAATATTTCTATTATTTTATTATAATGTTAAGATTGTTCAAAATATTTGACTTCTTTTGTTGAATTTAATGTTATATAATAAAAATAATACAGGTATGAATAATTTAATAGAGAATTTGAAACAATTAAAAAATATTATATTAATATTTTTAATTGATATGAATTCAGATGATTCAGGATATTTAATTAATCCTAAATATAATTTATTAAATCCTTAAATATCTCCTATAACATAATAATTGTACCACTCTAAAATTATTGTAAAAATATATATAAATAATTATTTAAAAGAAATATAATATATTTAATGATATTATTCCTAAGCAACCTACAAAAACATAATCTATATGTGTTTTATATTGATTGAAAAATAGTAAAATATTTTTTAATTATAATCGATTATATATTATTATAAATTATTCTATTAAGTTATAATTAATATGTAATGCTAAACGATTAATTCGTAGGTGTACAATAGTGGTTAATTTAAAACCAAGATTTTAACTCAATTACAATGACTTATATTTATATACTTATAATTTCTTTTTCATTAGGTTTATTTAAAAATGAATTAGTTACTTTATTTAATAAATTATTAACATTATTTAATATTAAATTAAGTAATAAAATCATGAATTATTTTCATGTTTTCACAAATACTTTTTCACTTTTATTTAAATATTTATTTTATTTTTATATAACTTATAAACTATTTTCATTTATTATTATTTACATAGATTATAAATATGTATTATCTAACTTTGATGATTTAGTTAATTTATCTAATAATGAATATAATATTATTAATAATAATACAACTAATATTTATTCAGTAGATAAAGCTGTTGAACAGCTTCCTAGAGCTATAGCTACTTATGGTGCCTATAAAGCAGGGATGTCTGTTGCTAAAAATGCTCCTACTTTGAGTGGTAAAATTGTAACTGCAGCTTTAGTAGCAGGAACGACAGCTGGTGCAGTATCGTTTGGAACAGTGTTAGGTGAAAATTTAGCTAAAGATATGTTTAAGAATAAATTCTTATTCACAATGGTAACGTTGATACCTAATCATTCCCATTTAAATATTTACCCTTATAACTTATTACCTGATATGTACCTTATGAATAGTTGTTGTATTGGTTTCTTTGTAGTGATTTTTAATATCATCTTAGTAGAATATATTAAACCTGTAAATATATTAAGTTATTTACCTTCTATTATTAAACATAGTAGAATATATTTCTTAATAGAATTTTTCTTTAATAGATATATCACTATATGGAATAAATCGAAGAAACCTATTCTTATTGTTTCATTAATCTGTATTATTATTAATTTATCTCTTATTCAGTTAGGTTTATATATAATAATCCATCATAATCCAACTTAATATCCCCATTATTTAACTAATTCTAATTTAATAATTAAAAATGTACCCTCTATAAATAATATATTCATAATATATTAGGTTTATTCTCTTACTATATTTCATTTTCTGTTAAGTCAATGAAAGAAAAATTTTAACTTAAGGTTGTGATAAATAAAACATAATAATTTATATCAATGATAATTATATTACTTTTCTTTTTACTAGGTTTATTTCATTCAGAATTAGTTTCTTTATTGAAACATCCTCGGATAATGAATACATCATTTTCACATTATTTACATGTTTTCTCTAATATTTTCTCATTACTATTTAAATATTTATTTTATTTTTATATTATTTATAGTTTATTTAAGATCTTAAATTTATATATTAATTTTGATGAAACATTTATAAATAATATGGCAATATTATCATTTGATGATTTAGAAAATTTATCTAAAACTATGGATACTAATAATAATCCTACTTTAAATAATTTAGAAATAAAGAATATTATTGAAAATATTCCAACAGCTGTTGCCGGATATGGGGCTTATAAAGTAGCAATGGAAACTTCTAAACATGTACCATCTATTGGAGGTAAAATCTTTGTTGGTGCAGTAGCAGCTGGAGCTACAACATTAGCTACTTCATTTGGTTTAACTGCAGGTGAAATTATTGCGCTTAAATATTTTGAAGATAAAAATAAAAATAAATTTATTTTTGATATTTTTAATAAAAATAATATTGACAATTTAGATAGTTTACATCATAAACTATTAATTGATATGTCTAATCTTCTTAACTTCGCTTTTTCTTTTTTCTTTATTTTCTTGAATCTAATGATTGTAGATTCTATCAAACATAAGAATATTTTAGATTATATTCCTTCATTTTTAAGATACACTATTTTATTAAATTGGATAGATTTTATATGGAATAAATATATTCAAATATGGAGTAAATCTAGAAGTTTCATGTTTATTATTTCCTTCACATTCATGTTTATTATCTTAGTATTATTAAAACTAGGTTTTTATATTATATTATATTTATAATTTTACCCTCCCTTATTTTGCTTTATTTGCTTTATTTACTTTATTTATTTATTTATTTATTTATTTATTTATTTATTTATTTATTTATTTATTTATTAATTAATTATTTTTAGCTTATAAATAACCGGAAAAAAACAAAAATTTAATAAACAGAGAAAACCAAAGAGAATACGATTTATACATATTGAAAAGGGTAAAAGTGTCTTAATTATTATTTAAGGATAATAAGTAGTCTATACTACTTTAGCTTTTCCAATATTTTTTCTTGTTTAGGTACTACTTGGTATAGGAAAGTAAATTATAGTAATATTTAAATAGTTATCTATAATATTTTATAATTATTAACTTCAATAAACTATTGCCTATTGAATAATGGATAGTAAAAGCTACCTTAAATTAGATAAAGTAATTTTTTCGTATTAAATTTGTTTATATATAAAGATATTTTTATATTACTTAAAATATTTAAATTTATTGGTTAATAAAATTTTTCATTTGATATAGTATATACTATATTACTAATTTAGTAAAAGAATAGGAAACAGAACTCGAGTGGTGGAGTGTCTCCCTTTTAAGGAGAAAGTTCCGGTTCAAACCCGGGTGTTTCCTAACATAAAGCACATTTATTATAAATTAACTTTATTAGAATAAAATTTTTATGATTTTTTTAATTATTTTACATAAGAATCTTTATATAAATTAAAATTAATAATTAATAATTAAATAATAATAATAATTATATTAAAATGTTTATTAAATTTTTGTTTTTGTTTTTTTTTATTATAATTTAAAAGAATGAGCTAACAATTATAATTTTTCAAATATTATGAATACTTTATTAATATATGATATAATATTTAGAAATTATTAATTGAATACAAATTAAATTTTTGTATTTATACTAATCTTTAGCTTTAAAATGTTCAATAATTAAATTAAGATAAGTATTCCTTAATAAAATAATTATATAAAACTAGAAAATAATACATATTGTAATTATTATATATAATGAATTATTGAAATTAATAAATAAAGTAATTATTCTAGTGAGTTTTAACTCCCTTTATTTATTTAGTCGTAAATTAAGTCTAGAAAAATAGACATTAAAAAATTTAAACCAAAAATTGAATGCAAAATACAAATTTACAAATGTTAAATTATTTCGAAAGTGCTATAAAATCTAAATTAAATAATGAATATAAAGATAAAACTTCTTTAGATATTATAACTAATTTAAGTGAATATAAAAAAGATATACCATTTAATAGTAAATTAAATAATAAATTATTAATATTAAATAAAATAAAACAAAAATTAAAAAAATCAAATAAAAATA
>Ga0153969_1000125_pt1 | contig 14122 bp, 9 predicted proteins | sample TSGA053MetaG_FD_104702 | JGI IMG/M metagenome (GOLD analysis project Ga0153969, IMG submission 104702) | Attine ant fungus gardens microbial communities from Georgia, USA - TSGA053 MetaG | ecosystem: Host-associated > Fungi > Mycelium > Unclassified | place: USA: Georgia, George L Smith State...
AGAGCTACATCGGCAATGTGCTCGCGGCGAACGCGTTCAATTACCGATGGAACTTATCCAAGATCGGCAAGCCGGTGGACAAGACCGAGTGGGCGATGAGCCCGCAGACGGTCAACGCCTACTACAACCCATTGCGCAACGAGATCGTGTTCCCGGCGGCGATACTGCAGCCGCCGTTCTTCGACGCCAAAGCTGAGGATGCCTACAACTACGGCGGCATCGGCGCGGTCATCGGCCACGAGATGATCCATGGCTACGACGACCAGGGCAGCAGATTCGGGCCAACTGGCAATTTCGAGAACTGGTGGACAGAAGCAGACGGCTCCGGCTTCAAACGCCTGACCGATCAGCTCGTCCAGCAATTCAACGACTACGAAGCCGTACCCGGCAAGAACGTCAACGGCACCCTGACCCTTGGTGAAAATATCGCCGATCTGGGCGGACTGGCGGTTGCCCACGACGCGCTGCAGCGCGCACAGCCCGGTGCCGACGCCGACGGCACGGGGATGACCCGCGACCAGAAATTCTTCGCCAACTGGGCGACGGTATGGCGCCGCAACTTCACCCAGGAAGAACTTAATGTGCGCCTCACCACAGACTCGCATGCACCGGCGAATTTTCGCGCGATCGGCGCGCCGTCCAATCTGCCCGCCTTCGCCAAAGCATTCGGCTGCAAGCCAGGGGATACGATGGTGCGCGAGGGCGATGCGCTGATCCATATCTGGTAGCACATCCGAATTCTTCGCGCCTGCATTCTTCGCACCCGAATCCTGCGCGGGAATGACGATCTTGATGTTTCTCGGGATTCGATTTTGTGACAGTTCCAGTCACGATCGCGCGTTGGAGCTGGTCCATGAAAGCGGATGATCGACGGACCGTGTGCATTGCAACGCTCTGGTTGCTTATGCTGTTCGCCGGCAGCACATTTGCCGGCGATGCCAACAACCAGACAGCGCAACGGTTCCGTGCCCGCGCCCTGGGTGTAGCGCCGGGGATCTTCCAACCAGGACGCTGGAACGCGATCACCGATGTGGTCGGGGTGCGCGTTGGCCAAGTCACGGTGAGCCGCGGCGATGACATTCGCACCGGCGTAACCGCGATCATGCCGCATGAAGGCAATGCCTACCGCTCTCGGGTACCGGCCGCGGTTCACGTCGGCAATGGCTTCGGCAAATTCATCGGCAGCACCCAGGTGGCGGAACTGGGCGAACTGGAAACCCCAATCCTGCTGACGTGCACGCTCTGCGTTTGGAAAGCCGCCGATGCCCTGACCGCGTGGATGCTCGATCAGCCCGGCATGGAGGAGGTGCGGTCCATCAATCCGATCGTCGGCGAAACGAACGACGGCGTTCTCAACAACATTCGCGCCCGCCCGATTACCGCAGCAGACGTGGAGCGTGCGCTGAACAGCGCGCGCAGTGGCGCGGTCGCAGAAGGCAGCGTGGGCGCTGGGACCGGAACCGTTGCTTTCGGTTGGAAGGGCGGCGTAGGCACATCGTCGCGCGTGTTGCCGACCAAGCTGGGTGGCTGGACTGTCGGTGTTCTGGTGCAGACCAACTACGGCGGTGTATTGCAGGTGCTTGGCGCGCCGATCGGACGTGAACTGCGCCAGCACGCATTTCAGGAAGCACTAGCGGCGCAGCGAGCGGCGGGCGCAGGTCTCGGAACAGGATCGGTGCACGAATATGGCGACGGTTCGGTGATCGTAGTGATCGCCACCGATGCACCGGTCGGCGAGCGCAACCTCGAACGAATCGCCGCGCGCGCGATGATGGGCCTGGGCCGTACCGGCAGTTCGGCTGCCAACGGCAGCGGCGATTACGCGCTGGCTTTCTCCACCGCCACCTCGATGCGCCGTCCATTCGGCGCAAAGCAGCTGAAGGGCACAGAGCTGGCCAATGATGAAATGAGCGCCCTATTCCAGGCCACGGTCGAAGTGGTGGAGGAGGCGGTCTACAACTCGATGTTCATGGCCACCACCGTGCGCGGCAACGGCCGCACCGTGCACGCCATCCCGCTCGATCGCGTACGCGAAATATTGCAGCGCCACGGTCATGGACGGTAGTTTGCGCCAACTGCGCCACGGGCCTGGTCCTGGTTCTCGCCAAAGCCAGAGCCGAATCCGGCCCACAGATTCCCGTCTCCTCGCGTCCTGCGAGCCCGTAACCAAAATCATCACCACCCCAATTATCTGGGAATGCGCTCGTCTTTCCCAATGGATTCTGGCGACAGATCGTACGGAAAATGGCAAGGAAAGTCGGATAGCGAGCAAACCTCTCGCTACCGTTTCTTTCGATGCGCATCAGATCCAGCAACCCAAGCGCACCTACAGCGTGTAATTGGGACGATCCGGCAAGCCAATCTCGCGGCGTATGCCATTTTCGGTCAGTTCGATCGGATTGTGGGTGGTCGGCGGTGTCGATGGATCGTTGTCGAAGTCGAACGATTCCGCGCTAGTGGCCAAGCCTACCGCTTGGCGCTCGGCATTGGGTACACGGCCTGAGTCGGGACCATCGCCCTGATAGGTGCCAGGTTGGAAGCTGCCGGTCACGCCGTTGTAGGCATGCGACAACTCGTGGTACATGACCACAGAAGGCGCCGGAAATTCTTCCATATGAAACGACGGGTTGTAGCTCACCTGCACATCCGAACCTGATCCGGCGCGGCCAGCGCGGATGTCGGAATTGGCGCGATCCAGCGTGCGGGCATAGCCATTTTGCTCGTTCTGCAGTTCGCGGATTTCGACGGTATTGCCGCGCGCGGCTGCGGCATCCAACTCGACGAGCATCTCGCGACCGGTCGGTGAACTGCGCAGCATCTCGATCTCGGCTTCCACCCGCTGACGAAACGCCGGCGAGCCTTGTACCGTGATGCTGTCGACGCCCAGGCTGGGATCGATCTCCACGTTCACCACGACTTGACTGGTATCGCCTTGACCGGCCGCAAAACGCACCGCATCGATACTCTCGGCATAAACCGTGTCTGCCGCGGTCGCACCCTCCACCGAATCCTGGCCGGCGCCCAGATAGATGGCGTTATCACCGCCACTGGTCACCCGGTCATCGCCGAGACCCGCCGAGACCACCGTCTTGCCTACCGTGGCCACTAGCTGATCATTGCCAGCGCCGCCTTCCAGAAAATTGCTGCCAGCAGCGGACGTCAGGATGTCTTCGCCGTCACCGCCGTAAAGGATATTGGCACCGGTGCCACCGATGATCTCGTCGTTGCCGGCATTGCCGAATACATCATTACGGCCGCTGCTCGCGGACAGATCGACGTTGTCGTTGCCAGCGCCAGCATCGATGCGGGTATCGCCGCTGCCTTGTACCATGGCCGCGTCATCGCCATCGCCGCCGTCGATCACGATATTCACGCGGACATTGGGCGCAATCTCGACCAGATCATCGCCAGCACCCACGCGTAAAGTCAGCTCCTGGCGTTCGGCCAGATTGACGTCATAGGCTTCGCCGTTGACATTGACCTCTACGGTGCCATCGTCGCGCTGACTGACTCGAACCTGGTCATTCTGTTCGTTGCCGTCACCAGTGGTGGTGAACACTAATTGGTCGTTGGTGATGTAATTTTGACCGCCATTGGCCAGTGTGCGTTCGCGGGTGATCTTGGCCCGCGCACCTTGATGCAGTGGGTCGATCTGGATCGGTTTGCCGTCGCTCGTACTGCCGGCACTGCGCTCGGATGGATTGGTGTTGTCGCCGTTGACGGAAATGGCCGCGGCTTGTGGAGACCGCAGTGTTCTGATCTGCGTCTGCTCGCTGCTGGTCGCGGCGGACACCGGGTTGCGATTGAGATCGTTGGGCGAATCGAATCCATCGGTCTGACGGCGCGGATCATCCCAATAGCCTTGAGGCTTCGATAGCTGGGGCGGCGGCGTAGTGCGTAAATCCACGGTCATGAGCGGCGTCTCCGGTCCCCAGCCAATCCAGGGATGGAATAGATATACGCCCCCGTATGGAATTGCACAGCTAGGGCATACCCTAGCGTATGGTTGGATAGAGCTGGCCTCGCCCCTGCTGCAACGCAACACAACCCGGTAGAATCGCCGCCTTTCCTGTTGGAGCCTGAAAACATGGGCCTGGATCTGGTCCCTACTGGCAGCAATCCCCCGGACGAAATCAACGTCATCATCGAAATCCCCAAGGACGCCGAACCGGTCAAGTACGAGGTCGACAAGGTCAGCGGCGCGATTTTCGTCGACAGGGTGCTGTCCACTCCGATGCGCTATCCGTGCAACTACGGTTACGTGCCCCATACCCTGTGTGGCGATGGCGACCCTGCCGACGTGCTAGTTCTGATGCCGCTGGAGCTGATTCCCGGCTCGGTCATCGAGGTGCGCCCGGTCGGCGTGCTGCGCATGATCGACGAGGCCGGCAGCGACGAGAAGATCCTGGCTGTACCGATCGCCAAGGTTTTCCCCAGCTATGCCCACATCCAACATATCGACGACGTCCCCCAACACTGGCGCGACCGGATCGGTTATTTCTTCGAGCATTACAAGGATCTCGAAGTCGGCAAGTGGGTCAAACTGGGTGGCTGGGGTGGTCGCGATGAAGCGCGGCAGATCTTGCGCGAGGCGGTCGAACGCTTCCACGGCAGCGTCGAAAAGCCCAACTTCTAAAGGGCGGTTGTTCCGAACTAGTGGGGCATCGACTGCGGTGGCGCGGAAGCGGTGGTGTAAAACCGTCGCGACCGTCACTCTGGGCTCATGCGCCCATCCCCAATGCTCAAGTTCTAGCGCGCAGAATGGTCAGCCCAATCAGTCGTGACACCACGGTGGCGACGTAGCCGACGCCGGCAAACTGTTCGAGCATGGTCAGCACGCGCGCCGGTGGACGGACGGGGATGACATCACCCAGGCCGGTGGCCGATAGATTGGTGAAGCTGTAAAACAGCAACTCCATCCAGCTGCGCGGACGCTCAGGCTCTAACCCGCTGAAACTGCCCGGATACCAGGCCTGGCAGGCGAAGTAGGCGTAAGCGAATCCCCAGGCCAGCAACGTGAAGGTGGCGCCGGCCGCGAACAGGTCATCACGCGTGACGGTGTAGTCCTGCAGCATGTACGCGATCAGACTGGCCGCTGCATAGAAATACAGCGCCGCTTCGAGCACCGCCGAGATCGGCAACAGCCTGTCCTGTTCGAAGACCACCCCGATCACGGTCAAGACCATCGCCGGAATCGCCAGCAGCCAGGCCAATCGGTTGACGAAATTGCTGCGACTGACCACCCATACCGCGAGCGGGACCACCACCAAGGCGACCGCGCCGAATAACAGCCGACCGTTGTAGCTTTGATCCATCAATGGATACAACAGCAGACTGATCAACTGCGCCGCTAATAGAAAAGCCGAAGGATGACGACGTGCCAGCCTGTTCCATTGCCGCATCCGCCAACTCAACGGCGGCGATGACGCCGCACCGGCCTGGTCAGCTTGATCAGCCTGTTTTCCCGCGCCGTCTGGCGGCGCGCTTGGCTGTCTCATCAGCGAGCAATCATCGGGTCCGGGGCGGCGGTGCCGAGCCGGGCGATGCCGAGCTCGGCTGCACCGATCCAGCCGAGTAGGGATACTGCGCGAAAATGCTAGCAATCGATACATCCACCTGCGCCGCGCGTTCGGCTGGCGTGCTATGCACCACACGCCCAATCGCCGCACCCGTCCAGACCATGCGATTGCGTTGAGCATCCACCAGATCAACGGTCAGCGTGCCTTCGGTGTATTGGCTGACCTGGGTCTCGTCGTACCAGAACGGCACCGCGAAATATGCGCGCCGACGGTAACTGTAGAACCAATGCTGGTCGGTGCGCGGGACCGACCAAACACTGGTCCGCTCACGAACGATACCCTGGAAATTCACTTGCAAATCCGGTTTGTCCTCGACGTAGCGGTAGCCGCGCGCCTGCATTTCACGCCGCACATTGTCCTTGATGCGATCAGAAATCCAGCTGGAATAGCCGGATTCCTCCATCGCGATAGGCTGATAGAAACCCCAGGTGCGGAACTGGGCGAAGTCCGCAGATGGATCATAGTCGGTGCGCACCCGCGGCCCGGTCGCGCACGCCGCGAGCAGGGCTATCAGCGTCGTCACCATAACCAGGCGCATGCCCCGCGCCAACCAGCGCGCGCGCGCCGACATGGTCAAGAACCGCTGTGCGCCGGCACCATTTGCGCCTGGCAAGATCGTCGACATGGATTGCATACCGCACCTCACTGGCAGGGTTTCAGGCCATGGATAGCCATGGAAGATGGCGCCGAGTCTACGGCGCGAGCCGCGAGCTGGATGCAAAAGCCTGGATACGATTCATGAATCCTTTCATCTCGTGGCCCATGGCAAGCTCCGCCGGGCACGCGCCCGGCAAACTCAGCCAGACAGGCTCAACCTGACACGCTCAACCCAACCCTCAACCCAACCGGTAAACCTCAGCGCCATCAGCACGGAATTGCGCTGATTTTTCCGCCATCCCCGCTTCCAGTGCGGTTTTGGTTTCGATTCCATGCTCGGCGGCGTACTCGCGCACATCCTGGGTGATTTTCATCGAACAAAAATGCGGGCCGCACATGGAACAGAAGTGCGCCAGTTTGTGTGCGTCCTTAGGCAGGGTTTCATCGTGGAATGCGCGCGCCTTATCCGGGTCCAGCCCGAGGTTGAACTGATCTTCCCAACGAAACTCAAACCGCGCTTTGGACAGCGCGTTGTCGCGCAGCTGCGCTCCGGGATGTCCTTTGGCCAGATCCGCGGCGTGGGCGGCGATCTTGTAGGCCATGATCCCTTCGCGCACGTCCTCGCGATTTGGCAGCCCCAGATGTTCCTTCGGCGTGACGTAGCACAGCATCGCGGTCCCGTACCAACCGATCATCGCCGCACCGATCGCGGAGGTGATGTGATCGTAACCAGGCGCGATGTCGGTGGTCAGAGGGCCCAGGGTGTAGAACGGCGCCTCGCCGCACTCGGCGAGTTGCTTGTCCATGTTTTCCTTGATCAATTGCATCGGCACATGACCGGGGCCTTCGATCATGGTTTGCACGTCGTACTTCCAGGCGATCTTGGTCAACTCGCCGAGCGTTTCCAGTTCACCGAACTGGGCAGCATCATTGGCATCGGCAATGCAGCCAGGGCGCAAGCCGTCACCGAGCGAGAACGCCACGTCATACGCCTGCATGATCTGGCAGATATCCTCGAAGTGTTCGTAGAGAAAGCTCTCGCGATGGTGCGCCAGGCACCATTTAGCCATGATCGAACCGCCGCGCGACACGATACCGGTCACCCGCTTGGCGGTCAGCGGCACATAACGCAATAACACGCCTGCGTGGATGGTGAAGTAATCAACACCTTGCTCGGCCTGCTCGATCAAGGTGTCGCGAAAAATTTCCCAGGTTAGCTCCTCAGCGCGGCCATCGACTTTTTCCAGCGCCTGATAGATCGGCACTGTCCCGATAGGCACAGGAGAATTGCGCACGATCCATTCACGGGTCTCGTGTATGTGTTTGCCGGTGGACAGATCCATCACCGTGTCGGCGCCCCAGCGGATCGCCCATACCAGTTTTTCCACTTCCTCGGCGATACCAGAACTCACCGCGCTATTGCCGATATTGGCATTGATCTTGGTTAGGAAATTGCGCCCGATGATCATCGGCTCGCTTTCGGGGTGGTTGATATTGCAAGGCAGAATCGCGCGGCCACGCGCGATTTCATCGCGCACGAACTCTGGCGTGATCCGCTGCTGGATATTGGCGCCGAAGCTTTCGCCAGGATGTTGGGCGCGCAAGTGCATCTCGCGCGCAGCGTCCAGGCGCTGATTCTCGCGAATCGCAACATATTCCATTTCCGGAGTCACGATGCCGCGGCGCGCGTAATGCATTTGGCTTACATTGGCACCGGCCCTGGCGCGTCGCGGCAGGACCCGGCCAGGGAAACGCACAGGATCGAGCTTGGGATTGGTTTCACGGCCGCGGCCAAACGCAGAACTGAGCTGGGACAGGACGGCGCTGTCGCCGCGTTCGTCGATCCAACGCGCGCGCAGTGCCGGTAATCCCTGGGCCAGGTCAATCTCAACGGCCGGATCGGTATACGGGCCGGAGCAGTCGTACACCACGATCGGGGGATTGTCCTCGCCGCCGAACAAAGTCGGCGTGGGCGTTTGCGCGATCTCGCGCATCGGCACCTGCAAGTCGGGTCGCGACCCGGGCAAGTAGATCTTGTGCGATCCGGAAATCGGTTGGGTGACGGATTCGGATAACTGTTCTGTTTGCTGACGTAGGCTCGCCGGAACTGCATTCATCGCGCTCGTCCTTTGGGATTTCCCGTCTGTGCGGCGCTCGCAAGGGCGATGCGCACCACAGTCAATGGTGCACATCCACGGAAGAAGCGGCGGCGGGCCAGCGCGTGTGATGATGATCATGCACGCAACGACATGGCCACGAAGCTTCCCTACGCAGGTTTCGACTGGTCGCGAGCGGTCGCACCGGTGTTAACCCGATCAGGTTCGAAGGGTTTGTCTCAACCGCGCCGCCCCGCTGATCTGGGACTGTCCGCAGTACCCCCGCCTCGATGGTGATTGCAATACGATCATTGCAACCGTGTGATATTTCACCACGATCTGATCGCCACTCCAACCGAAGCCGCGGCGGTTGCGCTGGCAACCGTTGACAACACTCGGTTAGGCATGTTCCTCTTGCCTGATGACGCGATGCAGCAAAATTCGCTCTGATCGCCTGCACAGCAGTAACGTTCGCTGCGAACAATCCGCTGCTGCAGAGCATGAGCGGAGATTTCGGAGCACCTATGCCACACGCCTCTTCCGTGCAGGACTGTTCTTCAGAGGACGGTGCACCGTCGCCGCGTCCTGGCGGCATCCGGGTCCATAAATTTGGTGGGAGCAGTCTGGCCAATGCGGATCGGATCGGTGCATTGGCTAGCTTGCTCGAGCCCGATGCGTTGCATCCGCGCCTGGTGGTGGTGTCGGCGATGCAGGGCAGCACCGATGCCCTGGTCGACATGGCTCAGCTGGCAACACGTGGGCACGATTGGACCTCAGCTTGGCAGGCGCTGGCAGATCGTTACCGCAGCACGGCGAGCGAACTTCGGCTGAATGGGCAGGCGCTGGCCGCGCTGGAGGCAGATCTACAGGCGCTCAATCAGGACCTGCGCGAGTTGGCAACCAGCCAAAGGACCGGCCCACCTGATGCTGCAGCGCTGGCGCGCATCCATGGGACAGGAGAGCGCCTGGCCTCGCGCCTAGTTCAGGCTGCGCTCGGCGCGCAATGGCAACGCCTGGATGCGCGCGAAGTCCTGGTGGTCTATCCGGGCGAAATGGGTGTCGGCGTGGACTGGGACGCCAGCCGTGACCGGTTCGCGGCATGGCGCGCTGCCCATCCCGACCATGACCATATCGTCGCCACCGGCTTTATCGCCCGCGATCGCAGCGGCCACGACGCCACGCTCGGGCGCAATGGCAGTGACTATTCCGCTGCCATCTTCGCCAAGTTGTGCGATGCCGTCGAGCTGACCATTTGGACTGATGTCGACGGCGTGCTCTCCGCTGACCCCCGGCGCGTGCCTGAGGCGGTCAGTCTGCCGGCAATGTCTTACGCAGAAGCCTGCGAACTGGCGTACTTCGGCGCCAAAGTCTTGCATCCGCAAACGATGGCACCGGTGCAGGAGCATGCGATTCCGCTGCGCATCCGCAATACCCTCAATCCCACGGCGCCTGGCACCTTGATCCATCTCGGCCAAGACGGACCTGCGACCACTCCGGTCAAGGGGATCAGTCTGGTCGACGAGCTCGCGGTATTGGAGCTGACTGGCAATGGCATGATCGGTGTTTCCGGCAGCGCAGAACGCATGTTTGCCGCGCTGCATGCAGTTGGGGTGTCGGTCACGATGATTTCTCAAGGTTCATCGGAGCATTCGATCTGCTGCATCGTGCGCGACGATCAGGTCGAACGCGGCCTACAGGCGGTGGAAGCGGCCTTTACCGACGAAATCAGACAAGCGCAAGCGCAGGCGGTGCGTGTCACCCGCGACATCAGCGTGTTGGCCGCGGTCGGCGACGGCATGGTCGGCACTCCTGGTGTGGCTGCGCGCCTGCTTGGCGGATTGGCGCAGGCACAAGTGAATGTGCGTGCGATCGCGCAAGGCGCCAGCGAGCGCAATATCTCGGTCGCCGTCGCCCAAGGCGAGGCCACCCGCGCGCTGCGTGCGGCGCATGCTGCATTCTGGTTGTCGCCGCAGACGCTGTCTGTCGGGCTGATCGGTCCCGGTCAGGTCGGCCGCGCATTACTCGAGCAGCTTGCTAAGGCCCAGCAGCGCTTATGTCGCGCGGGGGTGGATCTGCGCCTGCGTGCGATGGCCAACAGCCGGACGATGATCTTTTCCGAAGCGGGTTTCGATGACCCTGTGCAAGCGTTGGGCGCACTGAAGAACCAGGGGATGACGTTCGATTTGGCATCATTCACCGCGCAGGTGCACGCCGATCATCTGCCGCATGCGCTGATCATCGATTGCAGCGCCAGTGATGCGATCGCGGATCGCTATGCGGACTGGCTGCGCGCCGGTATCCACGTGGTGACACCAAACAAACACGCTGGCAGCGGCGACTGGCAACGTTATCGCGCGATCCTCGCGGCGCAGGCGCGTGGCGGACGCTTCTTATATGAGGCGACGGTCGGTGCTGGTCTGCCGGTGATCCGCACCTTGCGCGATCTGCTCGATACCGGCGATGTGCTGCATGCGGTCGACGGCATGTTGTCCGGCAGTCTCGCCTGGCTGTTCAATCGCTACGATGGCAGCGCGCCGTTTTCCGCACTGGTGCGCGAGGCGCGGGCACGAGGGTATACAGAACCAGATCCGCGCGATGACCTGTCCGGGCTCGATGTAGCGCGCAAACTGGTGATATTGGCGCGTGAATCCGGACGCCGGCTGTCACTGGAAGACGTTGCAGTCACCAGCCTGGTGCCAGCGTATCTACGTGATGTCCATGTCGATGAGTTTCTCGATCGACTGTCGGACCTTGATGCGCCGATCCAAGCGCAACTCGAACAAGCCCGCAGCGCCGGATTGTTGCTGCGTCATCTGGCGCAGCTGGATGACAATGGCCATGCGCAGGTCGGCGTCGTGGCGCTGCCGCCCGATCATCCTTGCTGCCATACCCAGCTCACCGATAGCCTTGTGCAATTTCGCAGCGCACGCTACGCCGACAATCCGCTAGTGGTGAAAGGTCCAGGCGCAGGACCGGCGGTAACGGCAGCCGGCGTGTTCGCCGACGTGCTCGCAGTCGCGCAGGCGTTGGGCGCACGCCTGGCGAACATGTCGGAACAATCTGGCGAGCCGCTGACATGAGCCGCAGGTTTAAATCCACGTGAGCACAGCACGCGCCTACGCGCCGGCCAGTGTCGGTAACATCGCAGTCGGCTTCGATCTGCTGGGACATTCGATCCTAGGCCCGCGCGACATCGCCACGGTGCAGCGGATCCAGACGCCGACCGTGCGCATCGATGCGATCACCGGTGACGTCCGCGGCGTGACCGAGATTCCACTGGACCCGCAGCGCAATACGGCAGGACGCGCACTGCTGGCTTTGCGCGATGCCACTCGGATCGAACATGGCTTCGCGTTATCGATCGAAAAAGGAATCGCCCTGGGTTCTGGCCTTGGTGGCTCGGCCGCGTCTTGCGTGGCCGCCTTGGTCGCCGCCAATGCCCTGCTCGATACTCCGCTGCCGCTTGCGGCGCTGTATATCCTGGCCTTGGATGGAGAAAGCGTGTCCAGCGGCACCCGCCACGGCGATAACGTGGCACCGATGCTGCTGGGCGGCGTGGCCATGGCCACCGCGACCCAAATGCTGGCGCTGCCGGCGCCAGCCGATGTGCATGCGGTGATCGTGCATCCTGACCAAATCCTGGAAACACGCCGCTCGCGCGCGGTACTGAACGAGCCTTATCCCTTGCAAGAGATCGTAGCGCACAGTACGCATCTCGCCTTGTTTATCGCTGGCCTGATGCGCGCGGATCTGGACATGATCCGGCTCGGCCTCCGCGACGTCCTGGTGGAACCACGGCGTGCACCGCTGATCCCGGGATTTGCTGCGGTCAAAACCGCTGCGCTCGATCACGGCGCGCTCGGCGCGAGTATTTCTGGCGGCGGCCCCAGCGTGTTCGCATGGTTCGCTTCGCGAGCGCAAGCCGAAGCTGCCGCACCGGCGATGCGCGCGGGATTTGTCGACGCAGGATTCCAGGCCAAGGCCTACGTCTCACCAATTGCCGGGCCAAGGGCTGAGGTGATCCATGCAAGCTGATCAGCGTCGCCATCGCCAGACCACACGCTTACGCGGCGCCTGCCTGCCTTCTTTGCAGACAGCGCCGCGCCTATATTGGGATCTTGGTTCGAGCCGCAATGTTTATCCAAGAACTGTTTACCCAAGAAGTGTTTACCCAAGAATGGTGCAATGAATTTCGTCAGCACACGCGCGGCCGCCGCAGCGGTTTCGATCGACCAGGCACTCGCCGCCGGACTTGCGCAGGATGGGGGGCTGTACGTCCCTGAGTCGTTCCCGCGTATCGATTTCACCGCGCCTGCCGCGACGCTCGCCGCGACCGCGCATGCGCTACTTACGCCGTATTTCGCACAATCCGCGCTGCGTGATCGCCTCGCGGATATCTGCGAACACGCGTTTTACTTCGACGCGCCGCTGCGCGCACTTAATCACGCCGACGATTTCGTCCTGGAACTTTTTCACGGCCCGACCGCGGCATTCAAAGACTACGCTGCACGCTTTCTTGCCGAGTCGCTGGACGGCCTACGCGTCGCGGACGATCCGGTCACAACGATCCTGGTGGCCACGTCTGGCGACACCGGCGCGGCAGTTGCATCGGCGTTTCATCGGCGCGACGGATTCGAGGTCATCATTCTCTATCCAGACGGCAAAGTCTCGCCGCGGCAGGCGCATGGCCTGGGCTGCTGGGGCGACAATGTGCGCGCATTCAAGCTGGACGGCAGCTTCGACGACTGCCAGCGGCTGGCCAAGCAGGCGTTGTCCGATGCTGCGCTGCGTGCCAGCGTGCGCCTGAGTTCGGCAAACAGCATCAGCCTCGGCCGGTTGCTACCGCAGGCGGCGTATTACGCGCATGCGGCGGCGCAGTTCCACGCAGAGCGCAGCCGGCCTTTGAATTTCATCGTGCCGACCGGCAATCTTGGCAATGCCTGTGCAGCTGTGATCGCGCGACGCATGGGTGCACCGATCAGCGAGATCCACTTCGCCTGCAATGCCAATGATGCACTTCCCCGGTATTTTTCCGGCGACGATTACGCACCACGACCCACCCGCGCCACCATCGCCAATGCGATGGACGTCGGGGCACCGAGCAATTTCGAACGCCTGCGCCACTGGCACCGTGACGACAACGCGCTACGCGCCGCATTCCGCGCCACCACTGTTACCGATTCCAGCATCCGCGAGGTGATCCGCGCGGCGCCAAGCCGCCACGGCATCGTGCCCTGCCCGCATACCGCCACCGCCCTGCACGCGCTCGAATCGCTACGCAATCAGGGCGATACCCTGCCTTGGGCGATCGTCGCCACTGCGCACCCTGCCAAATTCGAAACCATCGTCGAACCCCTGATTGGTGATCGCGTCAGCCCGCCACCTGCACTGGCCGCCTGTCTGGCAAGACCCGCATCCGCCGACAGTCTACCGGCCGAGTATCAGGCCCTGCTCGAACATCTTGGCTTGGGTCGATCGCGTTAACTAGAACCTATCTCAATTCCGCAAATACATTGCGGCACCGCATTTTCAAATCGTCGTTCCCGCGAACGCGGGAGGCGCTATTCAACAGCGCGAAGCGCTGGTCATCCAGTCACTTTGATTTTCAACGACTTAACGTCCGTGCAATCGCGCATGCGCGGAAATGACAATCTTGATGTTTCATCGACGTTCGATTTTGAGATGGGTTCTAAACAAGCGCAGCGTGCGCTCGAGCTGATTACCCACCGCGCGTCGCCGTGGTTTTATCGGCTATGGCAGCGATGGCGCCAACGTCATCTGCTGACTTGAGCGGGTCGATGGAGGCCGCAGTATCGCTTCGCGCAGCAAGCGTCTCGCCGCGGTCGGCTA
>Ga0153969_1000127_pt1 | contig 14088 bp, 14 predicted proteins | sample TSGA053MetaG_FD_104702 | JGI IMG/M metagenome (GOLD analysis project Ga0153969, IMG submission 104702) | Attine ant fungus gardens microbial communities from Georgia, USA - TSGA053 MetaG | ecosystem: Host-associated > Fungi > Mycelium > Unclassified | place: USA: Georgia, George L Smith State...
AAAAACTGACTCTCTAGAATAAATTTGAGGTGATAGCAAATAGAATAATATAATGTAGAGTAAAAAAAAAAGTGAGTATAAGAAGACAAGAGATGGAAGAAAAGGGAGTACAATACTTTAGGTATTGGGGAATGGGACACTGCAAGTAGGAGTGTCCAAATATAGAAGTGGAAAAGAAGAAGTGAAGGAGTGAGGTGGTGGCATATGTAGTTAATCCACCAAAGGTGCAGCAAAGAGAGAAACCAGTATACTTCTTATGAAAGAAGGTACAGGAATATAGTGGTGCATAGTGTATACCCCCAAGAAGTATAGCTCTAGAGAAGAGAGGTTGGAAGATGAGATAGAAAGTGCTAATGTCTGTAAAATATAGAGAATATGACTATAAAGGCACCAAGACAAAGGAAAACCAAAAATAGAATTTTGTCTCTGGAGAGAAACTGAAGAATATATAGTACAAGAGTTGTCTAGAGACATAGAAATAGAAAAACAATAAAGCAGGGAGTAAAATTAAATGTACAAAGTATAGAAAAAAGAACACAATAGTAGGGGAGAAAATATCAGAAGAGAAAAGAAGAAATATTTGGTGTCCAAAATATAAGATAGAGAAGAAGTGACCATGGTAGAACTGGGGGGTAGTAGTAGTAACTCTAGAAGAGAAAAAGATTGTGAGATAGACAGTAGACAATAAAGAGAATTAGGAAAGAGAAAAAGTTAAAGTGGACTATAGAAAGATTGAAGAAATAGTGCTATAGAAATTTTTAAAGTAGAGAAAAGTGTTTGGGAAAGTAGAGTCAGAGAGAATGCCAATGAGAAAAATCTGGGATTATGCCATAGATCTCAAGAAGACATTTAAACCTAGAAAAGAAAGGATCTACCCTTTATTTAAAAATAAAAGAAAAGAAGTTCAGAATTTCATAGAGGATTAGTTAAGAAAGAGATATATCAGACTGTCAAAGTCCTCTCAGATATCACTAGTTTTCTTTGTGAGCAAGAAAGATAAAAGAAAGAAAATAATAATAAACTACTATAATCTGAATAACCAGATAGTAAAGAATAACTATTCACTTCTGCTGATTACAGACTTAATAGACAATATAGGGAGCAAATAAGTATTCACTAAAATGGATCTTTGGTAGGGGTTTAACAATAAAAGAAAGGGATAAGTGGAAGGAAGTATTTATGACCCATATAGAGTCCTTTGAACCAACAGTTATATTCTTTGGAATAACAAATTTACCAGCTACATTTTAGACAATGATGAATGAAATCCTGAAAGATATGATTAATAAAAAGAAAGTAACAGCTTTTGTGGATAATATACTAGTGGGAACAAAAACAAAAGAAGGATATAATGAGATTGTGAAAAAAGTACTGAAGAGACCAAAGGAGAATAACTTGTATATCAAGCCAGAAAAGTGTATGTGGAAGGTATAAAAAATTAGATTTCTGAAAGTGATCATAGAACCCGATAGAATTAAAATAGAGAAGAAAAAAGTAAATAGAATACTAAGTTGGTCAAAGCCAAAGAATATGAAAAATACCAGAAAGTTTTTAGACCTTGCCAACTACTATAGGAGGTTTATCAAATACTTCACTTGAGTAGTAAGACTAATGAATATATTGACAAGGAAAGATGTAAAGTAGTAGTGGGGAGAGGAGCAGTAGAAAGCATTTAACAAACTTGGAGGAATTTTTATGACTAGACCAGTATTGGTAGCCCTAGATTTAGACAAAGAATTTAGGGTAAAAGTAGATGCTTTAAACTATGCTACTAGAGAAGTACTATTAATGAAATATTCTAATGAGTTGTGGAGACCAGTTACTTTTATTTCTAAATTTCTAAGTAATACAAGGAGAAATTACAAAATTTACAACAAAGAAATATTAATAGTAGTCAGATGTTTAGAAGTATGAAGGTATTTCCTAGAAGGAACGACAATAAAGTTTGAGATTTGGACAGACTACAAAAATCTTGAATATTTCATAAAGGTGCAAAAATTGAATAGAAAACAAGTAAGATGAATATTATACCTATCAAGATTTAATTTTATGTTGAAGTATGTTCCAGGAAGTAAAATGAAAAAGGTAGATAGCTTAAGTAAGAGGCTAGACTAGAAAATAGAAGTAGAAAGAGACAATAAGAATGAGATGTTAGTAAAGCCAGAGTGGTTGAAAGTGAAAAAAACAGAAAAGGTAGAAGTAATAGTGGAAGAAGTAGACTTACTGGAAAAAGTAAGACAGTCAAAAGTAAAAGATGATGAAGTGGTCAGAGTAGTAAAAGAAATGAAATGAGCTAGAGTAAAGATGTTGTGAGATGAAGAGTGGAAAGAAGTAGATGGTATCATATATAAAGAAAAAAAGGTGTATATGTCTAAAGATAATATATTGAGAGCAGAAATAATTAGGTTACATCATGATATACCAGTAGGAATATATGGAGAACAGTGAAAGATGGTAGAACTAGTTACCAGAAACTTTTGGTGACTAGGAGTAATCAAGGAGGTGAAGCAATATATAAAAGGATACAATTCCTGCCAAAGAAATAAGAACTGCACAGAACAGCCAGCAGACAAGTCAATGCCCAATTCAATTCCAGAAAGACCTTGGACATATATTTTAGTAGACTTTATCACTAAGTTGCCACTAGCCCAAGAATATGACTCAATCTCAGTAGTGGTAGATAGGTTAACAAAAATGGTCCACTTTATTTCTACTACAGAGAAAACATCAGCAGAAGAACTGGCTAGGCTATTCAGGGACAATATGTAGAAATTATATAGACTACCTGAGAGTATCATTTTGGATAGAGAACCACAGTTTGCAGCAGAATTAATGAGAGAGTTGAATAGAATATTAGGGATTGAAAACAAAATGTCAATGGTATTCCACCCTTAGACAAATAGATAAACAGAAAAGGTTAACCAGAAGTTGGAACAGTACTTAAGGATATTCATTGACCATAAGCAAGAACAGTAGCCAGACTGGTTAGGAACAGTAGAGTTTATATACAACAATAAAGTATACTTGTTATAAGATGACTCCCAAGAAGGAAACTATTTCTCACACATTTATCAACTTAATAGAAAACACTCAAGAATACAACACAGAAAAGATATAAATAGTGTAGGAAGGATTATGTAAGATATAGGTAGTTCTTAGTAAAGGTCATGTGATTGCAGAAGATAGGTGCATAGACCATCTAATATTTGTATAAGTACCTAAGGGAATCCATGAGGAACTCTATTAAGTTCTTTCTAAACAACTACCTTGGTTGAGCTCTAAGTACTTATAACTACACACTAATACAAGAACTCAATATCTATTATTGATCCTGTACCTTACAGCCTCAACATTCTCTATTCTACTCACTCTCTCATCATCCTTGCTAGTGAGTACAGCACTTACAAGTATCTTGGATAGTAGGCCCTAGCTGTAAAGAGGACTTTACTGTTAGTTAGGAACAGTAAGTAAAAGGCCTGGACAAAACTTGTGTTTTTGCCTAAGATCTGACCTCCATACCAAGTGGGCTTATATATAGCTTTTCACTATCAGCTCCATGCTACTGGTCCATTGTGATCAGTCTATGCAGGAGAACAATAGTAACCTCTTAAAGGCCTGTCTAACTTAAAGATTTCTTCCTTAGAGATAATATTATTTTACTTTTCTAGTTAGTAACTAGCCATAAGTTTCAGACAAAGAAGATTACTCATTCTCCTATGAGAAATCATTATCATCATTATCACCATTACCATTACTATTACCATTATATATGTCTCAACAATAACAACCTATAAAGTAACCTGCTACTTCTGCACTACAACCCACTTCCCTCACTCAGAAGGAATAACTCCTTTCCCTAATAGCCAGCCTGTAGTAGCAGGTGGCCACTCTTTTGTAGCAGAATGAAGGAGCAAGAGTGAAGGTAGCAAAATCTTCTTTGTTTAGTAGAAAGATAGAGGAAGTAAGTGTGTTTATTAATACAGCTTGCTTGTATCTTAGCATGAAAATGATAGAGGAGTCAGAGGCAACAAAGATAGCCTGGATACTGTCTTATGTACAGGGGAAAGTAGTGGAGGTGTAGAAAGACAACCTACTGGATAAGCTATCAAAAGGAGAGTTAGAAGTAAAAACAGTGGAGGAATTGTTTAGCAAGATGAAAAATGAATTTAGAGAAACAGTAGAAGAAGAGAAGAAGATAGAGCAGCTAAGAACAATTGAGCAAGGGGAAAGGACTTGCAATAAGTATGTCCAGGAGTTCAAAAAGGTAGTAAGAAGAAGCAATTATAAAGGGTAGCCTCTTATTGAAGAGTTTAAGAGGGGATTAAGTAGAGCACTGAGGAGAAAGTTAGCAGAGATGGAGAGTCCCCCTAGTACAATAGAGGAATAGTAGGAGAGAGCAGTGAGGCTAGACAGAAATCAAAGACAGAGTAGAGCAGAAGAAAGGATATTGGAGAGGAATACAGCATGTCTACAGGGAAATGTGCAGTCTAGAAAAGGCATTGGAGAAGAATCATATAGAGGGAAAGGGGGACAAATAATATAGAGGACAAGGGGTTAGAACTTTAGAGGAGGAGTACAGAACAATTGAAGGAGACAAGGGCTAAGAAAAGACTCCAATGCAATGGATGTTGATAGAGAAAGAGGGGGAGATAGAACATGCTATGTATGTGGGAAGTAGGGCCATATGGCCAGAAACTGTTGGCAAAGGAAGAAAAGAGAGAGAAGAGTAGTAGAAACACTGCAAGAGTTGGCAAAAGACAATAGAGGACAGTGAGCTCTCAACTGGCCTCCAATAATTTGTATAGTATATTGCATCCAGAAAAACTGAAGAATAAATTGAATTGTCACAGCAACATTGAGAGAGCAAGAGATGTGTAGTATACACTACAACCACTAAAAGAAGTGTAGATAAAAGTAGGGTTAGAAAAGCTAAAGAGTCATGAAGGAATAGCAGTAAAGGCTCTGTTAGACAGTGGGGTGATAGGTTTGTTTATGGATACCAAGTTCGCAAAGAAGAAAGAATTTAAACTAGAGAAGTTAAAAAACCTCTTGCTAGTAAGGAATGTAGACAGAATAGCAAATATTAGGGAAGCAATTACTTACCAGATAAAGTGTAACATGTTCTTTAAAGAGGATGTTGAGAGAGTGCAAATGGATGTGTGTAACCTAGGAAAAACAAAAGTAATATTGGATATGCCTTGGCTAGTGGCTCATAATCTAGAGATAGACTGGGAAAAAGGGAAGGTCAAAATGACATGGTGTCTACCAATATGTAGAAAGAGAAAGCAAGAAATGCAGGAGAAAAGGTAGGTGAGAAAAACAGTGGAAGAAAAAACAGTGGAAGAATTAGTACCTAGGAGATTCTAGAAGTGGAAGAAAGTATTTGGAAAGGAGGAATCAGAAAGAATACCCACCCAAAAACCATGGGATCATGCAATAGAATTAAAAGAGGGGTTTGTGCCTAGAAAGGGGAAAGTGTATTTGCTATTGAGAGAAGAAAGAGAGAAAGTACAAGCATTCATGGAGGATCAACTGCAAAAGGAATATATTCAGCTGTCAAAATCACTACAGACCTTACCAGTCTATTTTGTAGCAAAAAAGAATAGAAAAAGAAGAATGGTACAAGATTATTATTATATAAATCAGTGGACAGTAAAAAACAGATACCCTTTACTCCTAATTACAGATATCCTGAATAAAGTAGAAAAGAAGAAGGTGTTTATAAAACTTGATCTTAAATGGGGATATAACAATGTGAGAATCAAGGAAGGCAATGAGTGGAAGACTACATTCATAATACATATCAGGGTGTATGAACCAACAGTTATGTATTTTGGTCTGACAAACTCTTCAGCTATCTTTCAAACTATAATGAATGACCTATTCTGAGATATAATCAATCAGAGAAATATAGCAACCTTCATTAATAATATAATAGTAGCCATAGATACTGAAAAAGAACATAATAAGCTGGTAAAAGAGATATTGAAAAGACTGAAAGAAAACAACCTATTTATTAAGCCAGAAAAGTGTTGGTGGAAGGTAAAGAAGGTGGAATTCCTAGGCATAGTAATAGAACCTTGAGGGATAGAAATGCAGAAAGAAAAGATGGATGGAGTCCTAAGCTGACCACTACCAAGAAATGTAAAAGAAGTGCATAAGTTTCTAGAACTGGCAAATTACTATAGGCAATTCATTAAGGATTTTGCTAGAATTGCAGCCCCTTTGCACCTACTAGTTAGAAAGGAGGAAAAGTAGAGGTGGAGAGAAGAGCAAGAAGTAGCATTCAGGAAACTGAAAGAGGTGTTTACAACAGAACCAGTCTTAGCTATTCCAGATTTAGATAAAGAGATAAGGGTAGAGGTAGATACCTCAGACTATGCAACAGGAGGAGTACTATTAGTAAAATGTGAAAATAAGAAGTGGAGACTAGTTGCCTTTATCTCTAAGTCATTAAATACAACCAAACAAAACTACAAAATTTATGACAAGAAGATGCTAGCAGCAATTCAGTGCTTAGAAGCATAGAGGCACTACCTGGAGAGAATGAAAGTAAAGTTCAAAATCTGGATAGACTACAAAAACCTCTAGTATTTTATGACTAGCTAGAAGTTAAATTGAAGACAAGCTAGATGAGCATTATACCTATCATGATTTGACTTCATCTTGAAACATGTTCCAGAAAAAAGTATAGGAAAAGCAAATGGACTAAGCAGAAGACTAGATTAACAAGAAGAGGTAAAAAATAATAATGAGAACCAAATACTAATAAAGCCAGAATAGATAAAGAGAATAGAAATACTAGTAAAAGAAAACAACCTAAGAAATAAAATTAAAAAAGTGCAGAAAGGGAATGAAAGAGTAGTCAAAGCAGTAGAGGAGCTAAAGAAGACAGAGATGAAAACATTAAGGGATAAAGAGTGGACAATAGAGGAAGAAGTAGTCATAAAGGAAGGACAAATCTATATGCTAGAGAGGGAATTAAGAGGGGAGGTAATATGGTTGCATCACAATACACCAGTAGGGGAACATAGTAGAAGATGGAAAACAACAGAACTAGTAACAAGAAACTATTAGTGGCTGGGAGTTACAAAAGAAGTGAAAAAATATATGGATAAATGTGATGCTTGTCAACATTACAAGAATAGAAGTGAAGCCCCAGTAGGAAAACTAATACCCAATGCAATCCTAGAGAAACTATGGAGTCATATTTTAGTAGACTTTATTACCAAACTACCTTTGGCTCAGAATTATAATGCAATTCTAGTAGTTTATAACTGTTTTAGTAAAATGGCATATTTTATAGCAACTATGGAGAAAACATCAGCAAAAGAGCTTGCTAGGTTATTTAGGGATCATGTCTGGAAATTATATAGTCTTCCAGAAAGCATTATATTGATCAGAGGGGTGCAGTTTGTAGTAGAAATAATGAAGGAATTGAACAAGTTGTTGGAGATCCAGACAAAATTGTCAATAGCCTATTATCCCCAAATGAATAGGCAAATGGAGAGGATCAATCAGAAGCTAGAACAATACCTGAGGGTCTTTATTGATCACAGACAGGAGCAGTAGCCAGACTTGCTGGAAACTGCTGAATTTGTATATAATAACAAAATTTACTCAGCTACAAAAGTATTCCCCTTTAAGGCAAACCACAGTCAGGATCTACAAATAGGATTTAAGGGAAAAAGAAAGAAAAAGTTTGAGACAGCAGAAAAGTTTGTGAAAAGAATGAAGAGAATCCAGAAAGAGGTGAAAGCAGTATTAGGGAAAGTACAAGAGAGAATGAAGAAGTATATAAACAGAAAGTAAGGCAAAGGAGAAGAGTATAAAGTCAGAGACTTAGTACTATTAAGTACAAAGGATTTCAAGTGGTAGATGGCAGAAAGGAGATCAGAAAAGTTAACAGAGTGGTTTGTAGAGCTTTACAAGGTCAAGGGAATTGTCTCAACCAATGCTATAGAATTAAAACTACCTAGTTTTATTAAAATACACCCTGTAGTTAATATAAGTCAAGTACAGTTGTATAGGCCCCAGGTGGAAGGACAAAGGAAAACCCTACTGAAACCAGTTATCATCAAAGAAGAAGAGGAATTCAAGGTAGAAAAAAATACTAAACAAAAAAATAGTTAGGGAGAAGAAAAAGTTCTTAGTACAATAGAAGAGATATATGGCAGAGGAAGATACTTGGGAAAGTAGAGAAAACCTGAAGAATATGAAGGAGCTGCTTGAAAAGTTTGAAAGGAAGTACAGAGAAAAAGCTGAAGAAGTAAGGTAACAGAAAGAAGAAAACAATAAAAAGGAGTTCTCAAGAGAACTCCCAGAGAAGTTTATAGCAAAAATACTATAGGGGTGGTCAAATAAGAAATACAAGAGATAGAGGGAAAAAAAATAGGAGGAAAACTGGAGACAATAGAAAAATTCCTTAGAATGAGAAAACTTGAAAGGGGGGCTGTATTATGAAATAACTCCCAAGAAGAAAACTATTTCTTATGCATTTATCAACTTGATAGAAAATACTCAAGAATATAACATAGGAAAGATATAAATAGTGTAGGAAGGATTATGTAAGATATAGGTAGTTCTTAGTAAAGATTATGTGATTGCAGAAGGTAGGCACATAGACTATCTAATATTTGTATAAGTATCTAAGGGAATCTACAAGGAACTCTATCAAGTTCTTTTTGAATAACTACCTTGGTTGAGCTCTAAGTCCTCATGACTATATGCTAATAACACTTGAGTACAAAAACATTGCCCTTTAAAGCAAATTATAGGCAAGATCCTAGGATAGAGCTTAAAGTAAGAAAGAAGAGGAAGTATGAAGGTGCAGAGAAATTTGTAACAAAGATAAAAGAAATTCAGAAAGAAGCAAAAGCAGTATTAGGGAAGATATAAGAAGAAATAAAGAAATATACAAATAAAAAAAGAAAAGAAGTTAATAAGTATAAAGTAGGAGACTTGGTGATGCTTAGCACCAAGAATTTGAAATATCAAATAGTTGGTAGAAGGATAGAAAAGTTGATAGAGAAATTTGTAGGTCTCTATAAAATTAAGAAAATTATATTAGCAAATGTAGTTAAATTGGAGTTATCTAGTACACCCAGTAGTAAATGTCAGTAGGATATGTAGATAGATATGTAGGGCAAATAAAGGAACAGAGGAAGAAGCAACCAGCTCCAGTGATAATAGAAGAAGAGAAAGAATGAGAAGTAAAAAGAATACTAAACAAGTGGTAAGTTAGAGGGAAGGACAAATATCTGGTATGATGGAAGAGGTTCACAGTAGAATCAGATACTTGGGAAGGGATTGAGAACCTGGAGAATACAAAAGAAGCAGTTGAAGAGTTTAAAAAGAATTACTAGCAAAATATAAAAGATATTAGAAGGCAGAAAAGGAAAGAGGGAATATTTAAGAGAGAAGAACTACCAGAGCAATTTATAGCAAAAAAGCTATTTGGTTGGTCAGATAAAAGATATGATAAGGAATATTGGGCAAGGTTAGAAAAGAATTGGAGATGATAGAAAGAAGAAAAAGCAAGAGGACAAAGAACAATAGAAACAATAAAAGAGAAAGAAGAAGAAATTGGACAAGAAGATTTGGGACTCAAAAAGTGGACAAAAGAAGATGATGATGATATAGAGAACATTTGTAGCCTCTACTATGAGCTGTAAAAATCCTCAGAACAAGGAGGGAGATGGTGTCATAATATGGCCAAAATGGCTAAGTTATTATTTATATTTCTTTTCTTTTCTTTTTCATTTAATTAAATAGTTAGTAGATACATAAGAGAGAATAACTCAAAAGAGATATATGGGACTTTATAAATAAAAGTAAATACAGAATATATATAAGTAGTATATAGTAATCGAATAGGAACTATTGAGTTCTCTTTGTTAACTTGGACTAGAAGTGGTTCTAAGGCATTACAGTCTAAGTTCTTATAGGTACCAAGCCATATTATGTTAGATAGAGAGATAGAATTTGTCTCAAAATTCTTTTGGTTGCTAGCCCAAGCTTTGAATATAAAGTTACATTTCTCAGTGGGTTACTATCTAGAAGTAGATGGCCAAACTGAGCACACAAACCAGACCTTGGAGTAATACTTGTAAACCTACCATAATTATTAGCAATCTGACTAGTTCAAGCTTTTACTATTGGCAGAATTTACTTACAACAATACACCTTTATCTACCACAGGAATATCCTTCTTCTTTGCAAACAAAGGGTATTACCCCAGCATGCAAGTACAAATAGCCTAAGAGCTTGCATTCAAACTAGTAAAAACATTTGTAGTAGATCTCAAAAACACCCATGTGCAACTGAAACAAGCTATTGCAGAGGTACAAAGATACTACTAAGGTCCAGTGGATGCACAGTGAGCCAAAGCATCTACATTCCAAGCAAGAGATGCAATATATATCTTAGCAAAATTCATCAGAACCACCTAACCTTCAAAAAAGCTTTTAGAACGCTACCTAGGCCCTTTCTCTGTAACAGAAAGGATAGGATCTCACTCCTATCTTGTAAAGCTACCAGAACATCTTAGATCAATCCACCTTGTATTCTATATATCCTAGCTTTCTCTAGCTTTCTCTAGTATTATCCCAAACTACACTAATCTACTTCCACTATCTATTGAAATAGATGAAAATCTTGAATTTGAAATAGTGCAAATACTTGACTTGAAATTGGACAAGTGTAGAACAAATCCCTTAATATACTATATATGTTGGGCAGGGTATAAGGGCACCTCAGAGGAATATTTGTAGCTCAATACAGCCAATCTAACAAATACTAATGAATTACTTTTAGATGTCCACATCCTGAACCTGACTAAGCTAGGCCTATAAGGGGACCATACCAAACTCCACTCCTGACATACCAGTGGCAACAAGCTGGGATATCTCTGACAACTAATTAAATAAACGTTACTCCAGGTTTAATCAGCTGTTTATTCCTGAAACTCCTATCCCTGATAGCTGAGATGTTTGTAACCAAGGAAGCAGTATATAGAGTAGATCACCCTTTAGGAGCCTTATTCTATTCTTCAAAGTTTCTCCTGAAGGTGAGTTGTAACGTATTCTAAAGTATATTTATATATTGAGATTTCTCCTAGAGTTCCCTTTGGTTGCCCTTATAAAGCTCCACTGATGCACTGTCAAACTGATAAAGATTCACTACTATGCTACTATACTTGAGAGATTGGGTTCCAAGCAACAATTTTGTATTGGCCACAAGGGTATAGCCATTAAGAAGAAGGGGGTACTGTTATAGTCCCCTTGTGACATACAGTTATATTGCCTTACATAAGGACATTGTCATCTCAGTCACACTGTTTACAAACAGTTCAAGCTCTTTGTACTAGTTTACCAGAGCCCTTAGTTATAAGTCAGTATATGTAAAAAATCCATCTTAGCTTTGTTCTCTATTTAATAGACTTCTTCTGAGTTCATTGCTTGTTGATATCTCACTGAGCTCTTCTATTCTGTACATCAAGAGAGAAAGTATAGGGATTGATCCAGCTAGCTGGCTAAGATCAAGTCAAGATAGAATTATAGAGTCCTTACTTGACAATTACTCTTATTTCTAGAAATGTCTTGAAATTTTAGAATTTGTGAACTCAAAAGACTTGAGAAGTATAAAAGAAAAAGAACTGGTAGAATCTAAAAGTGTAAAGATTGACAATGATAACTGAGAACAATTGCTTTTGAAAAGAGAAAAAAAAGTGTAGAGGTAGTTGTTGGGCTATCTAGAGACTGACAGTTTTGGCTCATTTTCAACTTCCTTATCTTTTTTTTAATTTAATTTAATTTAATTTTGTCTTTGTTTCTCTAGTGTTGTTGCCCTTCTCTCTACTTACTTAATTTTCACTAAAATCAGACCATTTCATAAAAGATAAATTTTCCTTCTCTTTATTTTTCACTGTACTGGAAGAAAAAACAGCTTTCTTTCAAAAAAAAAAAAACTACTAAGACTTTTCTCTACCAAACTCAAGTACCTTCCTATACAATAAACTATGAAATTCTCAGAACAAGAACCTTTAAGAGAGAAGGTACTGTTATGAGTTGTTTTGACTAAGAATATATATTTATAGAATAATAGACAAGGGAATTGAACTGGCAGTCTCTTGGCTAGTTGCAGATGTATTGGCATATAGTTGTAAGGACTTAGAGCTCAACCAAGGTAGTTGTTCAGAAAAAACTCGATAGAGTTCCTTGTTGGATTCCACTAGGTACTTATACAAATATTGAATGGTCTATATGCCTATCTTCCATGATCACATGACCCTTACTAATAACTATACATATTTTACATAATCCTTCCCATGCTATTTATATCTTTTCTGCATTGTATTCTTGGATGTTTTCTATCAAGTTGATAAATGTATGAGAAATAGTTTTCTTCTTAGGAGTTGTCTTATAACAAGGTATTAGATTTGGGATAACATTTCTCTAATATATAGGGAATGGTGCCTAAGACAATATATCAAAGCTATCAATCACCATCTAGCACCACTACTCCAACCTCAATTACTTCTACTAACTACTACCAATCCCTATCTACATTCACTAACCAATTTCTCACTACATCTACTGTAGACCTGGCAATAACTATGCTACAGCAGATAGAGCTGATAACTGGATTACCAAGTATCTGAAAAGAAAGATATAAGAACTTTGATAGAATAAGAGAAACTTCAGCTGTCAATCTACTAGTTGATGTCTGAGGTGAAACTTTTATATTAGCTGATATGACAATTACTTACCAGAAAATACCTAGACAATTAACTTACTATTGTGCTAGGTAGATATCAGCTATCAACCTACTAGTTGACGTCTGAGACAATTAACTTACTATTGTACTAGCAGAATACTATTAATGTAAATGAGGGCAAATAGTATACTTGTATAAGTAGCTAGTATAATTGATTAAGAACCCTATTGAGTTCTCTTTGTAACCATCAGGGACTTAGCTGCTAAATTAATATTACAAATGGTCACTTACTGATTTGTGATTGGTTGATTTGATAATTAAAGTGCTTAAAAAAGCAAAGTTAGACAAGCAGCAAAAGATGTTATTAAGTCTGAGGTTTATCCTCAGACATAAAGTCCTTAAATACATGATTGTAGTGGTTTGTATACCAGGACAGCCTACTATATGGTTACTACCTATTGTTTTACATATAGGAGTGCTATTGTTCTTGAAATAGAGATAACCTAACCATTTTAGGGCAGTCCTTTGTTCTATTCAAGGATAGATGATAATCTATGGGTAAAGATCAGTATTATGTACAAACATTGAGGACCTTGTATCTCCATGGGATCTTATTGTCTTGGGTTCTATTTATAGCTGAAAGAAGTGCATTGAAGAGAGCTTCACGATGGTTATTGAAGCAAATGATTATGTTAAGTGGTTCCTGAGATATTGGCAATTTAGTGTCTGGTAACTTGGTGATCACTGACTGATCTGCTGATAACTCAGTGGATACTGATCGCTTTGAGACATTTTTGGTATTGTTTGAAAGGTCTTCTTAAGGGCTTTTGGTGGCCATTTAGATTGTTGAAATTGGTTAAGTATTCCCAGAGTTATAGTCCAAATGAAGTTTGTGACAATTAACTTGACTTAAGTCACACAACAATTGCATCAAAGAGAACAAAATTTACTTGTAAATAGGAAGCTTGGCTATGGGTAAGTAGCAGAGTATGTAAGGGTGACTGGAGTAAGGTGACTCTAGGAGAATCCTCAGATATATTAAGTCCAAAATATAAATTACACTTATCTCCAGGAGAATTCTCAGAGATTAGGATAAGGCTCCTGGATGGGTGCTTTACACTATATATACACTTTGGCACTAGTGTGTCCCTGTCCCTACCATTCTAGTTGTTAGGGTCTGGAGTTTCAGGAGCAAGCTAAGAGTAATTAAATATTACTATGTAATATTTAATTTGTTGCAGGGTTGTCCCAGGAAGTTGGTCTAGCATCTCAGGGGCAGCATTGGTAAGGTCCCCTTACAGAGTAAGTGTAAAAGATGATAAATATGATCAATGTATTACTACTACAAAAGGGCTTTCTAAGGACACTGCA
>Ga0153969_1000131_pt1 | contig 13989 bp, 14 predicted proteins | sample TSGA053MetaG_FD_104702 | JGI IMG/M metagenome (GOLD analysis project Ga0153969, IMG submission 104702) | Attine ant fungus gardens microbial communities from Georgia, USA - TSGA053 MetaG | ecosystem: Host-associated > Fungi > Mycelium > Unclassified | place: USA: Georgia, George L Smith State...
TAATCTATAGGTAAAGATCAGTATTATATACAAACATTGAGAATCTTGTATCTCTATGGGATCTTATTGCCTCAGGTTCTATTTATGGCCAAAAGAAGTACATTGAAGAGAGCTTCACAATGGTCATTGAAGCAAACAGTTATATCAAGCAGTTCCCAAGATATCAGCAATTTAGTGTCTGGTAACTTAGTGATCACCAACTGATCTGCTGATAACTTGGTGAATACTGATTGCTTTGAGACATTTCTGGTATTATTTGAAAGGTCTTCTTAAGGGCTTTTGATAGTCATTTAGATTATCAAAATCAGTCAAGTATTCCCAGAGTTATGGTCCAAATGAAGTTTGTGACACTGATCAGACTCCAATATATGTACAAATCTATATCTTTGATATAGCAGAGCAGCTCAATGTTAGGAGAGCCAACAACAATAATCTTGATCCTGTAGTAATGAACAATATTCAGATAATGCTTTTGGATAGTTATTTATATATTGGCTAGTACCATTATATATATGAGCTTATTAGAAATAAACCAGTAGATGAACAGCAGGAGGTCAGGATTAGATTACATGTAGATCTACAGTATGATTAGTGAACTTACAATTTGCCTACTGCTGAAGAGATTGTAGTTATTATTCCTAAGAAAGGAGTCTATTATATAATAAATAATAGAGATGTGGTGTTACAGGCAAGAAGAGGATGACTTGAGCAAATAAGCCAGAACAGTCCTTTACATGCTGCTCTCCATTATGTTCTGTTGTTTCCAAAAGAGAAGAATGGATGGTATCCAAAAATTCCAATCTGTGGTGCTCAGTTAAGAGAACAAGAGAAGAATGGAAGACAGAGAGATGGAGAGAAACAGGCTCACTCACAGGTGGTTTCTGACAAATGCTACTATGCCTATTGTCTTCATGTCAGAGATAGTCTTCAGCCACCTCTCTTCTATGGTGGAAAGCTATTTTAGCAATTTGTTGTTGATACATAGGCAAACTATGAGCAGAGGAGACTAAACTGGACTAGAATACATTAACATACTCTCAGATCTGAGCTCTACCAGGGATTACAGGATGCTGCTGTATATGATAGACATAATAGAGAAGATATTAGGCATTTGGAATGCAAATTTATTCTTCCTTCTTCTTATGTAGGAAGTCCTAGGTTTATGACTTAGTTGTTCCAGAATGCTGTGGCCATTTGCAGGCATTTTCACAAACTAGATCTCTTTCTCACCATGACTGCTAATCCTAAGTGGCCAGAAATTGTTCAGAGTTTTTTCCCTGGACAAACAGCCACTGATTGTCCTAATATTGTATCACATATCTTTGAGCAGAAGAAAAAAGCACTCCTTAAGCTTATTGATAACAGCTTCTTTGATACTGCAGTAGCTCATATTCACACTACTGAGCTCTAAAAAAGAGGTCTTTCTTATATTCACCTGCTTATCTTTCTATACCCTCAAGATCGCATTCAAGACTCTCATTACATAAACTCTATAATTTTAGCATAATTATCTGATCCTTAACTACAGCCACTTCTCTATGCAAAAGTCACCAAATATATGTTGCATAGTCCATGTAGTACTGACAATTCCTAAGCCAAGTATATGGTCAATGGTCGATATAGTAAATACTTTCCCAAAGACTATAGAGAGAGAACAGACTAGGCTGAAAACAGTTATCCACTCTATGCTAGGTCTGACAATAGCTTGGTATTTGAATACAATGGAGCCAGGTTCACCAATCAATATATGGTCTCTTACTATCCTCAACTTCTTCTTCTCTTTGATTGTTATATCAATGTAGAAATCTCTATTGGATTAGGAACTGTCAAGTATCTGAGCAAGTACATCTATAAGGGTTCTGACAGAGTAACTATAGAGATTAGTGGTGGGGTACAGGATGAGATCAAAGTATATTTGGATAGTTGGTTTATTGGTCCAACTGAAGCTTGCTAGAAGATCTTTGAGTGTTAGTAGGAATGGGAAGAAGTCTTGCTGAGTTTCTACCCATGCCTCTTTCATAGCAACAGTAGGGTCATAGAATACCCAATCTTCTCTTACAGGCTGAGCAGTATGATGCAGATGAAATGGCAACTTTGGTGAATGAACAGAGAGCAATATTTAACCCTGAACAAGCTATTGCTTTTGATGCTGTCCTTGAGTCTATTACTAACAACCAAGGTCACCTTTTCTTTATTCATGCTACTGGTGGTTATGGGAAGACATTTCTTTGTAACACTATTACTGCTGAGGTTAGAAGGTGAGAATAGGTGGTACTATGTGTAGCATTATCTAGAATTGCTACTCTTTTGTTGGATAGAAGAAGGATATCTTATCCATGCTTTAAGATTCCTCTTTCCATCAATGAGGACTCTGTGGCTGGACTAAAACAGAATAGTTACATGTTTCTAGTCATTCAACAGACCAAGGTTATCATTTGGGATGAAGTTTCTATACAGTACAAGTATAACATTGATGCTGTTAACCAATATCTAAGAGACTTGTTTGAAGTAAGTGATCACTTGCACTTGATAGCTGTTGAATTGACATATTATCTAGAATAATTATCCATTTGGTGGAATCACAGTGGTATTTGAAGGGGATTTTTGTCAAACTTTGCCTGTAGTACCTAAAGAAATATACCAACAAGTAGTAGCAGTATCTCTTTGTAGAGGAAATCTATGGAGATATATCAAGTTCTTACATCTCAGACACAATATGTACTTGGACTGCTCTAAAGCTGATAATCAATATGCTCAGTGGTTATTGGAAATTGGTACTGGATTAACTATGGATGATAATGAGATAATACAAGTTCTTTAGTCTATGGTTTGCACTAATCTCAATATTCTCATCAACAGGATCTATCTAGAAATTGGCAACCCAAGAGTTCAAGATAACCAATACTTCTTGGAGTGTATTATTCTCTGTCCTAGAAATAATGAAGTACATAATATTAATGAAGCTATTCTCCAATAGTTCAACCCAGTACCAAATGTAGAGGTCCATATACTGAGAAGTGTAGACTCTGTGTCTGAAGAAGATAGAATGCACCATGCCTATCCTGCAGAGTTTCTTCAACAACTCAATAGTAGTGGACTGTCTTCTGCTTTACTTTGTCTCAAGGTTGGCTGTTTAGTTATCTTACTGAGGAACTTGGATCCAGGAGAAGAACTTTACAATGGAACAAGAATGGTAGTGTTGAATGTAAGAAGAAAAGTGCTCCAGTGCAGGATTATTAGCAAGGATAGAAGGTTTAGAGAAAAGGTTGTGTTGATTCCAAGGATTAGGTTATCACCTAATACAGAGATATTGCCTATGCCACTCAAGAGACTTCAATTCCCAGTCAGGCTGGCCTTTGCTATGACTATCAACAAGTCTCAAGAACAGCCAGTAGAGTATATGGGGATTAATCTGCAAACATCAGTGTTTTTACATGGACAACTTTATGTGGCATTTTCAAGATATACTTCAGCATTGAACATTTCAGTACTTCTTCCAGAACAGAGCCAGGAGAGCAGAAGGACACTTAATGTAGTATATAAAGAGATATTCAATAGTATTAGATTATAGATTGTATATGTATGGACAATGAACTTAAGATTGATTTCTACTATAATATCAGATTACAGAGTGCACAGAAAGTTGAAGGGAGCATAGTAGACTGATTTCAACATGTACTCAACTATTCAGAATTAGTAGAAGATTCAAGTCGGGCCATAGGTCCAGATAAAAGCCTCATCTAGTAGGTATATGAGACTGAATGTGGGATGATGGGCCTAAGTAATTGATTATGTAAAAATTATGTAAGTATTTGTCAGTTTTAGCTAAGAATTGGTTATCAAATTTCTTCCCACACCCTCTCTTTTCACTCAAAAAATCCAATAAATTCATTAAAAATTGGAAAAAAAACAGCAGAAAATTAGACAAAGTATTGGAGAAAGAAAGTATAGGATACTGTAGACTATTGGAGGAAAGGAGTGTAGTGCAGTGTAGACAATAATACTAGAAGTTATTGGAGGAAGGCAGTATAGTGAACTGAAAACTGTTGGAGGAAAATAGTATAATAGACTGGAGATAAGACTACTAGTAGTTATTGGAGGAAGGAAGTATAGCAAACTGCAGACTGTTGGAGGAAAATAGTATAGTGGATTACATACAGTACTACTTACTTTGTACACTGTAGACAATACTACTGGAGGAAGGGAGTATAGTATAGCATACTGTAGACAATACTAAAACTGTTGAAAGAAGGGAGTGTAGTAACCTGACAGACAATACTATATACTATTACACAGACTGTTGGTAGCAGGAAGCATAGTGATCTACCAGACAACAATGTCAACTTCACTTAGAATTAGTAGAGGGTTCAAGTTGGGCTAGAGATCCAGATGAAAACTTTGTCTACTATATATATGAAACTGAATATAGGATGATGGAGCTGAATAAGCATGACAAAGCTTCATCTAATCATGACTAAGATTTACCTAATAGCTCTCTTTTCACTTACAAAATGCAATAAATTCATTAAAAATTAGAAAAAATTCAGGAAAAATTAGAATAAATTATTATAAATTATACAATAAAATTAGAACAGACAGTGAGCAAAGTGAGCTGACTGTGACCTAACACATAGCACTACATACTATTACACAGACTATTGTAGAAGAGAAGTACAGCGAGCCAACAAACAATACTATACACTATTACATGGATCATGTAAGGGGACTACACTAAGTTGCACTCCTAATATACTAGTAGTAGTCCACCAGAGTGATCCTGTACTAATTAAATAATAATTACATAATATATAATTAGTTATCCACTCTTGCATTCCTGGTCCTGACCCTTAGGATATTCTATAACTAGAAGGACTTGTATATATAGTGTAGAGTACCCTTCCAGAAGCCTTATTCTATTCTCTGAGAATTCTCCTGGAAGGTGAGTTGTAACATACTCTAGTGCATATTTATAGAACTGAGGATTCTCCTGGAAGCTGCTCTACTCTGGTTGCCCTCACAGACTATTATAGGAAGGAAGCACAGTGAGCTGACAGACAACACTGCATGCTGTTACACAGACTGTTGTAAGAAGAGAGCATAGTAAGCTGACAGACAACATAATGTTAGCTCTACTCAGAATTAGTAGAGAGTTTAGGTTGGGCTAAAGGCCTAGATAAAAATCTCATCTAGTAAGTATGCAAGTGTAGTGACTTAGCCTGAGATAACTTAATCACACTCCAAGTCCAAGTTAACAAAGAGAACTTGATAGAGTTTCTATTAGATTCTGTATATTACTTATACAACTACTACATGGTCTGTACACTACTCTCCTATACTTATCATGTGACTCTATTATATGATGTGACACTGTGACATCCTGACATATGACAGTAATGTCTGACATTTGTCATGTGACATTTTCCTGTACTCTTTTCTTGTGTAGTAAGTCCAAATATAAAAGAAAAGAAATATAAATAATGACTTAGCCATTTTGCCAAGTTATAATAGTTGTCTATAGTCTATTATACTCCTTTCCTCCAATACTTTGCAGTTCACTATACTTCCTTTCTCCAATAATTTCCAGTAGTCTTGTCTACAGTCTACTATACTATTTTCCTCTAACAGTTTCCAGTTTGCTATACTGCCTTCCTCTAGTAGTGTCCAGTAGTATTGTCTACAGTACACTTTACCTCCTTCCTCTAATACTTTGCCTAATTTTCTACTGTTTTTTTTCAATTTTTCCTGATTTTTTTCTAATTTTTAATGAATTTATTGAAAATTTTGAGTGAAAAAACAGGCTGTGGGAATGATTAGGTACAATTAATCAGCAAGCATCATCCCACATTTCTTCTTACTGTCATGACTTGGCAAAATAGCTAGGTTATTATTTACTTTACTTTTATTTACTTTTATTTACTTTTTTTATTTAAACTTATTATACAAGGAAGAAGTGCAGGAAAGTGTCACATGACAAATGTCAGACATCACTGTCACATGTCAGGATGTCACAGTGTCACATCATATAATAGAGTCACATGATGAGTATAGGAGAGTAGTGCACAGACCATATAGTAGTTGTATAAGCAGTATTACAAACTTCATTTGGACCATAACTCTAGGAATACTTGACTGATTTTAATGATCTAAATAGCTACCAAAAGCCCTTAAGAAAACCTTTCAAATGGTACCAAAAATGTCTCAAGGTGATCAGTATTCACCGAGTTATCAGCAGATCAGTTGGTGATTACCAAATTACAAGACATTAAATCACTGATATCTTGGAAACTGCTTGATGTAATTGTTTGCTTCAATGACCATTGTGAAGCTCTCTTCAATGCACTTTTTTTGGTTATAAATAGAACACAAGGTGATAAGATCCTATGGAGATAGAAGGTCCTCAATATTTGCACATAATACTGATCTTTATCCATAAATTATCATCTGTCCTTGAATAGAACAAAGGACTGCTCTAAGATGGTTAGGTTATCTCTATTTCAAGAACAATAGCACTCCTATATGTAGAACAATAGGTAGTGATCATGTAGTAGTCTGTTCTGGTGCACAGACCACCACAATTATGTATTTAAGGACTATATGTCTGAGGATAAACCTTAGACTTAACAATATCTTTTGCTACTGTCTAAACTTCACTTTTCTGAGCCTTTTGATTATCAAATCATCAGCTTACAAATCAGTAAGTGGCCATTTGTGATACTTGTAAGTGTCTGAAGAATGTAGATTTTTCTAAACTAGCTACTAGAGTACTAGAGATTTGTAAAGCTCTTCTAGAGCTCAATATCACTATTCCATAGACATAATATGATTAGAATGGTATTTGGTGCCACATAATAGCATTAAGAGGCTAAATTTGGGCATTTTTTCCTTTTATCCCCTTAAAAACATACTCAAGAACCATAATTAATTACTTAAATAGATATGTCAACTTTTAACAACTTTACCACTACTGTTTCCTTTTCTGATTTCAGTGTTGAGAATTAGGATGTACTTGTGAAGGATGGCATAAGTACTGAGCATATGCCTTGGGATGAGACTGAGATACAGATGCTGCAAAATGTGCATCAGGGAACCTCTCTTCTTCTCAAGAACTATATTAATCAGGTACTCAATAAAGCAATCAATCATTATAATGGTACCTTGACCACTGCATACAATAGAATTGTGACTTTAGAGGCAAAGGTTACCTGTCTTCAGAAAGAGCTAACAAGGCTCCCTGAAGAAAATATCGCCTCCAAAACCAAGGTACCAGAGCCACCAAAACTTACAGGCTCTGAGAACAAGATACACTTGCATGATTGGTTGAGTCAGATTGCTCTATATTGCTTGGTATCTGGTATTATGTCAGATGATCAGAAGATTGTGTGTGCTCTCACCCATTTATATACTCCCACCAGTACATATATGAAATTGTATTATGATAAGGTTCAGGTAGGATTGAGTGTTGGTTCTTGGGGTGATTTTGCCCAAGAACTCAAAAATATTTATAGACATCGAGATAACAAGGAGGAAGCAAAGAAGAAATTAACAGTACTCTAGGTTAACAAGGACCTAGCAAGAAAGAACTTTGTTAAGTATGCAAAATGATATAGGACATTGGCAAGAATTGTCAACTATAGTAATGAAGTTCACATCGACAAAATAAAAGAGGTTATTCCCAATGAGCTGCAAAATGTACTCATCATCTATAAAATTACAAATCAGTCTCCAAAAACATAGGATGACTATCTCAAATTGTTGATACAAGTATATAAGGCCTTACATCCAAACAAGGCCCAGGGTGCAATATTCAATCCAGAGGCAATTGGAGAGAAGAGTAGAGGAGAAGAATCTAGATACAATGGAAATAAATGAGATTCAGAGAAAGGAAGGAAAGAGCTCATGATACTATCAGATATGTACTAGAAAAGGCTTTAAGAATAAGTCAAAGATGCACAATATGGTAGACTATTATGACAAGCCCAGTAATGAGGACAAGTATCCTTATAAGACCTCTTTCCAGAAACCATCTCCACCAGGTCCAAGCAAGAACAAAAGTCAGTCATTTAGAGCATGACTGATGAAAATGTTGGAGAAAGACAGTGATGACCTAGATTTCTCTTCTGAGGATGTCAAAATTAATAGCACAACAATTGAGGAAATCCCTGATCCTATTCCTCCAAGAGAGAAGGGAAAGAGGACATCCAAATTGGATTTTTTCTTGAGACTGTAGAGTATAATGTCTGTGATCTACAGTCAAAGGAAAGTATACTCTCTATTAGCTTGCAAAAGTTAGAAGTAGTACTGGAATCTTGTAATAATATAGTATGCAACAAGACTACCTTCTTTAAAATTCCAGTTATACTTTGGGTATATAGAAAGAAAGTACAGACTGAGGCTTTAGTTGATTTAGAAGCCACCACAAACTTCATCAACAGAGTCATTGTGGAAAATAATAACCTAGTAGCTTATAAACTGGCAAATCCATATCATGTAATTAATGCAAATGGTACTCCCAACAAGGTAGGATAGATAACTGAGTATGTCTAAGCTTATGTAGAAATTGGATTGTACAAAATGACCCAGTACTCTATTGTTACCAACTTAAGGAATAAGGAGATAATGATTGGGTATTTGTACTTGTATAAGCATAATCCAAATATTGATTGGCAAAAAGATCAATGGAAGTTCACCAGGTATCTGGATACATGCACTAGTAAAGCCTATAAATATGAAATGTAGAAGCAAGAGCTAATAAACTTTATCTCAAACTGAATGTTAGTGGATCTCTCTTATTGGACGACATAAAAGATGAGGACTCTGACAACCATATTCTTAGCTGGGCAGACACAACTGACCTAGGCTGTCATCAACAGGCAATGATAATTGCAGCTATGCTCAACAATCAAAACCAATATAGGGACTCAGATTGTGAAGATACAAAGACCTGGAAGGCTCATGTACCAGAGTGGCTACATGAGTATGGGAATGTGTTTTCAAAGAATAAGTCAGAGAGAATGCCAGTATAGAAACCATATGACCATGTGATTGAGTTTGTAAAAGGCACAATGCTTCCCAAACTAGCCAAGGTCTACCTGCTCTCTCTAGCAGAAAGAAACTCTCTTGACATATGGATCAATGAGGAACTCAGAAAAGATTATATCTGACTATTTACTAGCCTGATAGTAGCTTCATTCTTCTTTGTAAAGAAACATAATAGAAGCTTACAATCTGTTATAGACTATAGAGCCCTTAATGGAATTACTGTTAAAAATCACTATCCAATCCCTAGAATAGCTGGCTTGATTGAATCACTTAGCAAAGCCTCAATCTTTACCAAAATTGACTTGAGGTAGGAATACAATAATGTTTGCATTAGAGAAGGGGATGAATAGAAGACAGTGTTTATTACAAGGCAAGGCCTTTTTGAGGCAACCATTATGTATTTTTGTTTTTCCAATATACCAGTAACCTTCCAAAGCATAATGAATGACATATTGGAAGACTTGATTTGCATACAACTAGTAATGGTGTATTTAGATAATATTCTAATATTTGGGACATGTTTGAAGAAACACAGGCAATTGGTCAAGGAAGTGCTGAAAAGGCTCTAATTTAATAACCTTTATACTAAAGCAGAGAAGTGTTTCTTTGAGCAAAGTAGTATCAAGTATTTAGGTGTAATTATTTTAGAGAATAAAGTACAGATAGATGAGAAGAAACTTTCAGGAGTTCTAAAGTGGCCAGTACTGACAAAAGTCAAGCAAGTACAAGCATTCTTAGGCTTTGTGAATTTCTATCATAGGTTCATTAAGAACTTTGCCAAGATGTCAAAGTCACTCTCTGACTTGACCAAAAAGGATAGTACCTGGACTTGGGGCATAGAGCAACAAAATGCTTTTGAGATGCTGAAAAAGACCTTTACCATAGCTCCAGTCCTGAGAATACCAAATGACAAAGATCCCTTTAAGTTATCCACTGATGCTAGCGACTTCACAACAGGAGCTGTTTTATCACAAAAGGACATGCAAACCAACCTGTAGCATCTAGTAGCTTTCTTTTCCAAGTTATTAGATGTTCATGAAAGGAACTATGAAATCTATGACAAGGAACTACTTGTAGTAATTCAGGAACTAGAGGAATACAGACACTATTTGGAGGGACATTTATATAAAGTTGAGATCTGGTCAGATCATCAGAACCTTACTTTTTTCAGGACAGCTCAAAAGCTGACCAGGAGATAAGTGAGATAGATACTTTTTATGACTTGTTTTAACTTTGCACTCTACCATAAACTGGGAAAGACAGTACAGGCAGAAGATCCCTTGTCCAGATAAGCAGACCATGAGATGGGGACAGATCTTGACAATACAAACCAGATGTTGCTAAAACCTGAGTTCTTCACTATCAATATACTAGAGACTACTTATGAGATACCAATAAATAATGAGATAATCCTAAAGGAGGTCAAAGCAGCACTTTTATTGAACAAAGTCACCAAAGACTATAAGATGTTACTCAAGTCTGGTCCAAGAGAATTTGAAAAATCCTTACAAGACTGGAACTATGAGAATAGACTACTCCTGTACAGAGGGAAGGTTTATATTCTTTACAGTGTGGAAGACACCTTGTGACAACAGATTATTAAGATACACTATGATTTGCTATCTACCAGATATCCAGGTCGGTAGAAGACCTATGAGTTGGTCTCCAGAAATTACTGGTGGTCTAGGATGACAACATTTGTCAAAAAATACATTATGGGTTGTGATATGTGTCAGTAGATGAAAAATTGTGTATAGTAACCTTTTGGACCACTCATGCCTAACAAAATACCTAACAGGCCTTGGGAAATAATCTCAATGGACTTAATCATACAATTGCCAGAGTCAAATGGTTACAATGCTATCTGTGTTATTGTCAACAGGCTTACCAAAAGGGCCTATTTCATTCCTATCAACAATCAGTTCTCATCCAAAGATATGACACAGTTACTATATGACAAGGTCTATCCATTGCATAGACTGCTACTACAAATCATTTTGGATAGAGGAGTACAATACTTGGCCAAGCTATTCCAAGAATAGTGCAAGATTTTAGGAATAGAATCTACAATGTCAACAGCATATCATCCACAAACAGATGGACAAACAGAATAAGTAAACCAGGTGTTAGAGCAATATCTTTGGTGCTATGTGGATTATAATCTTAGTAATTGGTTGGATCTACTCTCCAGTGTAGAGTTTGCATATAACAATCAAGTATATGAAGGTATCAAAGAAAGTCTATTCTTTCTTGATATCACAAATGGCCACTTACTGATTTGTGAGTTGATGATTTGATAATCAAAAGGCTCAGAAAAGTGAAGTTTAGACAGTAGCAAAAGATGTTGTTAAGTCTGAGGTTTATTCTCAGACATATAGTCCTTAAATATATGATTGTAATGGTCTGTGTACCAGGACAGACTACCACATGATTACTACCTATTGTTCTATATATAGGAGTGCTATTGTTCTTGAAATAGAGATAATCTAACCATCTTAGGGCAGTCCTTTGTTCTATTCAAGGACAGATGACAATCTATAGATAAAGATTAGTGTTATGTGCAAACATTGAGGACCTTGTATCTCCATGGGATCTTATCACCTCAGAATCTATTTATGGCTGAAAGAAGCACATTGAAAAGAGCTTCACAATGGTCATTGAAGCAAACAATTACGTTAAGCAGTTCCCAAGATATTGGTGATTTAGTGTCTGGTAACTTAGTGATCACTGACTGATCTGCTGATAACTTGGTGAATACTGATTGCTTTGAGACATTTTTGGTACCATTTGAAAGGTCTTAAGGGCTTTCGGTAGCCATTTAGATTGTTGAAATCAGTCAAGTATTTCTGGAGTTATAGTCTGAATAAAGTTTGTGATACTTGAATATGGTAGACATCTGAGAGCAAGCCCAATTTTAGTTAAAGAGTCACCACAAAGGGACTTGAATGATCTGATGTATAAATGACAAGAAGCCTTGGAGCAGGCAAAAGCAGCTTTTACTCTTGTAGCAGAAAGAATAAAGTGGTACTATGACCAAAAAGTCCAAAGTATCCTATTCAAAGTTGGTGACAAGGTACTACTCAATCTGAAGGATTACCAGACTACAGAGTGAGCATTACAACCCTGGTATGAAGAACCATTCAAAATAATAGAAAAGTTGTCCTTGGTTATGTTCTGGCTTAGGATGCCACCTCACTACCAAGCACTGCACCTAGTTTTTCATGCTAGCAAGTTAGTACAGTACTCCAAATCCACTATCTATGGACAGAAATCCACACCCCCACCACTGACCTTGACACAGGGCCAGGAAGAATGGGAGGTAGAGAAGATTCTAGATTCACAACAAAGATATGAAAAAAACAAATTCCTTGTTAGATGGAAAGGATATAGTCAAGGAGATGACACATGGAAACCTGAGGAAAATCTACATAATACAGGTGAAAAGCTGCAGGAATATCTTCAGAGTTTACCAAAAACAAGATAACTTCTCAACAGAGCTTGAACCAAGAGGGGGGATAATGTCACAAACTTTATTTGGACCATAACTTCAGGAATACTTGACTGATTTCAATGATCTAAATGGCCACCAAAAGCTCTTAAGAAGACCTTTTAAACGGTACCAAAAACATCTCAAAGCAATCAGTATTCACCAAGTTATCAGCAGATCAGTCAGCAATCACCAAGTTACTAGACACTAAATTGCTGATATCTTAGGAACTGCTTGATATAACTGTTTGCTTCAATGACCATTGTAAAGCTCTCTTCAATGCACTTCTTTTGGCCATAAATAGAACCTGAGGCAATAAGATCCCATAGAGATACAAGATTCTCAATGTTTGTATATAATACTGATCTTTACCTATAGATTATCATCTGTCCTTGAATAGAACAAAGGACTGCTCTAAGATGGTTAGGTTATCTCTATTTCAAGAACAATAGCACTTCTATATGTAGAACAATAGGTAGTAATCATGTAGTAGTTTGTCCTAGTACACAGACCACTACAATCATATATTTAAGGACTGTATGTCTGAGGATAAACCTTAGACTTAACAATATCTTTTGCTGCTTGTCTAACTTTGCTTTTTTGAGCACTTTGATTATCAAATCAACCAATCCCAAATCAGTAAGTGGCCATTTGTGATATAGTTGCAGGATTACTCCAGTGTATTACTACTAGTATGTTAGGAGTGGACTTTGGTATAGTCCCCTTATACTAGGTATAGACATAAGTATGAGTTAACAGAGATATATAGTGACTTAATAACTTAACCACACTCCTAGTCTGAGTTGACAAGAAGAACTCAATGGAGTTTTCATTCAATTCCTATATACTACTTATACACCTACTATATGGTCTGTGCACTACTTTCCCATACTCATCATGTAACTCTGCCATATAATGTCACCCTGATCTGTGATCTGTGACATGTCATGTGATATGTTCCTGCACTCTTTCCTTGTGTAGTAAGTCCAAATAAGAAAATAAAATAAAATAAAATAAAATAAAATAAAATAATAACTTAGCCATTTTGCCAAGTCATGACAAGATGATTGCTTGTACCCACCTTGTTATGCACATTTTCTTCCTTTTCTTTTCTTGAACACCTTCCTACTTTGCAGCAGTAGTAGTAGATGTAACTGATGTGCTTAGTTATCCAGAGCTGTAAATGTTGTGCATGCAAATTGTACTTTAGCTAGTTCTTTATTGAATAACTTGCTCCGACGACTCACCAATTCAAGATTCCAGATCCTTGGCCAGCTGGTAGATAGAGCAGAAGCTGTAACACACCTCAGATGTCACTGCAAGGTGGATGAATGAGGTGGTACTATGTACTGAAGAAATATATATAGATAAAAGAAAAAGAGTACCTGTGCAGGTACAAGATACCTATATTGGTATAAGACTCAGAATGGAATGGAAAAGGTGAGTGATTAGTCAGACTGGCA
>Ga0153969_1000133_pt1 | contig 13930 bp, 21 predicted proteins | sample TSGA053MetaG_FD_104702 | JGI IMG/M metagenome (GOLD analysis project Ga0153969, IMG submission 104702) | Attine ant fungus gardens microbial communities from Georgia, USA - TSGA053 MetaG | ecosystem: Host-associated > Fungi > Mycelium > Unclassified | place: USA: Georgia, George L Smith State...
GAGTAGGACTCAGTAAGCCAAATCACGTGACAAGGTCAGGTGATCACAGAACATTCTGGAAAAGGACATGTGACCATGGGACTCTAGGGTACAGCCACTGTAGTAGTAGTATAAATAGGGGTGTAATTTGATAGAAGAACTCCATCAAGTTCTTCCTGAACATCTATCTGGGGTGATCACTAAGAGCACTCACTGCTTATTGATAACATTTGGGCACCTAGCCCATAACTGTAGGAATATGAAAGAAGCAAAAGGGAAGCCAGTTCCCCAGAATAGATTTGAGGTGATAGCGAGTAGAGTAATGCAATGTGGAGTGAGGAGGAAGCAAAAGTAAGGAGGCAGGAGACAGTTGAGGAAGGGGTACGATATTTTAGATGTTGGAGGACAGAACACTACAAGTGGGAGTGTCCAAATATTAAGGTGGAGAAGGAAAGGAGAAGTGAGGAAGTGGCGTGTGTGGCCAGGCCACAAAAGGTACAGCAGAAGGGGAGACCAGTGCATCCCAACTGGGAAAAGGTGCAAGAATACTGTGGAGTGGAGAATGTACCAGAAGATGCATAGCTGTTAGAGTTAGGATGGATAACAGAAGAGGTCATAGTGATCTACATAGAATGCAAATGGTGTAGAAAGAAAGGAATGCATAGAGAGGACAACAGAGGACAAGGAGTCCTTAGAGGAAGGAAGCTAGAGGAAGCTGGATGGTGTGGATGCTCAAGGGAAAAGAAAAAGAGAGGAGAAGTAGCACACCCCATAGAAAGAAAAGCACAGTGGGATGGTACATGGACAAAAGATCCAAAAGGTGTAGCAAGAAGAGAAGGTGAACAGAGAGAAATAAGGAGGACGTTCAAAATACTGAGAGAAGTATAGATAGACATTGGGATAGAAAAGGTGGATATGCATGAAGGCATAACAGTAAAAGTGCTCTTGGATAGTGGTGCAACAGGAATACTTATAGATTGGAGGATGGCAGCAAAACATGGATTTAGGCTGCAAAAATTAAAGAGACCAATAACGGTCAGAAATGTTGATGGAACCAACAACAGTACAGGGGCCATTACTCATCAAGTAGAAGTGAACATGTACTACAAGGGTCACATAGAAAGAATAAGAATGGATGTGTGTGATTTGGGGAAAACAGAGGTTATATTGGGAATGCCGTGGCTGCAAGCATACAACCCAGAGATAAATTGGGAGACTGGAGAAGTCAAGATGACGAAATGCCCACTACTGTGTGGAAGGAATGAAAAGTTGAAAGGAAAAAGAAGAGTAAAGAGAGTAGCAATGTTAGAAGAAGAGAAGATTGTGAGGTGGGCAGCGGATGATAAAGAAGACTGGGGAAGAGAAGAGAAAGTTTAAGCAGACCATAGGAAAATTGAAGAAATGGCACCAAAGAAATTCCTAAGATGGAAAAAGGTATTTGGAAAGGTGGAGTCTGAGAGGATGCTGACAAGGAAAATTTGGGACCATACTATAGACCTCAAGGAGACATTTAAACCATGAAAAGGAAGAATTTACCCTTTATCCAAAAACGAAAGGGAAGAAGTTCAGAGCTTCGTAAATAACCAACTGAGAAAGGGGTACATCAGACCATCAAAATCCCCTCAGATATCACCAGTATTCTTTGTGGGCAAGAAGGATAGGAGTAAGAGAATGGTAATAGACTACTGTAGTCTAAATGATCAAACTGTGAAGAACAACTACCCACTGCTATTGATTACAGATTTAATAGACAATATAGGGAGTAAAAGAGTATTCACTAAAATGGACTTGTGGTGGGGGTTCAACAATGTGAGAATAAAAGAGGGAGATGAGTGAAAGGGAGCATTCACAATGCATATAGGATCCTTTGAACCAACAGTGATATTCTTTGGAATGACAAATTCACCAGCCACATTCCAAGCAATAATAAATGAAATTCTGAGGGATATGATCAACAAAGGAAAAGTGGTGGCATTTGTGGATGATGTGTTGGTAGGAATGGAGATGGAAGAGGGGCATGATGAGATAGTAGAAGAAGTGTTGAAACGATTAGAAGAGAATGACTTATATGTCAAACCAGAGAAGTGTGTGTAGAAAGTGAGGAAGATCGGATTCTTGGGAGTTATTATAGGACCCAATGGAATAGAAATGGAGAAGGAAAAGGTAGATGGAGTGTTAAGTTGGCCAGAACCAAAAAATGCAAAAGATGTCAGAAAGTTCTTGGGCCTTGCAAATTACTACAGGAGGTTTATCAAGGACTTTGCTCAAATAGCAAGGCCAATGAATATGCTGACGAGAAAGGATGTGAAGTGGCAATGGGGGGAGAACAGCAGAAGGCGTTTAACAAGCTAAAAGAAATCTTTACAACTAGGCCAGTATTAGTGGCCCCAGACTTAGACAAAGAGTTTAGGGTAGAAGCAGGTGCTTCAAACTATGCTATGGGAGGAGTATTGTCAATGAAATGCTCTGACAAATTGTGGAGACCAGTCGCTTTCATTTCTAAATCTCTAAGTGATACAGAAAGAAACTATGAGATTCACAACAAGGAAATACTAGCAGTAGTCAGGTGCCTAGAAGTGTAGAGGCACTTCCTGGAAGGAACAATGATAAGATTTGAGATTTGGACAGATCACAAAAATCTTGAATATTTTATAAAGGCACAGAAATTGAATAGAAAACAAGCAAGATGGGCATTGTACCTATCAAGATTTGATTTTATGCTCAAGCACATTCCAGGAAGCAGAATGGGGAAAGCAGATAGTCTGAGTAGGAGGCCAGGTTGGGAAGTTGGAGTGGAAAGGGATAATGAAGGTGAGACATTGGTAAAGTCTGAGTGGCTGGAAGTCAGGAGAATGGAGAAGGTAGAAATCATTGTGGAGGGAGTTGATTTACTGGAGAAAGTAAAATGGTTAAAGGTAAAAGACAATGAAGTTGTAAAAGCAGTTGAAGAAATGAAGTGGGCAGGAGTAAAAATGTTGAGAGATGAAGAGTAGAGAGAGGTGGGCAGCATAATGTATAAAGAGGGAAAGGTGTATGTGCCTAAAGACAATGTGTTGAGGGCAGAAATAATTAGGCTACACCACGATACACCAGTGGGAGGACATGGAGGACAATGGAAAACAGTAGAATTGGTCACTAGGAATTTCTGGTGGCCAGGAGTAATGAAGGAAGTAAAGCAATATATAGAAGGGTATGACTCCTGCCAAAGGAACAAAAACTACACAGAGCAACTGGCTGGCAAATTAATGCCTAACTTAATACCTGAGAAACCTTGGGTGTACATTTCAGCAGATTTTATTATAAAACTGCCACTAGCCCAAGGTTACGACTCTATCCTAGTAGTGGTGGACTGATTAACAAAAATGGTACACTTTATTCCAACTACTGAGAAGACATCAGCAGAAGGTCTAGCCAAGCTGTTCAGAGATAACATGTGGAAGTTACATGGTCTACCAGAAAGTATCATATCAGATAGGGGACCCCAATTCACAGCAGGAATAATGAGAGAGTTGAATAGGATGTTGGGGATCGAGAGTAAATTGTCAACAGTGTTCCACCCTCAAACTGATGGACAAACAGAAAGGGTTAATCAAGAACTAGAATAGTACTTAAGAATGTTTATTGACCACAGGCAGGAACAGTGGCCTGATTGGTTAGGAACAGCAAAGTTCACCTACAATAACAAAATACACTCAAGTACTAAAATGTCGCCTTTCAAGGCAAATTATGGACAAGATCCCAGGATGGGGTTTGAGGTGAGAAAGAAGGGGAAATACAAAGGGGCAGAGAAATTTGTGACAAAAATAAAAGAAATCAAAGAGGAAGCAAAAGCAATGCTAGGAAAGGCACAAGAAGAAATGAAGAAATTTGCAGATAGGAAAAGAGGAGAAGCTAATGAGTATAAAGTAGGAGACTTAGTAATGCTAAGCACTAAGGACCTGAAATATCAGATGACCAGTAGAAGAACAGAAAAGTTGATGGAGAGGTTTGTCAGCCCTTATAAAGTAAAGGAGATCATATCAGCAAATGCAGTCAAATTGGAATTACCTAGCACAATCAGGATATATCTAGTAGTAAACATTAGTAGGATATGTAGATACATAGGGCAAGTTGAGGGGCAGAGAAAGGAGCAACCAACTCCAGTCATAATTAAGGAAGAAGAGGAATGGGAGGTTGAGAGAATATTGAACAAGCAATGAATTAGGGGGAAGGACAAGTATCTGGTATGATAGAAGGGATTTACAGCAGAAGCAGATACCTGGGAAGGAAAGAAAAATTTGGGAAATGCAAAGGAGGCAATAGAGGAGTTTAAAAAGGAATACAAAAGAGATATAGAAGACATCAGAAGACAAGAAAGAGAAGAAGGAACATTCAGAAGTAGAGAATTGCCAGGAAGATTCACAGTAAGGAAATTATTTGGATGGTTGGATAAAAGGTATGACAAAGAATACTGGGCAAAGTTAGAAAGAAATTGGAGAAGATGGAAAGGGAGAAGAAAGAGAGGATGAAGAACAATAGAGATAATAAAGGAGGAAGAAGAAGAGATCAAACAAGGAAACTCAGAAATAAAGGAGTGGACAGAGGAAGATGATGATGATATGGGGAACATGGATAACCCCTATTATGAACTGTAAAAATCCTCAAGATGAGGAACCTTGAGAGGGGGATGGTGTTATGACTTGGCCAAACAACTAAGTTATTATTTATTTTTCTTTTCTTTTACCAAGTAACCAATGGATGCACGAGAGAAAATGACTCAAAAGAGATGTGTGGGACTTTATTAATAAGAGTAAATACAGAAACATGTATAAGTAGTGTATAGTAAATGAACAAGAACTCTATCGAGTTCTCCCTGTCAACTTAGACTAGGAGGGTGATTAAGTCACCTTAGACTAAGTCACTACAAAAAGGTCTAACAATCAATGCTGAGGTAATTTTTTTGCACCCTGCTTACTGAATACAGCAGCAAACTGGTGGTAGTTACATGGGATGTCACTAAGGTCCATGTCTTGTGAACCCATGTACAATGCCCTAGCATAACTTTCTTGTTTTACTACTAAGTTAATCTAGAAAACTATGTTATCTTCCTTTTGGCAAAGATGTTTGTATGGAATTGCATTCACCAAAAATATAGGAGGTCTTGGGACTACAGGGGTTATGCTTAGTACTAGTTCTATATTTATAGTTGGTTGGCAATGGTCCTTGGTGTTTTATCCTCCTGTCTTCTAGATCTGTAGGGTACTTTGCTTCCAATCTATCTCAGAATTATTTGTTGATAGCCAATTATGCCCTAGAACCATCTCACAAGAGCTGTCTAAAAGGGTAACAAAAAACTCAACTGAAAAAGACATGCCACAAGGGAATTTTATTGGTAAAGTTACAATTTGCTTTACAAAATTGTTAACCATACTATCTATTAGAGAGAGGGGGTGGGGTTTGATGCTTTGAGAAACCAACTTGTTATTCAAGACAAATGCAGAATCAATAAACAAATCTGAGGAACCTGAATCAACCAGATCTGTGAACACTCCTAGGACTATGCTCAAGCTTACTGGTACCATCAGGGCCTTGTAACTACCAGGGGATGCTGTACCCAATTGCAGCTTGGGCTCTACAGAATTTATCAGGTGGACAACTCCACAAGGAAAGAGATGTCTACCACTCCTTTTTTTGACAAATCCAGTATGCTTGAGAGTTCTTCCACCAGGGTCACTTATGCTTCCAATGTTGGCATGGGCCTCTAGGATTGTTTGGAACAGTTTCTTGCCAGGTGACCAGATTGACTGCAGCACATATATAGTCCCAAACTCATCTGGCACTGGCATTCTGCAGCTATTAGTCTACTATCAGGTCCCAGGATATTTGTGGATAAATAGGTGGACATACTTGGAGCTTGGTGTGAGCTCTAGGGAATTGGTAGTCTGGGATAATTCTTTGACTGTCTATCCCTAGTAGGAGATTTGTCCTCTAGGGAGGTCCTAGGGTAGTTGGTTTGAGATATGCAGTGGGTATATTCTTGCAAGGTACAAGCCAATCATTTTCTGTTTCTCTTTCTGAACTTGTTTCCAGTAGTTGTCTACTTTTAGGACTGTTCACTTGTACCCCTCAAATGTTGAGAGGTTCTCCTTGCTGAAATGGAGTTCCTCACTAATCCTGGCTGGAATTGTGTCCTTAACTACTTTTTTCAGGGAAAGGTCATTCTACCAAATCTAATTTTGATACTTGGCAAATTGTATGAAGTAGGTTACAATCTTGCTATCTGGAGGGAAAGGGATGGCCACAATGGTATTCTCATTGTCATCCTTAGATGAGTACAAGCCAAAGATATTGGAGAGCTTCTAAACAAAGGCATCCCAATCCTCCAGGAAGTCCATGTCCTAGTATGGGTTAGGTTTGTTTATGAAAAGTTCAAAGTAATTCAGTGTGATACCCCTTGGGTAGGATATAGTAAAGTAAATTTTCTCAGAGTCTTCCCTAAACTCTCTCTTACATATATAGAAATAGATTTGATACTGAAAGATGAAGACATATAAGTCATCAGCACTGCCTCTGCTAAGTGTGTTGGGCTCTCTAATGCCTCTATATCTCTTTTGCAAGCAAGGAGCTGTCTGGTGAGCCAATGCCAATAAGGCTGTATGCAGTTCTAGGTTTGAGATATCAGCTTGGGGATCTCTAGGGGGCATTGGGGATCTGGAAAGTGTTTCAGGCAATTCTAGAAGGTCAGGGGTATTTTCTTTAGAGAGAATAGTGATAGTGTTGTCAAAGGGTTCCTGAGAGCTCAATTGTTGAGTTCAAGCCTGGGAGGCAGTGAAGAAGTGCTCTACAGAGGTTCCTGAAGTGCCTCAGTGTCACACTAGGTAGCCTTTTTAGGCAATTTAAGTAATATTTATCACAAGTCTATACTATAATTTAGCTCAAGCAGTGAAGGTAACACTGATTATATACCACTAGACCCCTAGTCTTGGACTCACATATATGACCCAAATAGCAGAATGGCAGCTGTGACCACTGCTATACCAGCCTCATAGGGCCTATCCAGCCATTTAGTACCAGATACAAACTAGAAATCCTTTCTATATCACAAGCTTCATTCAGACCATAACTCCAGGAATACTTGACTGATTTCAATAATCTAAATGGCCACCAAAAGCCCTTAAGAAGACCTTTCAAACAGTACCAGAAATGTCTCAAAGTGATCAGTATTCACTGAGTTATCAGCAGATCAGTCAGTGATCACCAAGTCACCAGACACTAAATTGCTGATATCTTGGGAACCACTTGACATAATTATTTGCTTCAATGACCATTGTAAAGCTCTCTTCAATGCACTTCTTTTGGCTATAAATAGATCCAAAGGCAATAAGATCCCATGGAGATACAAGGTCCTCAATATTTGCACATAACACTGATCTTTACCCATAGATTATTATCTGTCCTTGAATAAAACAAAGGACTGTCCTAAGATGGTTAGTGTTACAGTTGCACTATGGACTAGTGGTCACATACTGTATGGTTTACCACTACACCAAAAGGGTGATATTAGTAAGGCTACTTGCTAATGAGGGTCTAGCTATTTATGTAGTTCTTTGAATAGGTATTTTGTTATACCTCTATGTCACTATTTAGTAGTCACTTTTTTGTGACAGTTAGGTTATCTCTATTTCAAGATCAATAGCACTCCTATATGTAGAACAATAGGTAGTAATCATATAGTAGGCTGTCCTGGTGCACAGACCACTACAATTATATATTTAAGGACTGTATGTCTGAGAATAAATCTTAGACTTAACAACATCTTTTGCTACTGTCTAAACATTGCTTTTTTGAGCCTTTTGATTATTAAATCATCAACTCACAAATCAGTAAGTGGCTATTTGCAATAGTTTGTTAAGTCTACTGTTTTCTGTCCCCATTGTCTCTGCAAAGGACATGGGGCTGTATTCATTCCAGATGTGGATCTAGGAGGCTATAAGGGGGTCTCTTTGTTTCTGTTACAGGACAAGATGACTTTCCTGAGGGTGTCTCTGTTTCTGTTACAGGACAGATGACTGACTAAGGGCTTGGAATAGAACCTACTCCATCCACTAAATTCTACAATAGACTTGTTGAAGCAGACCTCTGCTGGCACAAAGTAGATGATTTCTACTTTGCATTCTGCCTCCCAGAATTACATTTTTGCAAAACCAAGAAGTTACTATGCATAAAGGAGTATAAAGAACTCCTAGAACCCACCTTGGATTGTATATTACTATTCTTTACTAAAATGAGCAAAAACAAGACCTGGGCTAAGGATCCACAGTATGACTCACTGTGGAAATGGTTCAATCAACTGTAGGATGTAATTATAGAGCTAGATAAAATTGGTCACAAGCTTACAGCTAAGGAATAGAGAATGCTGAAAGGTACTTGTAAGTGTCTGAAGAATGTAGATTTTTTCAAACCAGCTACTAGAGTACCAGAGATTTGTAAAGCTCTTCTAGAGCTCAATATCACTATTCCATAGACATAATATGATTGGAATGGTATTTGGTGTAACATAATGGTATTAAGAGGCTAAATTTGGGTGTTTTTTTCTTTTACCCTCTTGAAAACATACTCAAGAACCATAATTAATTACTTAAATAGATATGTCAACTTTCAACAACTTTACCACTACTGTTTCCTTTTCTGATTTCAGTGCTGAGAATTGGGATATACTTGTCAAAGATGGCATAAGCACTGAGCACATGCCCTGGAATGAGACTGAGATACAAATGCTGCAAAATGCACATCAAGGAACTTTTCTTCTTCTCAAGAACTACATTGACCAGGTGCTCAATGGAGCAATCAACCATTATAATGGTGCCTTGATCACTGCATACAATAGAATTGCAACTTTGGAAGCAAAAGTTACCCGTCTTTGGAGAGAGCTGACAAGGCTCCCTGGAGGATACATTGCCTCCAAAACCAAGGTGCCAGAGCCACCAACATTCATAGGTTCTGAAAATAAGATGCATCTGCATAATTGGTTAAGCTAGATTGCTCTCTATTATTTGGCATCTGGTATTATATTGGATGATCAGAAAATTATATATGCCCTCACCCATTTACGTGCTCCTACTAGCACATATATAAAATCATATTATGACAAGGTTCAGGCAGGATTAAGTGTTGGTTCTTGGGGTGACTTTGCCCAAGAACTCAAAAATATTTATGGACAATGAGATAACAAGGAGGGAGTGAAGAAGAAATTAACAGCACTCTGGGTCAACAAGGACCTAGCAAGAAAGAACTTTGTCAAGTGTGCAGAATGATACAGGATGTTGGCAAGAATTGTCAACTATAGTGATAAAGTTTACATTGACAAAATAGAGGAGGTCATTCCTAATAAGCTGCAAAATGCACTTATCATCTATGAAATTACAAATCAGTCTCCAAAAACATGGGATGACTACCTCAAATTGTTGATGCAAGTATATAAGGCCTTAGATTCAGACAAGGCCCAGGGTACAATATTTGGTCCAGAGGCAATTGGAGAGAAGAGTGGAGAAAAGAAGGACCCAGACACAATGGAAATAGATGAGATTCAGAGAAAGGAAGGGAAGAGCTCATGATACTATCAGATATGTACTGGAAAAGGCTTTAAGAATAAGTCAAAGAAGTACAATACAGTAGACTGTTATAACAAGCCAGGTAATGAGGACAAGCATTCTTATAAGACCTCTTCCCAGAAACCATCTCCACTAGGTCCAAGCAAGAACAAAAATCAGTCATTTAGAGCATAGCTGATGAAGATGTTGGAGGAAAGCAGTGATGATCCAGATTCCTCTTTTGAGGATGTCAAAATTAATAGCATGTCAATTGAGGATATCTCTGATCCTGTTCCCCTGAGTGGGAAGAGAAAGGGGATATCCAAATTGGATTTTCCCTTGGGACTGTAGAGTATAATGTCTGTGATCTACAGTTGGAGGAAAGTATACTCTCTATTAGCTTGCAAAAGTTGGAAGTAGTACTGGAATCTTGTAATAATATAGCATACAACAAGACTACCTTCTTTAAAATTCCAGTTATACTTTGGATATACAAAAAGAAAGTACAGACCAAGGCTTTAGTTGATTCAGGAGCCACTACAAACTTCATTGACAGAGTTGTCATGGAAAATAATAACCTAGTAACTTATAAACTAGCAAATCCATATCATGTAATCAATATGGATGGCACTCCCAGCAAGGCAGGACAGATAACTGAGTATGTCTGAGCTTATGTAGAAATTGGATTATACAGGACAACCCAGCATCTCTTTGTCACCAACTTAGGAAATAAGGAGATGATGATTGGGTATTTGTACTTGTATAAGCATAATCAAAATATTGATTGATGAAAAGGTCAATGGGAGTTTACCAGGTACCTGGATACATATGCTAGTAAAGCCTGTAAAATATGAAATGTAGAAGCAGAAGCTAATGAACTTCATCTTGAACTGGATGTTAGTAGATCTCCCTCATTGGATGACATAGGAGATGAGGACCCCAACAACTATATTCTTAGCTGGGCAAACACAACTAACCCAGGCAGTCATCAACAGGTGATGATGATTGCAGCTATACTCAACAATCGAGACCAATATAAAGACTCAGATTGCAAAGACACAAAGACCTGGAAGGCTCATGTGCTAGAATGGCTACATGAGTATGGGAATGTGTTTTCAAAGAATAAGTCAGAGAGAATGCCAATATGGAAACCATATAACCATGTGATTGACTTTGTGGAAGGCACAATACTTTCCAAACCAGTCAAGGTCTATCTGCTCTCTCTAGTGGAAAGAAACTCTCTTGACATGTGGATCAATGAGGAACTCAGAAAGGGATATATCCAACCATCTACTAGCCCAATAGCAGCTCTATTCTTCTTTGTAAAGAAGCACAATAGAAGCTTATGATCTGTTATGAACTACAGAGCCCTCAATGGAATTACCATCAAAAATTGCTATTCAATCCCTAGAATAGCTGACTTGATTGAATTACTCAGCAAAGCCTCAATCTTTACCAAAATTGACTTGAGGTGGGGGTACAACAATGTTCGTATCAAAGAAGGGGATGAATGGAAGACAGCATTTATTACAAGGTGAGGCCTTTTTGAGGCAACTGTCATGTATTTTGGTTTTTCCAATGCACCAGCGACCTTCTAAAGTATAATGAATGACATATTGGGAGACTTGATTTGCATATGACTAGTAATGGTGTATTTAGATGATATTCTAGTATTTGGGACACATTTGAAGGAACACAGGCGATTGGTCAAGGAAGTGCTGAAAAGGCTCCAATTTAACAACCTCTACACTAAAGTAGAAAAGTGTTTCTTTGAGCAAAGTAGTATCAAGTATTTGGGTGTAATTATTTTGGAAAATAAAGTACAGATAGATGAGGAGAAACTTTCAGGAGTTCTAGAGTAACCAGTACCAGCTAAAGTCAAGCAAGTACAAGCATTCTTAGGCTTGGTGAATTTCTACCATAGGTTTATTGAGAACTTTGCCAAGATGTCAAAGCCACTCTCCAACTTGACCAAGAAGGATAGTACCTGGACTTAGGGCATAGAGCAACAAAATGCTTTTGAGGTACTGAAAAAGACCTTTACCATGGCTCCAGTCCTGAGAATACCAAACAACAAAGATCCCTTTAAGTTATCTACCAATGCCAGTGACTTTGCAACAGAAGCTGTCTTATCACAAAAGGACATGCAAACTAATCTGTGGCACCCAGTAGCTTTTTTCTCCAAGTTATTAGATGTCCATGAAAAGAACTACAAAATCTATGACAAGGAACTACTTGTAGTAATTCAGGGACTAGAGGAATATAGACACTATTTGGAGGGACATCTATATAAAGTTGAGATCTGGTTGGATCATCAGAACCTTATATTTTTCAGGACAGCTCAAAAACTGACCAGGAGGCAAGCAAGATAGGCACTTTTCATAACTCGTTTTGACTTTGTACTCTATCATAAACTAGGAAAGATAATACAGGCAGAAGACCCCTTGTCCAGACAAGCAAACTATGAGATAGGGACAGACCTCGACAATACAAACCAGGTATTGCTAAAACCTGAGTTTTTTGCTATTAATGCACTAGAGGCTACTCATGAGATACCAATAAATCACGAGATAATCCTAAAGGAGGTCAAAGGAGCACTCTTATTGGATGAAGTCACCAAAGACTATAAGACATTACTTAAGTCTGGTCCAAGAGAATTTGGAAAATCCTTGCAAGACTAGAACTATGAGAATGGACTACTCCTGTACAGAGGAAAGGTTTATATTCCCTACAGTGTAGAAGACATCTTGCAATAACAGATTATTAAGATGTACCATGATTTGCCATCTGCTGGACACCTAGGTTAGTGGAAGACCTATAAGTTGGTCTCCAGAAATTACTGGTGGCCTAAGATAACAACATTTGTCAAGAAATACATTACAGGTTGTGATATGTATCAGCAGATGAAAAATTGTGCATAGCAACCTTTTGGACCACTTGTGCCTAACAAGATACCTAATGGGCCTTGGGAAATAATCTCAATGGACTTAATTATGCAATTGCCAGAGTCAAACGGTTATAATGCTATCTGTGTTATTGTTGACAGGCTCACCAAAAGGGCCCATTTCATTCCTATCAACAATTGGTTCTCATCCAAAGATATAGTGCAGTTACTATATAACAAGGTCTATCCATTGTATGGACTGCTACTACAAATCATTTTGGATAGAGGAGTACAATACTCAGCCAAGCTATTCCAAGAATAGTGCAAGATTTTAGGAATAGAATCTACAATGTTGATAGTATATCACCTACAAACAGGTGGACAAACAGAATGAGTAAACTAGGCATTAGAGCAATATCTTCAGTGCTATGTGGATTATAATCTCAGTAATTGGTTGGATCTACTCCCCAGTGTAGAGTTTGCATATAACAATCAAGCACATGAAAGCATCAAAGAAAGTCCATTCTTTCTTGAATATGGTAGATACCCAAGAGCAGGCCCAATTTTAGTCAAAGAGTTGCTGCAAAGGGACTTGAATGACCTGACGTATAAATGACAAGAAGCCTTGGAGCAGGCAAAAGCAGCTCTTACTCTTGCAGCAGAAAGAATAAAGTAGTACTATGACCAGAAAGTCCAAAGTGTCCCATTTAAAGTTAGCAACAAGGTGCTACTCAATCTGAGGGATTACCAGACTATGGAGTGAGCATTATGACCTTAGTATAAAGGACCATTTGAAACAATAGAAAAGTTGTCCTTGGTTACATTCCAGCTTAGGATGCTACCTTGCTACCAAGTGCTACATCTAGTCTTTTATACTAGCAAGTTAGCATAGTACTCCAAATCCACCATCCATGGACAGAAATCCACACTCCCACCACCAACCTTGATACAGGGCCAGGAAGAATGGGAGGTAGAGAAGATTCTAGATTTGTGACAAAGACATAGAAAAAATAAATTTCTTGTTAGATGGAAAGAATATAGTCAAGGAGACAACACATGGGAACCTGAGGAAAATCTACATATTGCAGGTGAAAAGCTGCAGGAATATCTTCAGAGTTTACCAAAAAACAAGATAACTTCTTAACAGAGCTCAAACCAAGAGAGAGAATAATGTCACAAACTTCATTTGGACTATAATTCTGGGAATACTTGACTGATTTCAATAATCTAAATTGCCACCAAAATCCCTGAAGAAGACCTTCTAAATGGTACCAAAAATGTCTCAAGGTGATCAGTATTCACTGAGTTATCAACAGATCAGTCAGTGATCACCAAGTCACCAGATACTAAATCGCTAATATCTCAGAAACTACTTAACATAATTGTTTGCTTCAATAACCATTGTGAAGCTCTCTTCAATGCACTTCTTTCAGCTATAAATAGATCCCAAGGCAATAAGATCCCATGGAGATACAAGGTCCTCAATGTTTGCACATAA
>Ga0153969_1000135_pt1 | contig 13894 bp, 15 predicted proteins | sample TSGA053MetaG_FD_104702 | JGI IMG/M metagenome (GOLD analysis project Ga0153969, IMG submission 104702) | Attine ant fungus gardens microbial communities from Georgia, USA - TSGA053 MetaG | ecosystem: Host-associated > Fungi > Mycelium > Unclassified | place: USA: Georgia, George L Smith State...
AATTTTTCTCATTTTTATTTTTTTTTTTTTTTTTTTTTTTTTTTTTTTTTTTTTTTTTTTTTTTTTTTTTTTTTTTTTCTTCTCTTGCATTTCAAATACTAATATATTGTTAATATTATATTACAAGCTATTTCTTCCACTTGGATGAGTATAGTCCCATTTGTTACAAATAAAGATAATTAGGAGTTCAGGTTTGATATCATGGCCAGTAAGACAAGCAGCAGTAAGTTGATTTGAGATAAAAGTGACCAACCAGTGAGATAAGGATTGGATGATAGAGTTCCAGTAGTTATCATCATTTATATTAACACCAACAGCTGATAGCTCAGCTTTTTTCATGTGAAGATCATTCAAGAAAACTTGAATATTTCTCTTTTCTAGATAGCAAATACTCATAAATTTATGGTATAAACAAGCTTGTGAGAAGACACTTGTCATAATTTGGCAAAACAACTAAGTTATTATTTATATTTCTTTTCTCTTTTCATTTGGACTTACTATATAAAAAGGAGTATGAAAAAGTATTACATGACAAATGTTACATATCATAGTCATATGTCAGGATGTCACAGGATCATATCACATGATAAGTGTAGGAAAGTAGTGCATAGACTATATAGTAGTTGTTTAAGTAGTGTACAGAATCTAATAGAGACTCCATTGAGTTCTCCTTGTCAATTCAGACTTGAAGTGTGATTAAGTCATCTTAGACTAAGTTGCTATAACACTCTTGTAAGTATAGTTCTTTGTAATGGCATCCCACATCAACTTGACTAATAGGTGAGAAGAGATAACAATGAATATAGAGTCTGGAAGATGTTTGTAAGGATAATGTCTGACAGAAGGCTAGAGATTACACTAGAAGCTAGGTAAGGGTCCTGGAAGCTAGAGTAATATTTGAGTAAGGGTAGATTTATCAGTACAGGCTCCTATATATACTACAAGAGATAGTCTATATACAGTTATGTGAGTCAATAGCTTTCTAGGTAGAAATAAGAGCAGGAGTAGTCAGAGCAGATATAGTAGAGATGGTAGTAGCAGCAGTAGTAGATGCAGAGATAGCTGTAGATAAACACTGTATAGGAGGAGACAATACTGGACAAGCTAAGCTACCATCAAAATGCCCCCACAGCTCTTTTTCTTGGATTACAGTCTGAAAATGGAGTGCAAAAATGGTCCAGTTTATTCCAGACATATTTAATTTGGGCACAGAGGTGAGTAGTATATCATTTGCAGTATTAGATATGTTTTGTTCTGATATTTAAGTTTCTTTCAGTAATGCAGTGGGGTAGTGTTACACCATAAATAAATTTTGTGTAAAAAGTAACATTTGATACACTTTATAACAATGAATTTGTAAGAAGAATTTGTTCTAGAACCCATTATACATATATCCCTAGGCAAGAGTAGGGTCAATGACCAGTCTAGAGCAATACTTAAGGTGGACAAAACTCACTACTAAGACTTAAGAGGCAAGAACAGTAAGCTGGCACCAGGTTGAAAAGACATTTTGGATAGAACAGTGATCTAAAACCACTTGTAGATGACTATAGTTCAATATAGCAATAAAGTCTCTAATTTATACTGGAAGGTCAGAAAGGACAGACTTAAAACTAGAGATAGTGCTTACAAATGAGCATTGATCTCATTAGTACCACTTTATTTTCAGATAGGATATATAGGTTGCCACTTGGAAGGGTACAGTATTTCAAATAGATATTACTAGATATTTAATAGATAATTGGGATGCTGACTAAGGCTAGAAAGAGATAGGATGAATAAACTAGAAAAGAGGGAAAAGGTTCTGGAAGAAATACATCTTGAGTATGCATCATCTTTGATAGGAAGGCTCTAGAAGAGAGATGTGTTATCTTAGGGATTAGAGGACTTAGCATAAGAAGGAAATTAAGATAGTACCAAAAGTAGTAATAATTTCCTTTATCATTTTATTTCATTAAGTCTCTATAATTTGTAATATTTAATATATAGTTCTAGGAGCAGATGGAATAGCAACAAGGACTTATCTTAGTATATGTCTCTATTTCTACTATCTCTGGAATTGTTTAATATAGTATATCTTGAGTAACAGCTTTTGGAACCAGTATAGTATTAGGATCAGAACACAAAATATACCAAGATTTGATCTAGAACCAAGTTGCAGACTCAACTTGGGCAGGCTTTGGAAAGGACAGTAAGCTGGGAAAACTTGGCTAGGTACACACTTGGATTGCATCATACCTATAAGGTTTGGTGTTGGGGGTATAGACAAGAGGGTAACTGAGTGTAGAGGGTCCAGGAGAATTGACTAATTGTATTTTCCAGAGGAACTTTTGTTATGGTGTATAAAGGTCAATATCTTAGGGAGAATATGCAATATGGATCTAAAATGACCTTATGTTTGTTTAACACCAAATAACAATAAAACTTACATAAAGCTGTATATAATTTCTGATACCCTTCTTTAATCCTCCACTTTTGTTTTATCTCCTTAAACCTTTAGCATACAATTAGAAGCTGGTACCATACCTTATTTTCTATTCCAGTAAGCAATTCTCTTTTGTACCCTTTTAACAGTACCCAGAGAAACCAGGTCCTAATTCCTGTTACTGCCCATCTGTAAGGGCAATGTCAGATAGAAGGCTGGAGGTCATACCAGAAAACTAGATAAGGGTTCTGGAAGCTAGAGTGATATTTGAGTAAGGGTAGATCTACCAATACAGACTCCTATATATACTACAAGAGACAGTCTGTGCACAGTTATGTAAGCTATAGTCCAATAATAGTACTTCCTAATTAGAGTAACTAAAATAATTGCAATAGTATATAGACAGAGAAATAAAGAAGTAGATAGATATATGTCATAAAATAAGATCTACTAGATAGATTACAAATCAGATACTTAGCTAAGCCTTATCCTAAGGTAACTGTTGTCCTCTTATATCACTCTACTCTGCTTCCATATAGATTAATTAACCAATCATTCTTACTAGTTGTAATATATATGCTAGAAGACTACAAGAACATAGTCTTAGAGAAGAAGTACTGTCATAGTTGTGATCCTGACTGGTTAGCATACCTAAGAGCTTGTCACAGCTTGTCCTACTATAATTGTAGTTGTTTATTTTAAAAGCTCTCTGACAAATACTTAAATAGTTAGATTAACAGTATCACAAACTTCATTCGGACCATAACTCTAGGAATACTTGATCGATTTTGATGATCTAAATGGCCACCAAAAGCCCTTAAGAAGACCTTTCAAACAGTACCAAAAACATCTCAAAGCAATCAGTATTCACCTAGTTATCAGAAGATCAGTCAGTGATCACCAAGTCACCCAACACTAAATCACCGATATCTCAGGAACTGCTTAATGTAATTGTTTGCTTCAATGACCATTGTGAAGCTCTCTTCAATATGCTTACAATAGGTAGTGATCATGTGGTAGGCTATTCTGGTGCACAGACCACTACAATTATGTATTTAAGAACTGTATGTCTGAGGATAAACCTCAGACTTAACAACATCTTTTGCTGCTTGTTTAACTTTGCTTTTTTGAACACTTTGATTATCAAATCAAGCAATCACAAATCAGTAAGTGGCCATTTGTGATAAACAGTAGTACCTTAGTTTGTTCTCATCTAGCTATCTTAGAATCCATCTATCTTATCCTTTGCTCTGTGGAAGAGCAGGTTAGCTTTATCAATTGGTAGAGGAACAGTTACTCTCAGAATTTGCCCTTTGGTGCAAGAACCCAGTCTAGGGCTTTAACAAGTACAAACCATAGACTGATAAGCTTATATCATCTCATTATCATCCATAGTTAATCTAGCACCAATTTCCAACAACTACTGAGCATATTGATTATCAGCTTTAGAGTGGCCCAAGTACATATTATGTTTGAGATGTAAGAACTTGATATATCTCCATAGATTTCCTTTGCAAAGAGATGCTGCTACCACTTGTTGATGTGTCCCTTCAGGTACCACAGGCAAAGTTTAATAAAAATCCTCTCCAAATACCACTGTGATTCTACCAAATGGATGATTATTCTAGATAATATATCAATTCAACAGCTATTAAGTGCAAGTGATCATTTACTTCAAGCAAGTGTCAGTGACTGACTCAAGAACCTTAAGTTAGGGTTTAACTCAAGGTAGTTTTTTAGGGTTAGAAGAGAACTCAATGGAGTTCTTGTTCAATTACAGCCTACTATATATACAAGTATACTATTTGTTCTCATTTAAACTACAAGTTGTCCATTGGCTATTGGTTCAACTCCAGTCCATGTCTGTTCTATTTATAGCTTCTTGTCATAGTTGAGGTGACTTATGACAAAAGGTGTCTAACACATGTCATGTATTGAACATAGGTATTAGATGTTGCTGTCTCAAAAGATAAAGAAGGATAGTGAATAATAATGATATTAGTGTGAGGTGTTAGGTATAATACAGGTCCCTCAACAGCCATTGTGGCCAGAAGGGAGGAGATGGTGGTGGTTAAAGGAAGAGAAGGGGATGGGCTCTAGGGAATTGATTCTAGTATAACATATATTAATTTCAGAGTTTTAGAATTTATATCTTTAGTGATATTAGATGATTAATTCAAAAACACTAAAGTTTTGGAAGCTACTTTATGTGTCTGAAAAAGACTTAGTACTAAGAGATAGTGTTGTGAGTTTACCAATCTAATAAGAATAATATAATTATGTCTCACAGATGTTATCCCCTACTCAACTAGATTCCTTTCATTTACCCCTTTTCCATAGTTGTTGTTCTGTATTTAAGTAGAGCTCTCTATTACAGACTGCAATTAAGCACCATGTAATAAACTGTTGACCCAAAAAAAATCTAGTGTGATGATAGTCATATAGCTCTTTAATTGAACAAACTCTATTCATTGAGCATATTCCAATTTCTGCTGTTGTATGATCCAATTTCTATGCTTGCTCCAAGAATCTAGATCCATTTAAACCAGCTCTACAACTTTATCCAATTTATACTCAAGCTTGGGATCATTCTGAAGAGCTCCTAATATATAATCACTCCAAGACAGTATGAGATGACAGTCACAACTGTAATTTCACAAAAATGGCTTACACAACAGTTCCAGGTTTCAAAGCTATTGTGTTTGCTCCAACTGAATAACTCTCGGATCTTAGACTGAGACACATAACTTCCAAAGGCAATTTTTTGCGATGCCAACACTCATACGCTCGGAGATATTGTGTGCGATTATGGACTTTGAAAGGGACCTTCTCATCGATACTCTCTGCACTGGGCCACGTTACTTCACGTGTGTACTGAGCAGAAGCATTCTCAAGTGAGCGAGAATGAATCTTGCCAATCTTGAGAAGCTCTTCGTACACCATCCATGATGCATGCACATCATTCGTGGCATCTACATTGTATCAGAATAGATTCCTTTCGCACAATAGACTTCATACACTCTATCTGTCCGGAGGTTAACATCCTCTCCCAGTCGCTCGTACGTGTGAGATCTTTTGCTAAGGTTTTACCACAGTAATGTGTAACGAGCTGGTCAATCAAGATTATTAGACATCCAGATCTCAAGGGCGGTGTGGACATACTTTAGCAAGGCTCACAATTTTGCGCTTCCAGACGGGCGCAGGGTCGACCATCAACGCAACTGTACCGAGCTCGACTAGATTTTTTGCTAAGATCCCATAATCCCTGAACAGTTTCTTGCCGTCGCCTGTGTAGTTTTGCATCGGTCAATTTCGTATATCAATGGGAGATTACTTACTCAGAATGTTGACCCCCACCTTAGGAATATGAGCGTTCTCAATCAACGCCTATCTTTACATATAGGTTTGGAGATCACTGCTTTGTATTGGACTCGTACCTGTAGACGCTCAGGAAATCCTATGCAAAGAATTTAACAAAAACTCCGGACCCGGATGACACCATCACATACTTCGCATATTGTTCACTTGTACAACAAGGATGAGACCTGCACTATCAGCGATCTGGACCACTGCCGTCTTTCGCTCCGAGCAGGCGTTCCATCCAACGGCTTTCCAAGGAACACACCATTCGAGGTCCATAGCAACAGGTCTAGACATGTTCTTCAGCTGGTAACACAAGCAGAAAAGTAAGGCCGAACCCCGATCTTAGGCCACCAATCAAATCATTTGTCTCTACTTCGTGTCTCGTATAGACGATGAAGGGCTTGGGTTTGTAATCCCGGTAAGTATAGATAGGTAGAACGTCTTCGAATGTCTTTTCTTGTCTAACCTCGATGGACGGCGAGTCCTTCCAAGCTGCATACCCACTTACGGTTCTTTCTTTGGCTATTGACATGAACGGATGAACCCTGGTTGAAGCGAACACAAGGTTTTCCTTCATTTTAGAGGGCATCCTTGTCCAGTTCAAGAGAGCTCTTGTGTTCAACCTCATGGCTCACTATTGCATGGACTTGTGTAGTTTCAAGGTTGAGCAAGTCAAGGGCACTCAACAGACTAATGATTTGACTCGAGTGAAGCGAATGATTATTTTAAATGATGATTGCACAGTAACTCCTGAAATCACATGATGCCTAATTGAAATGCAGTTTATTTCAAGCAGGTCCGTCGGCAGCAGCCCTTGCTGCTCTCCTGGCTTTCTTAGCAGCATTTGCAGCAGCAGCCTTTGCCTTTTTGGCGTCTGCTTTAACAGCCTATCCAACAGTAGATTCTGAGAACTGAAAACTGAAAGAATAATCAGGCACACCTTTTCTTCTTCCTCCCTCTTGCGTGCTTCTTCCTCTGCTTTCTTCTTTTCTTCCTCTTCCTGTTTTTGTGACTTTTGACCCAGTCCAGGAGAGGTGATTCCACGTTTTTTCGCTTGCCTCGCCTCCTTCTCCTCTTGTCTAATGCGTTTGATACGAGGATCAAGGCTAGAGGAGATATCGACGAGACCACGAAGCCTGGTGTTGTCCTCCTTCTTTCTTCGTGCACGCTCAGATTTGTTCTTCTTCTCCGTGTAACGCTTGTCATCACGGCTAAAAATCAATAAATCAATACCCAGGCTACTTAGCGAACAGCTCAAAACGAGTAAAAACTCACTTGTCACTGCCCTCGTTCACTTCCTTATCCAACCACTCAAAGCTTCTCCAGCTATCAAAGTTGTACCAAAAATCGTAAAACTCCTCAACTTCCGCCTTGGTCGCGTCCATGGTCCCAAGACCAGGTACAGGCTGCACACGAGAAAATCTCGAGTACGTCTCAAATATGGGTGTGAACACTTCAAAGAAATTGACTTCTTTCTTGTTCTATTTCCGTATTGAGAAATCATATACCTGTATTACGCTCGATCATCACTCACTTTGATCGAACTCGAAGGCAGATCCTCCTCCCACTCAATGAGCTTAGGATCCACAGAATCGAACTGACGACGCTTCTCAGGATGCGTCAAAACTTCGTTAGCTTTTGAGACACACTTGAAGAACGAGTCATCATTGGTGTTGGTCCCAGTGAACTGAAGCAAGCTATTGGTAGTGGAATTCGCAGAAGCGGGGGTAACCTTTTTGTCCGGGTGGTGTTTCAAAACCTTTTTGTGATCTAACCGTGGTGAACTGGAAACGAGTCAGATGAATAAAAAAAATGAGACATACGAGCAATCTTAATCTGCTCAGGCGTCGCCTTCCATCGAATGTGGGATAGACCAAGCACAGCATAGTAGTCGTGTTTCTAGTTCAGATATGGTAATCAGAATGCAGACACCCTCATGTCAATAATCACCTTCCACTCTTTGGGATCAAGGCTCAAAAGTTCTTCGGATTCAGGTTCATCACCAACACCTAGATCGTCCTCAGCACCAGTATCATTGATCCGTTGAGCCAGTTTCTGTTGTCGCTCCTCTTCAAGATGCCTATCCAAAGCCGAAAAATTGTTTGCATGTTTGAGGGAGAGCTTTTGATATTCGAGGTAGGCAGGTCCGACGGGAAGCACTCTAACCGGGTGAGGCGCTGAAATTCATCGATGAGAGAAAAGAACAAAGACGGCGATACAGCAATACTTACGCGACAGACGAGAGTTTGGGACTCCTGGAGAGACGTAATCTGCGCTCGGGGGAGGAGCTACAACATTGATTGTCTGCACAGTGGCCATCGGCAATGTCGAATGTCAAAAATATTTTTCAAACACTTTTTGCGATCTTCTGTCACGCTTGTCACATCAATTGATTGATAGAATTTTCGACATGAATATCCCCAAAATATCCCCAGGATATGCACATGATCAACAAATAACACAATCCTCCTTGAAACTCAAATTGTACATAGTCTTATCCACGACCTTCTCAATCTTTTTCCAGTCCGACCGGCGCTGGATAAACTCGTAGATATCCTAATCACATAAAAACTTTTGTACTAATAAGGATCAGGGACAAACGAACCTCTGTCCTATAAGCCCCACCATATCTCGCCACGTCTCTCACAATCTGCGCTAGATCCTTCGCATCCTCCACGACGTAGACATGGCCCAGCATTTTGAGATGTGAAAATTCACTGGCAATCGATGGAACCTACAAATGACACCGTCAAAAACGCCTGGAAAAAAAGTGCTGTTGCTTACCTTCAGTGACGAAATAAACGTGTGATACGTATTCAAATCTGCAATGATTTGGAAACCTCCATTAAGTGAGATGATCTGCCTTTTGATATGCTTCTGCAATATCCTACATTGACCGTCCTGTTATATTAGAAAATCTCAGGGGATGGAGATAGCTCACGCTATCAGCCGAATCCCGATCTCCTGATGAAACACCTCCAAGACCTCCTTGCTTGTACTTCCCTTTAACAATTTACAATGCTTTTCCAAGCAGCTAATCGCTTCAGTACACGCTCTCGTTGGTCCCAGATCTAATGGTGCATCTTCAGACGGATAATATTCTCTCGGCCCCGTCAGCGTCAGAATGATATGTTCAACCTAGATACTTTTACTCGGCATCAACGTCATTCAGAGCAACAAGTCACTCACCTGATTCATCAACACATCAGTCCCGGCATTCAACCCACCTGCCACGCTGTCATCCAGAGTATTCTCAAATCTTTTCTTCTCTCTCACCACCGCATTCAAGAAATCTGTCTTATCGATATGCGGAGCCTACGAATTACTTCCTTAGCTACACAAAATATCCACTCAAATCAGCACTCACCAGTTCCTTATCGAAATACACCTGAACCATCGATTGTATCATATCTCCAATATGTACCAGTTCGAAGAACTGCACAAGCGGAGCAACACTGGTCGTTTCTTGATGTTCAGCGGGTTTATACTCTCTCATCTTCTCCGTGGCCCTGAGATCCCCGCAATTCAGCTTCAACTACACACGGAAATAATTGCTGAAAACAAAGTCTCACTGATTGAATCCTTTCGCGATATGTTGTTCTCCAAGAGTCTGCAATACCATTATGAAAAGTTCCTCAATCGTATCCCTTACTCGATGTCCATAATGTCCTGGATATCCAGCAAATGCTTCCACGCGTTTCAAAGCTTCACGATCAGCATGAATAAGCTCCAGCGCAACATCAAGCGAAAGCAGTAGATCCAACTGGTTGGCCATCATTTCCGACTTCTGCACTTCCTTCGTTGCAGGTTCGCCCGCCAAAGTGAGAGCTCAAATGAACCGTCAACAGAATCTCAAAGGCCATCGCAGTAGATACTTACTGTCTGACGTTGACGTTACGAACGTCTTGTTGTCCTCCTCAATCTCTGTTTCCCTGTCAACTTCAAACAAGATCCCTCCTCCCTCACTGTCAAAATTTCTTGAATAGGCCCCTTCAGAAGCCCCACCGGCCCATCTTTGTGGATTCAACATCGAAATGCCTTGAACTGCAGCTGAACCACCTGTCATCAGTGCTCCCCCTACAGCGTTCACCGTACGGGGAACAATCGTAACAGGAAGAAGTAGAACATTCGTGAAAGATGTGAGGACGTTTCTTTTGACTTGCGCGGGGTTATGCGAGGATAGGAAACGAGTGGTCGATTTTGCTGCTTTTGTCGATGACGACGACTTTGCCGTCTAGTGATAGTTAATAGAGATGTACTGGAATGAACATGTAATGGGTACCTGTCGTTCCCAATTTTTGCATATGTTGTCGAAGACTAGCTTGAGATACTCAACTTCCTCGTCGAGATATTCATCCATGTTGACTTCAAACATGCGATAACTGGTACTATTCAGCTGGCAGTCACTCAACGAAGCCAAAGAACACATACACAACATCTTCGGCCTTGGTCAAAGTCGTCTCAGAATCCTCTCTCTGCCCGGCAGCGTGCATGATGGCATCTACCATCTTCCACGACACCCTGAAACAAGCAGCAGTAGCCTGGAGGAATACGACTGTCGAGACTTCTCTGGCTCGTTCCAACAAGGAAGTGATATACTCTCCAACCTAAACTCACGTTCAATAATACATTGTGTGGCAAAAAATATGACGCACCACATCATTTGCCAGCCTGTCAGCAAATGAAACTAAGACCTGAGCAGGAGGAGGAAATATACGAACAGCACGAGATCCATGTTCATGTATAGCGTCAAGAATCTGGGCCATGAACTCGTCCATAGACGTAAAATCAAGCCCATCCTTCCTAAAGAACAATTGAACAAACAGAAGGGTTGTACCGATATCGACGCACGTAATATTATCCAGCGGTTTCCATCCATGTTGATAGAAAATCTCTCGTTTCTCTGCCCATACCTTACCCATCTCCCAATCGCCAACACCGTCCCACAACTCCCAACTTGATTCAGCTGCCTCCTTCATCACAGCTTCATCTCCTTTTCCATCCGCAACATCGAACGCTGAAAGCAGAGTTGCATCGAAACGATCCATTGCGGAACGGAGCGACAATGCCAGTGCATCGTACCGTAACACAGGCTGAATCGCAGGCGTCAAAAAAAGAGATATGAGACGCAGAAGCTTCGCTTGAGAACGAAGAGATGGCGAGACGGCGGATGCAAGCTGGGAGAGGATGAGATGGGGTGGTGAAGAGAAATATCTGAGGAGAGGTTTGATGAGAGAGTGTGCTCGAATGTACTTGCTTCTAAACGTATCCCTCGCTGGTGCAAATGCAATCGTCGGTGTATTTGAACTGGTTGCGAATTCACCGAAAGCGCCCACAAAGTCTCCAAGTTCATCCGGACGTGGTTGAAGAATATCTACTGATGCAAAGTCACCAAAATCATCGTCTACCGGGATAGTGGGAGGCGCAGCCGCTCTCGAAGCAGCTGCCTGTCCCTTTTGTTGGGACTCAAGGTCATTCAGTGTGGAAGAAAGGCCGTGTTTGTCAACACCCAGTGAAGACCACCGTTTCTGCCATACAGAATCGTTGTGCGCCAGTGCTGAAGTTGCATGAGAACAGCAGGCATACGCCGGAATATCACAGACAGGGAGGAGTGAAAGGATAGCAAGGTGAAGGTCAGACGGCAGACAACCAACAAGATTTTGCGGAGTGAGTTTCTGGGTTTTGTGGCCAGGCTGGAGCCGGACTGGCTCAAGAGCTTTGAACTTGTGCATGGTTGAAATACAAGCATAGTAGAATACTTCTGATGGCACTACTAGGGGCAAGGACACGGGATGATAAAGCAAAATCCTCCACCCTGGCTACTCAGTATACCTCCCCCGCACAAAAACCAACGTACTCACTGGACAAGGGATACAACCACCGCGCATCCGTGCAGCTGGGCCCTCTTCCTCGGTCTGCACATGCTGTATAGGTCTGCTCTCTGCAGAGACCGTCATGGCCTGCACCTGAGGGGGCTGTTTGGCTTTGGGACTCTGACTGAATGTGTTACCAGGCATACTTGGGGTTATTACAATTCTCCTGACTTTTAACAACGATCAAAACCCTAACCTCACTCCACACAATAGTTCTCCTTTCTACTTGCCATGGTACCTTCCGAGTATTCACTCAGGCTTCAAAAAGGTAACCCTGGGTTCTACCAGTCTCAGTCCCTTAAATTGCTCCCTACTAGGCATCACCCAAGGCTTTGCACCAGCCACACCCGATGCTATCTACACCATCACAAGACCCAAGGATCAGTCCACTCTCAACGTCAGCTGTGCTGAACGCAACCCTGGTGCACCATCACTAGATGAATTCGCCCCCAAGGCGCTTCCCCACTCCGCTGTTGAAACTCTCATCGATGAATTGCACAGCATCCTCAAGAAGCTCCCAATGGAAAGTCCTCCTGGAAGTGAGGATATCTATGGTCTTGGCATCAGCATCGCTTGGGGAAGTGATGACCTGATGTGGTGCAATAGCGGCCCTGAGGGTTGTGGAGGCGGTGTGAGCCAAGTCAAGGCTTCAGAAGAGCAGAAATTGGAATTTAAGCGTGCAGTTGAAATCATAGAGCAAATTGTCAACAAATAGCTAGGCTGTTATGTGTATATCGTTCAGTGATAGGGGATTTACTCATGATAATCTGAGCACCAGGATGCTCATATGAGTTCAAGTGGAGACACTATTACTCGACTTTTTTTCTTATCAAAGATCTAGAAATTACACTTAGTTATGAGTAATCTGTCTTACAAGCAGTTTAAATAAGACCTGATCATTGAGTCGGTCCGTGTCCGAAGCATTCAAGTTATATATAAGTGTGATAGTATACATATTTATATCAATGACGTTGACACTTTATCTTATCTATTACTTGCAAGGTGTATCTCCTCATATTGCAAAATCAATACTGTTCGTACTCAGCTGTTTCGTCAAAACCCTTCACCATGACCTCAGTGATCCACATTAATTCTCAAGAAAGTCTGTTCATGCCTCAGCTGGCGTCACAACTTCTCGCTTGATCCTGAACCAGATCAAGTTCTGAATTCTGAGGGTGGATAATATTTACCATTTGCACATGGGATCGTTTCCATGAGAACACGAAGTGAATGGACCTATGGATCCCCCTTCTGATTTGACTGGATATAACAATACGCAATCATTCAGATTCGGCAATTGACGGTATCACAAATGGAGTCACGTCGACGACTTGACTTTCCAAGGGCAGCTTGTCTTGTGTGGTTCTCCATGTTTGCAAAATCAATCAAGTGATCGTTGGGGCAGCTTACTTGGAGTGCCTTTTCCCAAGGGCTGGAGAATAGCTTGGGAGATCCTTTGTCCCCTTTTGCCGGTGGATAAACATGCATTACCCCAATTGGCTTGTCCTTCTCCGCATAAACATCAAGCGTAAAGTGTGCTTTGAGATCAGAACGAGAGATATGTTGACCATTACTAGAATAAGATACCTTAGCTCGCAGCATTTCTAGAAAATCTGGAAAACGTGTATTTGCCTTAGTGTCGTGTTATTCAGTGTTCGCAATATGGCCTTTTGCCTTTTGATGATTTCTCTGATTTGGCGCATAACCTCGCTAGTGTTTTTGTTTTCCCGGGGAAGAGGATGTACTATATACTGACTGACCTTGTAATTTTATAGTCGTCCCAGCTACGGCTTTGTTATGAGCATCATGTACAATTGTCATTTTGCTACGGAGAAGATAGAAATATTGCCTCAGCTTCCAAACATCAGAAATACAACGTGTTATTCATGTCAAGCTCACCTGAGAGTTTTGTGCAAATGTGTTCTGCCATGCATATCCAGAAGGTGTTGAACGATCTTCAAACTCAGTACATCCTACTGAGTTGAATTCCAGTCTGAATGTCATATAGTGTAGAAAACCACTTGCTCATCAGTCGATTGCACACATTTGCCTTCAGCGTGTCGGAATACAAGTAGGTGCCAGATAATGTGACACAATATATCGTTGCTTCTCTTGTAACGAAGGGTATGCGGGTCAGAATGATATGGGAAGCGCTACACAGTGCTCATGTGGCAAAGCTGACATCACATGCCAGCTATTGTGTCGAACAAATGGCTGCCTAAACTCATAAGCC
>Ga0153969_1000136_pt1 | contig 13849 bp, 12 predicted proteins | sample TSGA053MetaG_FD_104702 | JGI IMG/M metagenome (GOLD analysis project Ga0153969, IMG submission 104702) | Attine ant fungus gardens microbial communities from Georgia, USA - TSGA053 MetaG | ecosystem: Host-associated > Fungi > Mycelium > Unclassified | place: USA: Georgia, George L Smith State...
AGCGGCGCGGTATGCGCGCAGCATGGCGACCAGACGGCGCTTGCGTCCGCGCATTTCGGTCTGGCTACGGTATAGCAGCCGGTCTAGCTCGCTCCAGATGCCGGTGCCGGGGGTACCTTGCGGCTCGGTTAGGCGCTGGCGCGCGGTCAGGCGCAGCAGCACACCGCGCAGTTTCCAGTAGTGCCAAGCGACCATGGCCAGAGCGGTGACGGTCAGCACCGGCCATGGCTGTCCGATCAGCAGCCCCAACGCCAATGCCAACAGCAATACCAAACTCAGCTGAGCAAGCGTGCGGATCCACGCAGTTCGTGCGTGCGTGGGCGTGGCTGGAGCTGGAGTCATGGCAGCTGCGATTTGGAAAGATGGTGTTGGACCTGCCGCGTAGCATGCCCTCTCAGCACATCAATGCGGAACACCCGATGACGCAGCAGTCTTGTCTTATACCGAAATCGAGAACCGGTAGCCCGCCCCGCGCACGGTCTGGATCATGCGATCCTGGCCGCTAGCTTCCAGCGTTTTGCGCAGCCGGCGGATATGCACGTCGATCGTGCGTTCTTCCACGTACACGTTCCCACCCCAGACGTGATCAAGCAGTTGGGCACGGCTGTAGACGCGCTCGGGATGGGTCATGAAGAAGTGCAGCAGGCGGTACTCGGTCGGCCCGATCGCCACGGGTTCACCATTGGCATACACCCGATGTGCCGCGCCATCGATCCGTAGCGAGCCGGCGTTAACGCTGCCGTCTTGGTCGTCGTCGCGCGCACGGCGCATCACCGCGCGGATGCGCGCCAGCAATTCCCGGGCGGAAAAGGGCTTGACCACGTAATCGTCCACCCCGGCTTCCAGGCCGCCGACCCGATCGTTCTCCTCGCCACGCGCGGTGAGCATGATGATCGGAATCTCGCGGGTGAGCTCCTCGCGCCGCCAACGCCGAGCCAGCTCCAGACCGCTGGTGCCTGGCAGCATCCAGTCCAGCAGGATCAGATCGGGGACTGTGTCGGCGATCGCCGCCTGGGCCTCACGCGCGTCGCCGGCATGGGCAGGTTCGAAATCGCCCTTGCGCAATGCATACGCGACCATGTCGCGGATCGCAGGCTCATCATCGACGATCAGGACTCGTTTATGCATGCGTTTCCGGCCGTTGGGGCGCGCCAAGCTGAATTAGACGACAGATTTATGTCGATATTGTGACAGTGAATCATGGGTTGCGAGAGGCCGCCAGGCGGAGTGGGGCGGTCGTCCCGGTTTCTCAGCTCCTCCCGGATCTCGCTTTCCAGTCGCCCCAAACCTGGTCAGGAGCGGCCGTCCTCGAGTGATTGCGGGCGGTGCTGAGGGCTGGTTCGAGCCGAAAGTCCGCGTTGGTCGGATCGCCGCCGCGCTGTGGTCGCCGAACGGCGCGCTTACAATCCCCTTATGTCTCTGCGCATCAATACGTTATGCGTCAATTGCGACGTTTGTGAACCCGCTTGCCCGAACAAGGCGATCTCGATGGGCGAGGCGGTCTATGTGATCGACCCTGCGCTATGCACAGAATGTGTCGTCCATTATGACGAGCCGCAGTGCGTCTTGGTTTGTCCTGTCGAATGTATTGACCAGGACCCCGATCACCCTGAAACCCGCGAGGCATTACTGGACAAGATGCAACGGCTGCAAACTGCGCAGTAGTGCTGGTACGTCCCGATCGTTTTTATTCCTATGGAATTTAGTACATGAACTCATCTTTGCGTCGTCGGCGCAGTTTGATCCTGCTCGCCGGCCTGCTGTTGCCGCTATTGGCTGCCTGTACGCTTGCCACCCGTACGCTGCCTGAGGCGCAGGCATCGGGCCGGGCAGCGGACCAGGCATCGGCGCAGCGGTCGGAACCGGCTCGGACCTCTGCGCGACCGCCAGGTGTCGCCATCGCATCTGCACATGCACTCGCAACTGAAGCGGGATTGCAAATACTGCGTGAGGGAGGGAATGCCTTCGATGGCGCGATCGCGGTATCAGCGATGTTGTCGGTGGTCGAACCGATCAGCTCTGGATTGGGTGGAGGTGGATTCTTCCTGCTGCACGATGCGCAGTCTGGGCGACAAGTTTTCGTCGACGCGCGTGAAACCGCACCGGCGGCGGCCACGCAGGAACGGTATCTGGATAACAGCGGTCAATTCGACCAAGACCGAGCCCAGAACGGCCCGTGGTCGGCGGGTATCCCTGGATTGCCTGCCGCTTTCGTGCATTTGCAGGAGAAATACGGGCGCCTGCCGTTACGCCAGTCGTTGGCGCCGGCGATTCGAATCGCGCGCGAAGGGTTTCCCGTTTATGCGCGACTGGCGCGTGGCTACCGCGCCAAGCGCGAGGTGATGGAGCGCTACCCCGGCACGCGCGCCGTGTTTCTGGCCGATGGCGCTGCGCCAAAGGAAGGTGATGTGTTACGCCAGCCGGATCTTGCCCGCACCCTGGAATTATTGGCGGAACAAGGATTCGACGGCTTTTATCGTGGTGAAGTTGCGGACAAGCTGGTCGCAGGGGTGAATGCCGAGGGTGGTCAATGGAATCAGGCGGAACTGGCCGCTTACCGGGTGCGTGAGCGTGAGCCGGTGCGTTTCGGCTATCGTGACTGGACCATCGTCACTGCGCCGCCTTCGTCTTCCGGTGGGATCGCGCTGGCGCAGATGCTGCAGATCCTGGAACCTTATGATCTGACCAAGCTCGAGCCAGCCGAGCGCGTGCATTTGCAGGCAGAAGCGATGCGCAGGGCGTTTCGCGACCGCACGTTCTATCTTGGCGATCCGGATTTCGTTGCTGTGCCGCAGACGTTATTGACCAGCGCCGACTATGCCGCCGGGTTACGCGCCACCATCCACCCCCAAAAGGCGACACCCAGCGATTTGCTATCCGGCGATCCCACGCCGTTGGAGGACGAGGAAACCACCCATTTTTCGATTATCGACGCCGAGGGCAATCGGGTGGCCGCGACCCAGACCGTCAATCTGTTATTTGGTTCAGGACTGATCCCGCCGGGTACGGGGGTATTGCTCAATGATGAAATGGATGACTTCGCGCTCAAGCCAGGGACACCCAATGCGTTTGGGGTGATGGGCTTCGAGGCCAATGCTCCCGAGCCGGGCAAACGCATGCTCAGTTCCATGACGCCGACATTCATGGAATCCAAGGATCGGATTGCCGTACTCGGCACACCGGGCGGCTCTCGGATTATCACCATGGTGCTACTGGGTGTGCTCGGCTACGACGCGGGGTTGTCAGCGCAGGAAGTGGCGGCGCTGCCGCGCTTCCATCACCAGTGGCTGCCGGATGTGATTGAGGCCGAAGCCGGTGCGTTCACTGCGGAGGTTGCCAAGGCATTGCAGGCCAAGGGTCATGTGCTAAAACTGCCGAATGATGAGGCTCCGGGGGGGCGCGGCTCCAGTCACGTCTGGGGTAATTTGCAGACGGTCGAATGGAACCGCAGCGCGAACACCCTGCATGGTGGCAGTGACCCACGCAATCCGGTCGGCAAGGCGGTTGTAGAGCCGGTGCGTTGAGGTGCGCAAGACTCTAGCTCTAGGCGTTCTACTGCTGGCACTGGTGGGCGTGGTATCGGCCCAGAACAGCAACAGCAGCGCCGTGGCCGATAACGGCCGACCGAATCGAATCACACTCCTGGATCATGAATTCGGGGTGTCCACACGTCAGCTCGGCTTGCAGCGTCGGGTACAGATGTACCAATGGCTGCGCAAAGGCGGTGGCTATGCACCGGGCTGGCATGACGCTCTGGTGGATTCATCCGATTTCGATCCGCGATTCGCGAACCCCGATGTTTTTCCGCTGCAGACCCGATACTGGATCGGGCAGGGCATCACCTTTGAGGGCAAACCGCTGGATGAAAACGTGCTGAAGGTGCTCGGGCGCTGGCGGCAATTCCGGCCTGGATTCACCGCCCTGCCTGGCAATCTGTCGGCGACCTTCCAGCCCGATGGTGACGGTTTGTCGAGTTCGGAGAATCCGCTCGACCCGCAGATCGGCGATTTGCGCGTGACCTGGCATGAGCTGACCTTGCCGGCACTGACCGATCAAGTGACCATGCAAAACGGTGTATGGGTCCTGGCCCAAGCCGGATCCAAGCGCGCCGACGCTATGCCAACACAGGCGCCTATCGGTCGAGCGCGATCAGACCCAGGTGCCAGGTCTTGGTTGTTCTGGGTGGTCGTGGCGTTACTGCTGGCGTGGTTGCTCGGACGGATACTGTCGAGACTGCTGCACCGACGGCCTTAGGCAGGTCCGCTGCTTGGCTGCTGAACCATCCGGCAGCGGCTCAATCGAATCGGATTGGTTTTAGGTTCGACTGATCCAATTCAATTGAATCCAATCCGGTGCAATCTGGCTTGGTTCAATCCAATCCGATTCCATCCAATCCTTCAATCCAATCGACTGGTCACGGCGGTTAAATATCCGCCACCCGCCGGGCTTGCATGAATTTGCCAGCCCAATACCCGGTTTCCAGGGGACTTAGCATGACGTCCTTGCCGGTTCGCGGTGCGTGCAAAAATTTGCCGTTGCCGACATAGATGCCAACATGGTCCACGCGTTTGCCGCGCCGGCTGAAGAACACCAGATCGCCAGCACTGATCGCGGTGCGCTCGACCCGCTCACCGCTCTGCGCCATATCGCGCGAGACGCGCGGCAGGTCGATCCCCAATGCACTTTTAAATACATAGCCGACCAGGCCGCTACAGTCGAATCCAGTTTCGTTTGACGTGCCGCCCCAACGGTAAGGGGTGCCCAGGAGCGCAGTGGCGCGGCGCAGAACGTTACGCGCGCGTTCGCTCACTTCCGGCTCCGGCTCCGGCCGCGCTGCCACGGGCTGACTGATCGCCAATTGCCCGATGTCTGCGCTAAACAGCAAGCTCCTGGCGGCCATCGGCGTTGGGTCACGCAACGCAGCCGGTGCCGCGGTCAAGGCGCTGCCAAGTGTGCCGGCATCGTTGGCCAGCGTTGGGAAGGCGGTTGCACTGATCAAAAGTGAAAGGAGCAGGGGACGAGCCCAGCGGACAGGACCGGCGACAGCGCGCAGGCCGAAGGCAAATTCGTTGGACGTCACGCAGGCTCCAAATCCGTATACAAAAAAGACCGCGGGATAATGCCGTATCAATCGAAGTGAGTGGTTAAATTTTAGTTGTATGAATGCGCGGAAGTGGATGTTTTTACTCAATATTTTTGTCGACTCTATTGCAATTCGAATCAATGCAATATCCGTTTTGATCCAGTGTAATGCTGACGCCAATAGGGTCCATCGAGCCGATCAAGACGGACCGTTCCCCCGCTGGTTGGCGCATGGACAAAGCGGCCCTCACCCACGTAAATGCCGACATGGGTGACGTTGCCGGGGCTGCCGAAAAACACCAAGTCCGCACCGATCAGGTGCTCGGGACGAATGCGCGGGCCCTGGTAAGCGGCCAGTTCACGGGCGCTGCGCGGTAGGCGCAGATCGAGCACATCGCGGTAAACATAGTTAACCAGTCCGCTGCAATCAAAGCCGCCTTCCGGCGTGCTGCCGCCAAAACGGTAAGGGGTGCCGACCAGGCTGATTGCGCGCATGAGTACCGCATTGGCTCGTGCCGGGTCGGTCGATTGCGCGGTGTTCGAGGTGCCCGGGAGTGGCGCCGGCACTGTGGTCCTGCCAGCGGCAAGCGGCGCAGTCGTTATGCGGCTGGCCCGATGTCCGCACGCGGCCAGACAGACTGCGGCGAGCACGATGAAGATTGGCGTGGCGGCAAACCAGCTTGGATAATAGTCTGTCGTACGCTGCTGCTGCGCGAAAGTCATCGTGCACAGCTTCGAGATTTTCCCAGCTGACGACAAGACCATGGGTCTGTTGTACGGCTTTATTCGGAATCGGTTGTGCATGAAGATCGAGAAAAACCATGTGGTCCGTTTTCACTACACCTTGTTTGAGGGGTTTGCCCCTGGACAGGACGCCGAACCATTGGAGAGTTCCAAGCCGCGCGGTGAACCGTTGGCAATCCTGGCGGGGCGCGGCAACATCATTCCTGGACTGGATCAGGCGCTGGAGGGGCGGGAGGCTGGCGAGCAGTTTGTTGTGGATATTTCTGCTGCTCAAGCCTACGGCGAACGGCGCGAGGGCCTGAGCCAGCGTATTCCCAAGAAGCTTTTCGGTAGCCAAAAAATCCAGCCGGGTCAGCAAGTCGTGCTCGAGACCAATTCCGGCCCGCGCGCGGTGTTCGTCAAGAAGGTGGGGATGAGCGTTGTCGATGTCGACCTCAATCATCCGATGGCTGGCAAGGATTTGCACTTCGCTGTCGAGATCGTCGACGTGCGCGAGGCCACGCCAGACGAAATCGACCACGGTCATGCGCATGGCGAGGGTGGGCAGGCGCATTGATCAGGCTGGCGCGCAGATCGGATCGCCCGCAACGCTGTCTGACATGACGATCGACGTTGTCTGCGCCATCGCCATCGACTACCGCTGAAAGCACCGGTCAAACCAAACGGTTAGGGACCTACTGCGACATGGGTGTGATGCACTCTCGTCGGCGGGATCGGCCAGAACGTGGATCACCAAGTGGATCGCCAAGTGGATCGCCAATATGAGTGCGCACGACGATGTCGTCTTGATCGGAGGCGGAGTGATCGGTCTGGCCAGCGCATTGGCGCTGTTGGATGCAGGCCGAAGCGTGCGCGTGCTGGATGCCGGGCGCTTGGGTTGCGGGAGTTCGCATGGGAATTGCGGCACCGTCACGCCTAGCCACGCACCGCCGCTGGCCGCACCGGGCACCATCGGCAAAGTAATGCGCTGGATGTTGACCCCGGATGCGCCGTTTTATCTCCAGCCACGTTTCGATCCTGCGTTATGGGCTTGGTTTGCGCAGTTCGCCGCGCGCTGCAATGCGCGCGACTGGGCCGATGCGCTGCGCCATAAAGGCGCGATGCTGCAAGCCGCGCGCGCGTTGTTTCCGCAGTGGATCGCCCACTACGGCTTCGACTGCCAGTTTGTCGAATCCGGCGGCGAATACGTGTTCCGCACCGAGCCCGCATTCAACCGTGATCATGCCGAACTGCCCATGCTGCGCGAGTTGGGCATCGATGCTGAAGTGCTGGAAGGTGCGGCCTATGAGCGCGCCGAGCCAGCGATCCGGCCGGGAGTGTTCGCAGCGATTCGTTTTCCCGGCGATGCCAGTTTGCGCCCGGATCGTTATGTCGCCGAGTTGGCACGCGTATTGCGCGCACGTGGCGGGGTGATCGAGGAATATTGTCAGGCACATGGGCTTACAACCGCAGCCGATCACGTGTGCGTGGACACCACACAAGGTCCACGTCGGGCGCGTGATGTGGTAATCGCTGCCGGCGCCTGGTCACCGCGGTTTGCGTGTAGTGCGGGGCTTGCAATGCTGCCGATCCAGCCCGGAAAAGGCTATTCGATCACCTATCAAAGTCCTGCACTCACGCCACGGCGGCCTTTGGTACTGCGCGAGCGCGGTGTTTGTGTGACGAGTTGGGGCGATGGTTATCGTTTAGGCAGCACCATGGAATTTTCGGGCTACGACAGCAGTTTGAATCAGCGCCGTCTGGCCGCAATCGAGCGCAGTGCGGCCGCGTATTTGCGCGAGCCGGTGGGGCCGGTCAAACGCGAGCAATGGTTCGGCTGGCGACCTGTTACCTGGGATGATTTGCCGATTATCGGCCGTTTGCCAGGGCACCGACGTATCTGGGTGGCGGCGGGACACGGCATGATGGGTGTGGGTATGAGTCCTGCCAGCGCACAATTGCTGAGCGATCTGATTTGCCAACGCGATCCATTGATCAATCCTGAGCCCTATCGAGCGGAACGATTCCGGTGAAATCTACTTGCCAAATCGGTCGTGCTCCAAGCCAGTGGCGGTCAAGACCAGTATGTTGTGCGCATCTTGTGGCAGTTGGGAATGCGCTATGCATGACAATTTTGATCTGATCGTCATTGGAGGAGGTAGCGGTGGTTTGGCAGGCGCGTTCCGCGCTGCGCAGCACGGTGCGCGGGTGGCGTTGCTCGAACCCGGTGCGCTCGGCGGCACCTGTGTCAACGTCGGCTGCGTGCCGAAGAAGGCGATGTGGCTGGCCGCGGATCTAGCACTGCGGATCGGACTTGCGTCCAGGCTTGGTTTCGACCTGCGCGAATCGACGCCACAGCTGGATTGGGACGCTTTGGTCATGCAGCGGCAACGCTACATCGAAAATATCCATCACAGCTACCGCAAGCGCTTGGATGACGCCGGTGTGGCGTTGCTGCCGTGTCGTGGGCATTTTATTACCCAGCGCGAAGTGCAGGCGGCCAATGGGTTGCGTCTGCACGCAGCGCATGTACTGATCGCCACCGGCGGCCGAGCACAGCTTCCCGATATACCTGGCGCAGAATTGGGCATCGATTCGGATGGTTTTTTCGCATTACGCGGCGCGCCTGCGCGGGTCGCTCTGGTTGGCGGAGGATACATCGGTGTGGAGCTTGCCGGCGTGTTGCAGGCGCTGGGCAGCCATGTCGATGTATTCGTGCGTGGGCAGCGGTTGCTCAAAGGGTTCGAAGAAGAGCTGACCGAGCAGTTGGCCGAAGATATGCGTCAGCACGGCACGCGAATCCATTTTGATCAGTCGGTAACTGGCATACGGCGCGACGGGCAACACTTGGCGGTGACCGGCAGCGGCGGCAGCGATGCAGGTGTCTTCGATACGGTATTGTTCGCCACCGGCCGGGTTCCAAACACCCGGGGATTGGGATTGGAACAGATAGGCGTGGGACTGGACGCACGCGGCTACGTCGACATCGACGCCCGGCAAAATACCAGCGTTCCCGGCGTTTACGCGCTAGGCGACGTCACCGCGCAGCCAGCGCTGACCCCGGTGGCAATCGCTGCTGCGCGTCAGCTGATGGACCGGATTTTCGCTGGTCAAACCGATGCCAGGCTCGATCCAAACGATATCGCCACCGTCGTATTTGCGCATCCGCCATTGGGCAAGGTCGGCCTCACCGAGGCGGGTGCGCGCGCGCGCCATGGCGACGCGGTGCGGGTGTATCGCAGCGGATTCCGGCCGATGTTGCATGCACTGGCGGATTCGCCGCAGCGCAGTCTATTCAAACTAGTATGCATAGCCGATGGCGACGCACCGGCGGCGCAGCGCGTCGTTGGTATCCACCTGTTGGGCGAGGCGAGCGATGAAATCTTGCAGGGCTTTGCGCTTGCGCTCAAGCGCGGCGTCACCTTGGCTGATCTCCACGCGACCATGGCGATCCACCCAACCAGTGCGGAAGAACTGGTGTTGATGCGATGAATCACGCCGTGGATTGCGCGAGTTACCGGTTGTATCGAGGGACAGCGCCACTGCTGGTCAGCCTGCCACACGACGGCACCGCGTTACCCGAAACCATAGTCAAACGGCTCATGCCCGAGGCGCGCGCGGTACCCGATACCGACTGGCATATCGCGCGGTTGTACGCCTTCGCCCTGGACATGGGTGCATCGATGATCGTGCCCAAATACTCGCGTTATCTGATTGATCTGAATCGCGGCGAAGATGATGTATCGCTCTATCCTGGTCACAACACCACCGGTCTGTGTCCGGTGCTGCGTTTCAGCGGCGATCCAGTGTATCTGCGCGGGCAGGAGCCCGCCGCGGACGAGGTGCGCGAGCGCGTGGAGTTGTATTGGCGCCCGTATCACGCCGCCTTGCGCGAGGAGCTGACCCGCCTGCGCGTGATACACGGGCGTGTTGTGCTTTGGGAAGGGCACTCGATCAAAGGCGATCTGCCGTTCTTATTCCAGGGTCGATTGCCGGACCTGAACTTGGGCACTGCCAATGGCGCTAGTTGTTCGCCAGGCTTGCAGGCGCAGCTTGAGAGGCTGCTCGCTGATCAACGCGACTACGACTTCGTGGTCAATGGTCGCTTCAAAGGTGGTCATATCACCCGCCATTACGGCAATCCACATGACGGTGTGGATGCGGTGCAGTTGGAGATCAGCCAGCGGGTTTATATGGACGAGAACAGTTTTGCATGGGATGCGGCCGCCGCGGCGCGCGTGCAGCCGTTGCTGCGCGATCTGCTGGCAGGTGCATCGGGCTGGCGGGATTAAACTTCCAGCGTGGCCAGATCGCCCTTGGTCTCCAGCCAAGTCTTGCGGTCAGCCGCGCGTTTTTTGGCCAACAGCATGTCCATCAGTCCGCGCGTCAACGGCGCGTCGTCAATGGTTAGCTGGACCAAGCGCCGAGTATCGGGATGGATCGTGGATTCGCGCAGCTGCGACGGATTCATTTCACCCAGTCCTTTGAACCGGGTGACGCTGACCACGCCCTTGAGCTTCTCGCGCTGCACGCGTTCTAGCAGCAGGCGTTTTTCTTCCTCATCCAATGCGTAGAACACCTGTTTGCCCACATCCACTCGAAACAGGGGCGGCATCGCTACAAACACATGTCCGGACTGAACCAAGGCTGGGAAGTGACGCAGAAACAACGCGCTAAGCAAGGTAGCGATATGCAGGCCATCGGAATCCGCATCCGCCAGGATCACTACTTTTCCATAGCGCAGGCCGGAAATATCATCCTTGCCAGGGTCGCAGCCGATCGCCACCGCCAGATCATGCACTTCAGTGGACGCGAGCACGCCTCCTGAGGCCACCTCCCAGGTATTGAGGATCTTGCCGCGCAACGGCAGGATCGCCTGAAAATCCTTGTCGCGCGCCTGTTTGGCGCTGCCTCCTGCTGAGTCGCCTTCTACCAGAAACAATTCGGTCCTTGACAAATCCTGGCTGATGCAATCAGCCAGCTTACCGGGCAACGCGGGCCCTTGGGTGACCTTTTTGCGGACGATTTGTTTCTCGGTCTTGAGCCGGGCGCTGGCGCGTTCTATCGCTAGTTGTGCGATCTTGTCGCCGTATTCGGTATGCGTATTGAGCCAGAGGCTGAAGGCATCATGCGCGGCGCCCTCGACGAAGCCTGCTGCCTGGCGTGAACTCAGACGCTCCTTCGTTTGCCCAGAGAATTGCGGATCGGTCATCTTCAACGACAACACGAAACCAACCCGATCCCAGACGTCTTCCGGCGCCAGCTTTACTGCGCGCGGCAGCAAATTGCGAAAGTCGCAGAATTCGCGCAGCGCATCGGTAAAACCGCTGCGCAGGCCGTTGACATGGGTACCGTGTTGCGCGGTCGGAATCAGATTGACGTAACTTTCCTGCGCCAGTTCGCCTTCAGGGACCCAAGCGACCGCCCAATCGACTGTTTCGGTTTCTCTCTGCAATGAGCCGATGAAAATATCGGGCGGCAGCAGCTCGCGATCGGCCAGTTCGCCCTTGAGGTAATCACGCAGGCCGTCCTTGTAGTGCCAATGGTCGCGCTGGCCGTCGCTGTGGTCGAGCAGGGTCACCGTCAGACCAGGACATAGAACCGCTTTGGCGCGCAGGAGATGGCGCAGCGCGCGCAGGTTGAACTTCGGCGTGTCGAAATATTTCGGGTCCGGTAGAAAACGCAGGCGCGTGCCAGTGTTTTTCTTGCCCACGCTGCCGACAACTTCCAGCTTGGAAGCGCGCTCGCCGTCCTTGAACGCCATACGATATTCGCTGCCATCGCGCTTGATGGAGACGGCGACTTCCTTTGAAAGCGCATTGACCACACTCACCCCGACGCCGTGCAGGCCGCCGCTGAAGGTGTAGCTCTGATTATTGAATTTGCCGCCGGCATGTAGCCGGGTGAGGATCAGTTCAACGCCTGGAATCTTTTCTTCAGGATGAATGTCCACTGGCATTCCGCGGCCATCATCTTCGACTTCGCAACTGCCGTCTTTGTGCAGCACCACGTCAATTTGACGGGCATGGCCAGCCAGCGCTTCGTCTACCGCATTGTCGATGACCTCCTGCGCCAGGTGGTTCGGGCGCGTGGTATCGGTATACATGCCCGGCCGACGCTTAACCGGATCCAGTCCAGAGAGGACTTCAATGTCGGCGGCACTGTAGCGCTGGTGCATGTTTGGGTCTGGATAAATGGCGCGTTAGGGTATCAGGCGCGGTGTCGCGAATAGCCGAATGGGCCGGCCGGTGGGTGGGGCTGGATTGATCGATCACGTGCTGGTCATTGGCGTAGATCGCAGGCTGCCGCCGGACCGGCGCCGGGCAAGTCTGATCGACACAAACACTGGATTTCGCACCAAACCGTACGCCCTTGGTTTGTTCTGCGCAGCAGACCCTGGACCGTGTCTTTCGGGTTTGGGTCGATTTTCCGTTAAGATGCCCGCCTTTTCCGCGCGCTTTCCCGCGATTGCGCGGATTCACCAAAACTGCAGGAGATAAGCACAGATGGGCAAGGGTGATCTGAAGACCGCCAAAGGCAAGCGTTACAACTCGAGTTACGGCAACGTGCGCCCGCACGCGGTCGGCAAAGCCACCGGTAGCGTCAGCGCTGCTACGGCGAAAAAGACCGCGAGCAAGGCCGCGGTGAGAAAGGTGGTGGCAAAGAAGGCGCCTGCGAAATAGCGCAGGCGCGCGAAGCGCTGGTCATCCAGCGACTTTGATCGTCAACGATTTGACGTTCATGCGACTTCACGTCCATGTGACCTCGCATGCGCAGATGACCATCTTGATTTTCCATCGGCATTCGATTGCGAGATAAGTTCTAGGCGCACACGTGGCCCGACTAGCGCCCGCGCTGCGCGCCCGCCTCGACTGCTTCCCACACGCGCAGCAGATTGCCGCCGAGGATCTTACGGATATCCGCGTCCTTGTAACCGCGCTGCTGCAGCCCCGTCACCAGGTTTGGAAAGTCAGCAGTGGTCTGCAATTCTGGCGGGAGTTTGCCGCCCACGCCGTCATAATCCGAACCGAGGCCGACATGATCGACGCCTAGCAGTTTCACTCCGTAATCGATTTGATCTAACACCTGCGCCAGGGTGCTTACTCCTGGCGGGTTGGCCGCCTCCCAAGCCTTGTCGAAGGCGTCGAGACTTTCCTCCGGCTTGCCCTGCGCTTTGAGCTCTGCATTGCGCTGCTCGAAATCCGCGACCGCGCGAAAGTACGCCTGGGTGGCGGCTGCGCTCTTCGGATCCACGAACATGGTGCCAAATGCCACCTGCACGACGCCGTCTTTTTCGGCGATGGCCTTGGCCAGTTCGTCGCTGATGTTGCGCTCGAACTCGGGCGTGAAGTGGCGAAATGAGGAATGACTGGCGATCACCGGCACCTTGCTCAACGCGATGGTCTCCTTCGCTGAGGCATCGCCGAGATGCGACACGTCCACGATGATGCCGAGTCGATTCATTTCCGCAACGATTTCCCGGCCAAATGGGCTAAGGCCGTTCCATTGCTTCTTTAATTGGTATGACGAATCAGCCAGGCGGTTGTTGGCGCTGTGGACCAGACCGATATAGCGTATGCCGCGATCGAAGAAGAACTTCACGTTTTCGATTTTGTCGCCAAGTGGCGCCGCGTTCTCCATCCCCAGCGGCAGCAATACGCGTCCGCCTTCGAGTTGGCGCCGCACATCTTTCGGCGAGGTGGGAATGGCGAATTTGTCCGGATGCCGGTGCACCAGCGCCTCGATGCTGTCGATCATTTCGTTGGCAACCTGCCAGGCGCTGCCATCGTTGTCCTGTTTTGGCGAGGTGTAGATCGCCATCCAGGCGACATCCAGCCCGCCTTTGCGTGCCTTGGGGTAGTCGAACTCGCGATCATCGGCCTGCTGCGCAAGATCTGCCCATTTGCCGATTACAGCACCGGGCGCGTCGATATGCGTATCCACAATGATCGCGTCGTGTGCAAGCTGATTGGTGACCTCTGACGCTTGCGCGAAAGCGGAGATTAAGGCGCCGGAAAACGCGACGCACAAGCACAGCCGAGTA
>Ga0153969_1000143_pt1 | contig 13750 bp, 11 predicted proteins | sample TSGA053MetaG_FD_104702 | JGI IMG/M metagenome (GOLD analysis project Ga0153969, IMG submission 104702) | Attine ant fungus gardens microbial communities from Georgia, USA - TSGA053 MetaG | ecosystem: Host-associated > Fungi > Mycelium > Unclassified | place: USA: Georgia, George L Smith State...
GATTGCTTGATTTGATAATCAAAGTGTTCAAAAAAGCGAAGTTAGACAAGCAGCAAAAGATGTTGTTAAGTCTGAGGTTTATCCTCAGACATACAGTTCTTAAATACATGATTGTGGTGGTCTATGCACTAGAATAGCCTACCACATAATCACTACCTATTGTTCTATATATAGGAGTGCTATTGTTCTTGAAATAGAGATAACCTAACCATCTTAGGGTAGTCCTTTGTTCTATTCAAGGACAGATAATAATCTATGGATAAAGATTAGTGTCATGTGCAAACATTGAGGACCTTGCATCTCCATGGGATCTTATCGCCTCAGGATCTATTTATAGCCGAAAGAAGCGCATTGAAGCAAATGATTACGTTAAGCAGTTCCTGAGATATTGGCAATTTAGTGTCTGGTGACTTGGTGATCACTAACTGATCTGCTGATAGCTCAGTGAACACTGATTGCTTTGAGACGTTTTTGGTACCGTTTGAAAGGTCTTCTTAAAGGCTTTTGGTGGCCATTTAGATCGTCGAAATCGGTCAAGTATTCCTGGAGTTATGGTCTGAATGAAGTTTGTGACAGAAAGCAACTGGCTTCCACAACTCATCAGAGCACTCTATTGATAGTATTTCTCCAGCAGTATAGTTTAAAGTATCTGCTTCTACTCTAAATTCTTTGTCTAAATCTAGGACTGCCAATACTGGTCTAGTTATAAAAATTCCTTTAAGCTTGTCAAATGCTTTCTGCTGCTCCTTTCTCCACTACCACTTCATATCTTTCCTCATCAACACATTCATTGGCCTTGTTACTCAAGCAAAGTCTTTGATAAACCTCTTATAGTAGTTAATAAGAACTAAAAACTTTCTGATATCTTTCACATTCTTTGGCTTTGGCCAACTTAGTACTCCATCTACTTTTTTCTTCTCTATTTCAATTCCATTAGGTTCTATGATCACTTCTAGGAATCTAATTTTTTGTATCTTCCATATACACTTTTCTAGCTTAATATACAAGTCATTCTCTTCTAGTTTCTTCAGTATTTCTTTTATAATCTCATCATATCTTTTCTCTGTCTCTATCCCTACTAGTATATCATTTACAAAAGCCACTACTTTTCCTTCATTAATTATGTCTTTCAGGATTTCATTCATCATCACCTAGAATATAGCTGGCAAATTTGTTATTCTAAAGAACATAACTGTCAGCTCAAAGAACTTTACATGGGTCATAAATACTTTCTTCTACTCATTCCCTTTCTTAATTCTCATATTGTTAAACCTTCACCAACATTTTAGTAAATACTTATTTACTCTCTATATTGTCTATTAAGTCCATAATCAGTGGAAGTTAGTAGTTATTTTTTACTGTCTGATTGTTCAGTAGTCTATTACCATCCTCTTTTCTTTATCTTTCTTGCTTACAAAGAAAACTAGTAATGTCTGAGGGAACTTTGATAGTCTAATGTATCTCTTTCTTAACTAATTCTTTATGAAATTCTGAACTTCTTCTCTTTTATTTTTAGATAAAGGGTAGATTTTTTCTTTTCTAGGTTTGAATGTCTCTTTGTTATTAATGGACAGTGAATGTCTTTAGCAATTACCCTAGGTGGATGTTCAAAAAGAACTTGATGGAGTTCTTCGTTGGATTGCAGCCTTACTTATACTACTACTACAGTGGCTGTACCCTAGAGTCCCATAGTCACATGTTCTTTCCAGAATGTTCTATGATCACCTGACCTTATCATGTGATTTGACTTACTGAGTCCCCACCCTATTTATATCCTTACTCCATTATATGCTTTGAGGTTTTGGATTAAGTGTTTAAATGCATAGGAAACCTTTTCCTGTTTGGGGCTCTCATAACACTCTTTGAGATCTATAGTATAATCCCAGATTTTCCTTGTTGGTATCCTCTTTGATTCTATCTTCCTAAACATCCTTTTCTACCTTAAAATTTTCTGCAGTATTATTTCTTTGATTTTTCTGTAGTTTACTTCAACTTCTTCTTCTTTTCTCTAATTCTCTTTATCATCTACTATTTATCTCATAATCTTTTTCTCTTCTAGAATTGCTACTCTCTTTCCTTTCTTTACTCTCTTTTCTTTTTTTAACTTCATATTCCTCCCACACAGTGGTGGATACCTTGTTATTTTTACTTTTCCTGTCTTTTAGTTTATCTCTAGATTATGCATTTATAACTATGGCATTCCTAGTATTATATCTGTCCTTCCTAGATTATATATATCCATTCTCATTCTTTCTACATGACTCTTATAGTATACATTTGCCTCTACTTGATAGGTAATAGCTCCTGTACTATTATTCATCCCATCAACATTTCTAACTACTACCAGTCTTTTTAATTTTTGTAGCCTAAATCTATGTCTTACTGCTATTTTCTGATCCATAAACATCTCTGTTGTACCACTATCCAAGAGCACTTTTACTGTTATACCTTTATGTGTATCTACTTTTTCTATTCCAATATTCAGCCACACCTCTCTTAGCATTTTAAACATTCTTCTCACTTTTCTCTACTCACCTCTCTCTCTTATTGTACCTTTCAGAGCCTTTGTCTGCATACTGCTTTGCTATGCTTTTTCTGTTCAGGGTATACCACTACCCTCCAGTTCTACCATAGTTGCTTTCTTCCTGTCTTACATTCTGGATACCAAATATTTCTTCTTTCCTCTTTTGATATTTTCTCCTCTACTATTGTGTCCTTTTTTCTATACTTTGTATATTTAATCTTACTTCCTGCTTTATTGTTTCTCCATTTTCATACCTCTAGACAACTCTTGTACCATACATTTCTCAGTTTCTCTCCAGAGACAAAATTCTGTTCTTGGTTTTTCTTTATCTTGGTACCTTTATAGTTATACTTTCTATACTCTACAAATGTTACCACTTTCTACCTCATCTTCCAACCCCTCCCCTCTAGTGCTGTACTTCTCAGAGGCATACTTTATATACCACTATATTCCTGCATCTTCTTCTATAAAGAGTAGACTAGTCTCTCCTCTTGCTGTGCCTTTTGTAGATTAACTATATGCACTACCTCCTCACTTCTTCTCTTCTCCTTCTCCACCTTCATATTTGAACATTCCCACTTGTAGTATCCCATTCTCTAACACCTAAAGTATTATACTCTCTTTTTTTCTATCTCTTGTCTCCTTATACTCACTCCTTCTTTCACTCCACATTGTATTACTCTACTTGCTATTATCTTGAATTTATTCTGGAAAGTTGGTTTCCCCTTCATCTTCTCCTTTCTATTTCTGCAGTTATGGGCTAAGTGCCCAAATCTTTTATACTTCTAATACACTCTTCCTTTTTTTTCCTTTATCTTTGCTCTTAGTTTAATAAGAGTACACTGTTGGTTGAGTATTCTATTTATGAGAGAGTTATATTGCTCTAGAGACATAATGCTATGTTTCTAGAGAAGTTAAATAAGAAATGATCTTACTAATGTTATATCTACTGGGGTGTAAGATCTTTATTAAGCTAAGTACCTACTGCCTTACTTATTATTGCTCTAGTAATATAGTTATACTATCATTCCAAGGAGAGGATCCCTAATCTAAATACCTTTCTAAGGATGCAGTGTTACTCCTTTACATGTACAGCCCACAATGGAACTTTAGTACAAGATTTCTACTAAGAACAGCACAAGTATGCTATACAATACTACTCAATTATGAGGTCAGGTCTCAGACACAATACCTGAGCTTGGTATTGTGCTTCCACCAATAGTCTCTAACTGACTATCAAGTCCTCTTAAGCCTAGAGCCTAGCTATATTATAGTGGTCCTGAGTTGTATTACTCAAGTACCAAGAAAGATAAGAAAATAAACTGGCAAGGCTCTGTAGTGAGCAGTACTAATGAAGAAATTGAGTTCTAGTATAAGAACTTAAACTGTAGTATTTTAGAACTATTCCTAGTCCAAGTTGATAAGAAAAACTTAATAGAGTTCCTATTTGATTACTGTACACTACTTATACACATTCTGTATTTAATTCTATTTATAAAGTCCCATATATCTTTTTTAAGTTATTCTCTCTTGTATGTTTACTGATTATTTAATTGAATGAAAAGGAAAAGAAAAGAAATATAAATAATAACTTGACTATTTTGACCATGTTATGACACAAGATCATCTTTTCTTTGATTATGCTGCTAGTGGTTGTGGAAAGACATTTCTTTGTAATACTATTACTGCTGAGGTTAGAAAGAGAGAATAGATGACACTGTATATAGTATCATCTGGAATTGCTACTCTTTTGCTGGATAGAAGAAGAACATCTTATTTACACTTCAAGATTTCTCTTTCTATTAATAAGAACTCTGTAGCTGGACTCAAACAGAATAGTTATATGTTTCTAGTCATTTAACAGACTAAGGTTATTATTTGGGATAAAGTTCCTATGTAGCACAAGTATAACATTGATGCTGTTGATCAATGCCTGAGAGATTTACTTGAAGTAAGTGATCACTTGTACTTGATAGCTGTTGAATTGATATATTATCTAGAATGATCATCCATTTGGTGGAATTACAGTGGTATTTGGAGGAGATTTTTGTCAAACTTTGCCTATAGTACCTAAAGGAACATACCAACAAGTAATAGCAGTATCCTTTTATAGAGGAAATCTATAGAGACATATCAAGTTCTTATATCTTAGATACAATATGTACTTGGACCACTCTAAAGCTAACAATCAACATGCTCAGTGGTTGTTGGAAATTGGTGCTAGATCAACTATGGATGATAATGAGATGATACAAGTTCCTTAGTCTATGGTTTGCACTAATCTTAATACTCTCATTAACAGGATCTATCCAGAAATTGGAAACACAAGAGTTCAAGATGACCAATACTTCTTGAAGCAAATTATTCTCTGTTTTAGAAATGATGAGGTGCATAATATTAATGAAGCTATTCTACAACAGTTCAACCCAGTACCAAATGCAAAGATCTATATGCTAAGAAGTGTGGACTCTATGTCTGAGGAAGATGGAATGCACTATGCCTATCCTATAGAGTTTCTTCAACAACTCAATAGTAGTAGATTGCCTTCTGCTTTACTTTGTCTCAAGGTTGGCTATTCAGTTATCTTACTAAGGAACTTGGATCCAGGAGAAGGACTTTGCAATAGGACAAGAATGGTAGTGTTAAATATAAGAAGAAAAGTACTCTAGTACAGGACTATTAACAAGACAAAGTATTGGAAGAAGGAAGTATAGCATACTGCAGACTATTGGAGGAAAGGAGTGTAGTGCACTGCAGACAATACTACTACAAGTTATTGAAGGAAAAAAGTATAGTAAACTAGAAACTGTATAGAGAAAAATAAACAAAACTACTGTCAGTCATTGAAGAAAGAAAGTATGGCAAACTGTAAACTGTTGGAGGAAAGGAGTATAATACACTGTATACAATACTACTGACTGTACACACTACAGACAACATTACTGGAGGAAGGGAGTATAGCATACTATAGACAATACTAAAACTGTTAGAGGAAGGGAGTACAGTGACCTGCCAGACAACACAATGTTAACTAGACTCAGAATTAGTAGAGGATTGAAGTTGGGCCAGAGACCCAGATAAAAACCTTGTCTAAGAAAGTATACAAGAAGAAGATAAAAAGATAGGACTTTTTGAGTATGATAAATTTTGGTCAGTACTTAGCTAATATGACTAAGCAGATTTTCACACACTCCCAGAATTTCCCACAATTACTTTTTTTCCACATTTATTTTCTCACACTAAATTCTCCTATACTTTCAATTACTTTCAAAAACTGTTATAGAACAGCAGGTGTACTGTAGACAATACTACTGCAAGTTATTAGAGGAAGGTATAGTAACTTAGCCTGAGATGACTTAATTACACTCCAAGTTTGAGTTGACAAGGAGAACTCAATAGAGTTCCCTTTAGATTTTGTACACTACTTATACAACTACTACATAGTCTGTACACTATGCTCCTACACTTATCATGTAACATCATCATGTGACATAACCCTGTGACATCCTGACATATGATATGACTCTGTAACATCCTAACATGTAAGAGTAATGTGTGATATTTGTTATGTAATACTTTCTTGCACTTCTTTCTTGTATAGTAAGTTCAAATAAAAAGAGAAAAGAAAAAGAAAAGAAAAAAAATATAAATAATGACTTTGCTATTTTGCCAAGTCATAACAGAAGGAAGTATAGCAAACTGAAAACTGTTGGAGAAAAGAAGTATAGTAGACTGCAGGCAATACTACTGCTAATTATTGGAGAAAGAAAGTATAGCAAACTATAAACTATTAGAGATAGAGAGTATAGCAACCTACCAGACAATACAATGTTAACTTCACTCAGAATTAGTAGAAGGTTAAAGTTGGACCAGAAGTCCAGATGAAAACCTTGTTTAGTAGGTATGCTGCATTGTGTGTGGGATGATGGCACTGATAAATTATATATCTAATTATTTCCACAGCCTCTTTTTTCACTCAAAAATCCCAATAAATTCATTAAAAATTAGAAAAAAATCAGAAAAAATCAGAAAAAAGACCAGAAAATTAGAGAAAGTATTGGAGGAAGAAATTATAGTGTACTGCAGACTATTAGAGGAAAGGAGTATGGGAAACTATAGATAAGACTACTATAAGTTATTGGAAAAAAGAAGTATAGTAAACTGGAAACTATTGGAGGAAAGGAGTATAACAGACTACATATAATACTACTGACTGTATATACTATAGACAACACTACTGGAGGAAGAAAGTATAGTGTACTGTAGACAATACTAAAACTATTGGAGGAAGAGAGCACAGCAACTTAACAGATAACATTGTATACTATTATATAGACTATTAGAGAAAGAAAGCATAGCAACCTACTAGATAACACAATGTTAACTAGACTCAGAATTAGTAGAGGGTTAAAGTTGGGCTGAAGGCCCAGATGAAAACCTTATTTAAGTAGTAGATAGTAACTATCTATAACTATTTGTAATCATGTTATAGCTAATGTCTTATTTAGAAATCAATTGTCTATGAGTCTATCAGACTGTTCTCCTCTTATATTTCCTTTTCAAGTTACTCTACTTTTAAGTTGAAGTACTATCTATCTCTTGATCTAATCCTAAGTAATCTTGATCAGTAGTTACTACAGATGTTATCCAATTATAATTATTGAGAGCAATAGTCTAATTATTCCATTCTCTCTCTTGAGTATTCTATAAGAGGACCCTACCAATACCACCTCTAAAATACTAGACTGACCTGCTAGAGTGACCCTGCAATAAATTAAATATTACTATATAATATTTAATTACCTTTAGCTTACTTCTGAAACTCTGAACCCTAATAACTCAGATTGTAGAGACAGAAATACACCAGTGCCAAATGTATATATAGTATAAAGTATCTCTCTAGGAGCCTCATTTTAATATCTAAGGATTCTTCTAGAGGTAAGTGTAGCTTATATTTTAGACTCTGATTAACTGAGAATTCTCCTAGAGCTACTCTACTCTAGTTACTTTTATATATTTTTCTATTTATTTTATGACTTAAATATTCACTTATACCTGTCTTTTCTCAGATGATCAATTTCATAATAGTTATCTAGAGACAAGTCTTTTTTCCAATGATTATATTCTTCTTGATTACCTAGAGGATTTATCATGACAGAGAGTATATACATATATAAAGGTGAAGATAGAAATAGAGATAGAAGTATTGGTTAATAGTAAGAGCACAAGCATGGCAACAGTTGAAATATATCAAGTAGTTGTAACCTTTTACCTAGAAGTAACAAAAGCTTTTCTAGACTAATATCTCAAAGCTAGGTCCTGCCATCCTAATTCCAATAACAAATCCTCCCAAAACTCCTAGCCCAGACTACCAGTGCTGAGATCTCAGCTCCAGCTTAGATGTTATAACATTGGTAAGTACTCCAAAAAGCTTTCACTGTAGTCTACAACAGTAGATACAATAGGTGAATATGGTATTTTTTTTGGCCCAAAGACCTTTCTAAAGTACTAGTCTAGTTGCATATACCTTTGAGTAGGAAATCAAATTCTCTCTACATTATTGGGACCTACAAAGGTCTCCTAGGAGCTCAGTCTCAGTCTTTTGACTCAAATGTCTCTAGCTTAAAATTGTAGGAAGCTTGAAGAATAGTTGAGGTCAATAAAGGAGCCATTAGGCCATAGAAGTGGTAGTAAACTAGTAGACTGTCAGGTACAACACCAGTTCAGGTATACTCAAGGGGTCTTGATATTGAAAGGATAATTTGAAAGTAAACAACAATAAGAGACATTAAAGTAGAAATTAATGAGAGATATTTAGTAGAATACTGAATATCTAGATACAATTAGTGCCAGGAAGATGGTGGTAGTAGGAGATCAAGGCATAATCTGGCATTAGATTTGACAGGTATAATAATGACACTACACTATCAGGTGACTTGACATCCCAATTCAAGTGATATAACTTCCAATATAATGCATATTTTGATGTTAAGCCACTCTATCAATTGGGATATCAAATGATCTATCACTATCATGTCAGTATCATGTCATCTCACCTGTCAAGTCATCTAGGCTTGTCATATAGTCATACTCTACTATTATAGCTATGTTACTCTACTAGATTATCTATACCTGTACTAATTGCTGTTGTCACACCTTTATTATATCCAATGGCCAACTGATCTATGAAAGATTGGTGTCATCTAATACTTGTACAGTACATTTATGGAGAGATGTGGTAATATTATTATATATCATATCAGGTTGTCATTAAACTAATTTATTCTTTATTGTAGTTCTGAGATAAAGTCTCCCTACCCATAACAATTGATATAAAATAAGAGATTGCATATTAGGAGGAGAGAAGAAAGGATACTGAAGTGGTAATCAATAGGATAGAAGCTAGTAATCATGGTATAGATTATTCAGGTGCATTTTCTACTAATTTTCTTCTTTCATCACTAAAGCTATCTGTTAGGGTATTGAGCAATACACTCATCCCTGTATATGCTCATCTATATATTTGGTGTTTGGCTGCATCTTACATATGGAGTAAGTTGGAATACAACTGCTCAAGTTCTCAAGTTTATTGATATTATCTTAAATGTTGTTAATACTGCTTTAGATATTATTATTAGTAGACTCAATATATATGTATACCTTTGCTGGGGACCTGAGTGTATCTGTGCATTAGCCAACTGTTTTTGTAACTCTTCAACCTGGTTCTCAAGCACTGCTTCTTGAGCCCAGCTTGCCTTCTCAACAGCTTTCTTTATCTCTAATAAGACTTGAAGTAAATTCTTCAGCATTGCTGGTTGGTTTGGATTAATAGATGTATGGCCAGATCAATATATATATATATATGTTGTTGTCATCTATAATATAGTCAAGGCTCAAGTGTTTATAGCAATAAGAAAGCTTCAAATTATTCATCTGATATCATAAATGCTGTAATATGAAATATAGTACAGAAACCTGGTCTTAACCATTCAGCTATGTTTACAAAAAATATATGTATATTTAATATAGGATACAATCATAGCTAAGTTTAATGCAGTGAATTAGTAATAAGATAGGTTCTTTTTGATATTTAGGCATAGCTAGAAGAGTATAACTGTGTAACAAGCCCAGACAACTTGATAGGTGAGGTGACATGATACTGACATAATAGTGACAGGTCACTTAACATCCCAATTGATAGAGCGACTTGTGCACCATATAAATATCCACCAAGTAAGTACACTTTTCTATGCTAACTTATAGATCTACCAGTATCAAGTGCATATCATCTCTGTTTTTGATCCCAGTAATTGTCAAGCTACTTGGCTTCTTTGTTCTGATCTAGGGTACCTCTGTACTTTATAAGCTCATTAAATTCATATGGCAAGAAAACATCTCAAACCCTCTTGTAGATCTTTCTAAACCTTCAAGTCTGAATTGGCTTTATGGGAATATACAACAAATCAAGGATAATGATCTTTTTGACAATTTTTGAGTGTTAGGCTAGCAAGTATGGCAATACAGTCAAGTACAAGGATTTTCTTAGAGTGAGCATTCCGCTTGTCTCCCTGCACACTTGTTAACCAATTCTTCTCCACAGACATTGAGATTGGTTACAATAGATAGCTATACATACTACAAGCCTGCAGGGACGAGAATCTTGTATTGTAAAGTCATGGGCAGTGGTAGTGAGATCTCTTATGGGGTTCATAACACTTACTTGACACACATTTCATTTAGGCCTTGCTGTTACCAAAGGCTCGAAACACCATAAACAAGTCTGTATTGCTGTTATCATTTCTTCTGATATCTTTACTGATTCTTGTTTCTTATAGTAAAAGATCATGGTCAGTTGATTAGCCATACCCATTGCCTTTGCTTTTCTCATCCAGTCCTTGAGCACTCACTAAATTATCTATATTTGTCAGAACCTAGCATTTGGAGTTGCTCAAATCAGAGAATTAACAGAAATTTTTGTCGAGAAAGCACTGGAGGTGAGGTCATTCATTTACTTCTGAGTGTTATGAGAGCCCTGAGCAGGAAAAAGTCTCCTGTGTATTCAAACACTTAGTCCAAAATCTCAAAGCATACAATGGGGTTAAGATATAAATAGCAGGGGAACTTAAGAAGCCAAGTCACATGATAAGGTCACAAGGTTGTAGAATATTCTGGAGGAACATGTGATCATGGACTAGTAGCAGTACAGCCACTGTAAAAGTAGTATAAGTAGTAGTCCAATCCAACGAAGAACTCCATCGAGTTCTTTTTGAACATCCACCTAGGGTGATCACTAAGGACACTCACTGTCTCTTGATAACATAAGAACTCAATTTCCAATGGTGACCTCGCATCTCGTGGCCTCACCACCCACTTACTCTCACATCTTCCTTACTAGTGAGCACAGTACTCACAAGCTTTTTGGATAGTGGGCCCTAGCTGTAAAGGGGACTTCTCAGTCAGTTAGGGACTGAGGGAGGAGATGAGATACCAAGTCCAGATATCCTGCTCAGGTCCTGACCTCACAATTAGATATTGCTCTTTACTTCTTTCTCCATATAAACTCCATGCTACATTCTATTGTGAATGGTATATGCAGGAGATTGGTGGTTATTCCTTAGAAAGCCACTTAGTGTAGGGGTCCTCTCCTTAAAGGCAATTGTATACCAAATTTGATTAGAACAGTAGTTAGTAAGGCAGTAGGAATTCAGACAAATGAAGATTGCATACTCTGTTAGATATAGGCCTTAGTTAGCAACCCTGGATCAAGAATTGTCAGAGTACGAGTCATCACCATCACCATCACCACCACTACCACCACCATACAATATGTCCCAACAACAACAGAGAGAAACCCCTTCTAGAGAGGAACAACTCCTTGCTATGATCGCCACTCTGCAGCAGCAGGTTAACACCATGCTCCTCCAGCAACAAGGGAGCAGAGTAGAGGTCACAAGGCCTCAAGTCTTTAGTGGGAAGATGGAGGAAGTAAGCGCATTTGTAAATGTGGCTCGACTATATATTAGAATGAAGATAACAGAAGAGGTGGGAGTAACCCAGGTGGCCTGGGTATTATCATATGTACAAGAAGGAATAGCAGAGGCATAGAAAGATAACCTGTTGGATAAGTTAGCAAAAGAAGAATCAGAGGTAGAGTCAGCAGAACAGTTGTTTGCAAAGATAAGGAATGACTTTAGAGAAACATTAGAGGAGAAAAGAAAGATAGAGCAGCTAAGAACAATCAAGCAGGGGAGAAGGACCTGCAACAAGTACGTACAGGAGTTTAAAAAGGTCGCTAGGGGGAGTGGCTATGAGAGAAGACCCCTCATCAAAGAATTTAAAAGGGGATTGAATGGGGCCATTAGAAGGAAGTTGGCTGAAGCAGAGGAACCACCTACCACTATTGGGGAGTGGCAGAAAAGGGCAGTAAGATTGGACAGAAATCAAAGACAAAGCAGGGCAGAGGAAAGAGTGCTGGGAAGAAATGTGGTGCGCCCAGGGGGAAATGCACAGCCAAGAGGAAGAGGATCATATGGAGGAAGAGGGGGACAAATAACATAAAGAACAGAAGAGGGATACAGAGAAGGAGGTGGTGGAAACACGACTAATAGAGGGGGAGCTCAAATAGGTCCAAGGAGAAACCCAAACGCAATAGATGTAGATAGAGGAAGAGGAGGAGATAGGACGTGCTATGTGTGTGGAAAATAGGGCTATATGGCCAAAAATTGCTGGAAAAGACATAGGGGAAGGATAATAGAAATGCCGTAGGAGTTGGCAAAAGAAAATAGAGGACAGTGAGCTTTTGGCTAGCCTCCAATAATATGTACAGTGTATTGCACCTAGAAAAACTAGGCAATAAATTGATGTCCACCAATACAACTGAGAGAGTAAAAGATATATAGTGTACACTATGGCTATTGAGGGAAGTCTGGCTGAAAGTAGGGTTAGAGAAGCTGGAGAGTCATGAAGGAGTAGCAGTGAAGGCATTGTTGGATAGCGGTGCGACAGGTCTGTTCATGGACACAACCTTTGCAAAAGAAAAGGGGTTTAAGATAGAGAAGCTAAAAAAACCCCTCTTAGTTAGGAATGTGGATGGAACAGCAAATGCGGGAGGAGCTATAATGCACCAGGTTGAGTGCAATATGTTCTTCAAGGGACATATGGAAAGAGCAAGAATGGACATATGTAACTTGGGAAAGATAGAGTTGATACTGGGAATGCTGTGGCTAGCAGCCCACAACCCAGAAATAGATTGGGAAAAGGGAGAGGTGAAGATAATGCGTTGCCCACCTATATGCGGAAAAAGAAAGCAAGAAGAAAAGGAGAAAAAAGTGAGGAAGACAGAAAAGAACAAAGACGAGGAAATATTAAGAAAACTGGTGCCTAGGAGATTCTGGAAGTGGAAGAAAGTATTTGGAAAAAAGGAGTCAGAAAGGATGCCAGTGCTAAAGACCTAGGACCATGCCATAGAGCTAAAAGAAGGGTTTATGCCAAAAAAGGGAAAGGTATATTCACTATCGAGAGAAGAAAGAGAGGAAGTACAGAAATTCGTAGAAGACCAATTAAGGAAAGGATACATCCAACCCTCCAAATCACCCCAAACATCACTGGTACACTTTGTGGCAAAAAAGAATAGTACATGGAGGATGGTGCAAGATTATTAACACTTAAACCAGTGGACAATAAAGAATGGATACCCTCTACCCCTCATTGCAGATATATTGGATGGAGTAGGAAAGAGAAAGGTGTTTACGAAATTAGACTTGAGATAGAGATATAATAATATCAGGATCAAGGAGGGAGATGAATGGAAGACAGCATTTACAACATATATTGGAGCATACAAACCCACCGTCATGTATTTCGGGTTAACAAACTCTCCAGCTACCTTCCAAGCAATGATGAATGACCTGTTCAGAGACCTCATAAACCAAGGGGACATGGCGACTTTCATTGATGACATTTTAGTAGCCACAGATATAAAGGAAGAACATAATGAGTTGATAGAGGAAGTACTGAGAAGACTGGAAGAAAACAATCTGTTTGTAAAGCTGGAGAAATGCAAATGGAAAGTAAGGGAAGTAGAATTCCTGGGAGTAGTAATCAGCCCAAAAGGAGTAGAAATGCAGAAGGAAAAGGTAGAGGGAATCCTCAACTGGCTAGCACCTAGGAACGTCAAGGAAGTGCAAAAGTTCCTAGGCCTTGCCAATTACTACAGGAGGTTCATAA
>Ga0153969_1000145_pt1 | contig 13684 bp, 14 predicted proteins | sample TSGA053MetaG_FD_104702 | JGI IMG/M metagenome (GOLD analysis project Ga0153969, IMG submission 104702) | Attine ant fungus gardens microbial communities from Georgia, USA - TSGA053 MetaG | ecosystem: Host-associated > Fungi > Mycelium > Unclassified | place: USA: Georgia, George L Smith State...
AATCACATGACCTTGTCACGTGATATGATTACTTAAGTCCCCATGCTATTTATATCTTGTCTGCATTGTACGACTTGATATTTGTGACTAAGTGTTTGAACGCATGGGAAACTTGTTCCTTCTTAGGGCTCTCATAACATTATTGAAGCAAACGATTATGTCAAGTGGTTCCCAAGATATCAGTGATTTAGTATTTGGTGGCTTGGTGATTGCCAACTGATCTACTGATAACTCAGTGAATACTGATTGCTTTGAGACATTTTTGGTACCATTCAAAAAGTCTTAAGAGCTTTTGGTAGCTATTTAGATTGTTGAAATCAGTCAAGTATTTCTGGAGTTATGGTCCAAACAAAGTTTGTGATAACCCTAATATCATATAACTCACTATTTGCCCCAGTTTGTTGATTAACTATTTAAATACAACTTATGTAATTAGTTACTTAGCTTTGTTCTCTCAACTCATTCTCCACCAATTGCCACTGTCATTGATTCTTACAGGTGAAGCCTGGATGAACCCCTGTTGAAATTGGGTTAACATAGTAAGAGGCCTCATTAACATTGCTATAACCCCTCCTTGTTACAGTGTCTGATAGACAGAAAAAGTATGAGCTTGACACAGAAGGCTGTCCCTATGCTAAGCTCTATGTCCAATCATGTCTACCAGACCCTTGCTCCTTGTCATAACTTGGCAAAATGGCTAAGTCATTATTTTATTTTACTTTCTTTTCTTATTTGGACTTACTACACAAGGAAGGAGTGTGGGAAAGTGTCACATGTCAATGTCACATGTCACAGTCACATGTCAGGATGTCACATGATAAGTGTGGGAAAGTAGTGCACAGACCATGTAGTAGTTGTATAAGTAGTGTACAGAATCAAATGGGAACTCTATCAAGTTCTCCTTGTCAACTCAGACTTGGAGTGTGATTGAGTCATCTCAGGCTAAGTTGCTACACTCCTTCTCCAACCAATGTAATTACTATACCACATATAACTGTAAAAGGAGAAATAAACCAGAGGATTATTCATTACTTGCTTGATTGCAGTGCAACTGCCAATTTTATTAGTAAAAGCTTTTCCAAAAAACTAAACCTGATACCAATATCCAAACTCAATGAGCCAGTGAGAGGACTAGGTGGCAAGATCCTGTTCAATGCCCCTCTATATATACCACTTATGGTATACCCTTCAAGGAATACCTTCTGAGAACATGTTTATTGGAGCCTTGACAGGCAAATATCAAGTAGTACTAGGATTACCATGGTTCTGCCAAGTTAACCCTAGAATAAACTGGGTAGACCTCTGGGTTCAATTTCAAGAGCAACCTGAGCACCTCCTAGATATTTAGGAAACAATGCCTCCACTAAACTGGATCCCTTTTAGAAGACAAAACTCTACTCTATCCACTACTACAGAGAGCTACCATGTTCATGAACCAGACATCTCAGTACCTTTGCAATACCAAAATTATGTAGATGTCTTTAACCCTGAGGCAACATGGCAATTACCCCCTATGTAAGGGAACTATACCAAACTTCACTCCTAATGCACTAGTGGTAGTGCACCAGAGCAACTCTGCAACTAATTAAATAGTAACTACCTTACAGTTAATTAGTTTCCCTCCTCTACATTCCTATTCCTGACTGCTGAGACATTCCATAACTAGGGGAGTTGTATATATAGTGTAAATTACCCTCCAGGAGCCTTATTCTATTCTCTGAGGTTTCTCCTAGAGGTGAGTTGTAAATGCATCCCAGAGTCTATCTATATACTGAGGTTTCTCCTGGAGTTGCTCCACTCCAGTCACCCTTACACCCCATAGAGAACACTTAGACTATGCAATAGACCTGATAGAAGGTCAAATACTACCTTGCCAACCAGTATATTGCCACTCTGAAAAAGAACTAAACTTACTCAAGGAATTTATTAAAGATATGGAATCAGGACAATTTATCCACCAAAGTACATCCCCTGCTACCTCACCAACCCTATTTGTACAAAAAAAGGATACTCCCAATCTTCACTTGTGTATAGACTATCAAGCTCTTAACAAAATAACAGTTAAAAATAGGTATCCTGTCCCTTCCATCAACTCTTTACTAGATAGACTCCATGGTGCCCAATACTTCACCAAAATCAATCTAAGAGAAGCATTTCATCTTCTTAGGATCTAAAAGGACAATAAATGAAAAACAGCCTTCCAAATGCCCTTTGGCCTTTTTGAGTTTCTAGTTATACCTTTTGGTCTATGCAATGCCCCTGTTTCATTTCAGAGTTATGTAGACCAAGCACTCAAGGGACTAGAAGATGAGCTCATCATTCTTGTTTATGGTGCTATATTAGAAGAACTATGTATATAGACAAGACACTACTTATAGTGCCTGAGGGAAAACAAACTATTTGCTAAACTCAAAAAATGTGAGTTTGAAGTTACCAAAATGAAAATACTAGGCTTTGTAGTAAATAAAAAAGGCATTACCATGGAATCCAAGAGAGTGAACATGATCCTAGACTGGCCAGAGCCTAAGATGCTTACTCAAGTACAAGAGTTCATAGGATTTGTGAACTTCTACCATAGATTTATTTTCAACATGTCAGATATCCTAAAACCTATTACAGATCTAACAAGGAAGAATGTGCAACTATTCAAGTGGAATACTGCAGCATCAGAAGCAATGAGGAAAATAAAACACTGGTTTAGTACAGAACCCTTACTCAGGAGATTTAACCTGATAAGGCCCATATACATATTCACAGATGCCTCAGGTTATGTAGCTGTAGCTATACTAATGCAATGGTATAACAATCACCTATACCCCATATCATTTTGGTCACAAAAATTTACCCCTGCCAAACAGAACTATTCCATCATGGAACAAGAACTGCTACCAATAGTCAAAGCCTTGACTCACTGGCAACACTACTGTAAAGGTGCAAGACATTGTATTCAAGTCTACATAGACCATTACAACCTCCAGTACTTCAATACTCTTGAATGCATAAATAGATGTCTAGCCCACTAGTCAACACAACTACAATGCTTTGACTATACCATCTACTATAGGCCTGGTCAAAAACCCTGCAGATGCCCTCTTATACTACCCTGACTACCATATTAATCCTAACAACCCAGGTCAGCCTACTCAATTCAAATTAGAATTTCATATGACATACCCAAATGAACCCAACTACCTCTCAAACATTAAACTAAGCCTCAGTGCAACTACCTCACCTGATAACCTCTACCAGAGAATATGCAATACCTATTATGATAACGGATACCTGAATGCAACAAGACCTAAAGAGGACCATGATGACTGGACCCTTGAAGATAACCTATGGCAATACAAAGGGAAGATATATGTATCTGATACCCTATATACTGAAGTCATCATGTTCTATCATGATATGCCCTTGGCAGATCACTTTGGCAGAGACAGAACACTAGAGTTAATATGGCACAAATATTGGTGGAGGAGCATGGTAAAGACTGTTGTAGATTATACCAAAGCTTGCCAACTATATGCCCAGAACAAACTGGATACACATACTACATATGGCACTCTTCTACCACTAACACCCCCAAGTGGACCTTGGCAACAAATTGGAATATACTTGATAACAGATCTCCCAACAAAGAAAACACACTTTGACTGTATTTTAGTGGTCATTGATCACTTCATAAAGATAGGACATTTTGCACCTTGCTGAAAAATGCTAAATGCAGAGAGTGCAGCAGATCTCCTCATAGATGTAGTCATCTGACATTATGGTGTACCCTCAGTGATAGTTTCAGACAGAGATAAAAGATGGGTTAATGGCTTTTGGAAACATCTCTGTTAACGACTGGACATCAAACAAGCAATTACAACAGCTTACTATGTACAAGCCAACAGCTAGATAGAATGACTAAATGCAATAGTCAAGTCATACCTAAGATCTTATTGCAGCTAGGATCAAAATGACTGGAACAGGTATCTCACTACTGTAGAATTTTCCTACAACAATTCCAAACACTCAGCCACTAATATTATTCCATTCTTCACAAACCAAGGCTATTATCCAAGATCAATAGTAGTGAAAAAAACTGGACAACAACCACTAGATGAACCTGTAGCAACAGCACATGCAGAGAAGACATTAGAACAGTTCCAAATCTTGAAACAAAATCTAGAAAAAGCTCAGTTGGCCAATACAAAGTTCTACAACAGACAACAAAAACCAATTGAGTTTGCTGTGGGAGACCAGGTCTGGTTGCACACTACCAGCATCAGAACATACCATCCAAGCCAAAAACTTAGTCAAAAGAAAATTGGACCCTATACTGTCACTAAGATTATCAACAGAAATGTTTATGAACTCAACTTACCTGCCAACATACAAGTCTGGCCAGTCTTTAATGTCAACCAATTGGAACTATACATATTCCCTTTGTCTGAACAACTACTGCCAATGCTACCCAACCCCAAGATACTAGATAATGAGCTAGAGTGGGAAGTTGGTGCAATTGTTGATGTAAAACAGCAAAATGATGAGTACTTTTACAAAGTACACTAGATAGACCTATCTTATAGCAAAAATACATGGAAACCAACCTACCACCTCTATCATGCATATACAGCAGTCAATGAATACCACTGCACATACTCTAACATACCCAAACCAATAACTCAAGACTGAAAGAGAAGATAACCAACAGCCATAGAAACACAGTACTGAGAGAGGAGGATGTCAGGGTCATATAACATATAATGTCAGTCAACAGATAATACAATAATTATATAATAATATATATAATACTACTATGAGAGAAGGCCTCTTAGCCTCAATCTACATAATAACTAACAACTATCCTTGAATTACTTCAAGATCCTAACAACACCTCTTAGAAACTATGTCTTTACAATTGCTTAGCTTACTTTATACTTTTGACAGTTGTGACTTTGTCAATTGGGATGCAACTGTCCACTATGTTATCAATGCCATGGACTGCTGCATGGTACTAAATGGCAAGCTGTCTCCTATTATTAAAGATGGCACTAAGACAGATGAGTCTACCAGGACCAGGAACACCTGGGACAACCAGGATATCTAGACATACAGAAACCTTATACTCTGCATTTCCCCTAACATTAGAAACCTTATAACCAATGCAAAAATTGTCAATACTAAGAAGTTGTTGGACTGGCTGAAGATACAGTATAGTATGACTAGCATATCTACAGCATACACTAATATTGTCACTATCAACAAGCTTCTGGCTTTATTCACATACTTAGAGAACAACAAACTTGTGTACTCAGAACCAATCCAAGCCATAACCTTGTTGGCCAAACTACTCCCCCAAATGGAGGAGATTGCACAAAACTACAACACCAAGGCTTCTAATACCACTTTACTCATATCACAAACTTCATTTGGACCATAACTCCAGAAATACTCTACTGATTTTGATGATCTAAATGGTCACCAAAAGCCCTTAAGAAGACCTTCCAAACAGTACCAAAAACGTCTCAAAGCAATCAGTATTCACCAAGTTATCAGCAGATCAGTTAGCAATCACCAAGTTACCAGACACTAAATCACTGATATCTCAGAAACTGCTTGATGTAATCATTTGCTTTAATGACCATCATAAAGCTCTCTTCAATGTGCTTCTTTCAGCTATAAATATATCCTGAGGCAATAAGATCCCATAGAGATACAAGGTCCTCAATGTTTGTACATGATACTGATCTTTACCCATAGATTATTATCTGTTCTTGAATAGAACAAAGGACTGCCCTAAGACAGTTAGGTTATCTCTATTTCAAGAACAATAGGTAGTGATCATATGGTAGACTGTTCTAGTGCACAGACTACCACAATCATATATTTAAGGACTATGTGTCTGAGAATAAACCTCAGACTTAACAACATCTTTTGCTGCTTGTCTAACTTCACTTTTTTGAGCACTTTGATTATCAAATCAACCAATCACAAATCAGTAAGTGGCCATTTGTGATAGTACTACACCTATCATGGCTTCTATAGTTGTCCATTTGGAGTGTGAAACTATAGAATTTGTCTATTTTCAACACAGTTATCTTTATTTAGAATGAGTAAAGATAATTATATAGGCCAGAGGTCTGTATATAAACCTCATATACTATTCTAGGATAGAGGAAACTAGTCTGTAATGTAATTCTACAGGAGTAGATAATGAACAGTACAGAAATAGAAGATTTGTCAAGTCTGGGGTTGCAAGGGAATTTAGATAGACCTTGTAACGTGATTCTGGATTGTAATAAGACTAGGATAACAGGAATGGAGATAGGTAACTTAGTTGAGAATGAAACTAGGATTACTCTAGGGATTACCAGTTATTTAGGGGCCACAAGAACTGTATAGTAGGACAGGAACTGGATCAGAGCTTAGAGAGTTCCAGGCCTTGTGACCATCAGTCTCTAGAGGTCACGGCCTGTGGGTGTGACAAGATTCATTAATTAATTAATTTAAAAAGAAAAAAGAATAATAAAAGATCAGAAATTTAGTATATGACAAGTATACACTTAGAATAGCACTTAGAGTCTACTAGAAATAAGTATAACTTACCCTAGGTTCTGGGAAGGAGTTGAACAAATACATTACAGACTACAATGTAATTCTACAGGAGAAAAGGAGACTACGAAAATTAGAAGAAATGATAATAAATAAAATAATAAAATAAAAAGAAAAGAAAAGAAAAGAAAATCCAATTGTCTGAATATGACAGTAATGCATTTCTTCAATCAAAAACACATCCATACGAGTATTCATTATCTAAATCAAACTTATAACTTGAACTTGTGATAGGTTACATATATACATCTGAATGTTCCCTTTTCTATGGCATTTTCTAGGATCTAGAACTGTTGAGAGCTTGACAGCTCCCAAGTCAATCTAATTCATCACAGGTATTCCTAATGAGAACTCCGTGACGGTGGGGTCGAACAAAGCTCCTGGTGACAAGCCTAGACCATTGGATATATTTGGCTCATGTCCTTCTCAGTAAGTGATTTTCCCTGAAATTGATATAAATACTTCATGTCAGTGAGCGTCTATACTTCAGCCTGACTGATTAAGGTCGCCGAATAGATCCTTATCTTATGAGCTCCTGTCACTGGAAACCAAACGTAGAATCAGAGATAGCTGCCCCATGCCAGTGTAGCCTAGAAGATCAATTGAGGCTATTTTCATGTAGTTGCCACGCACCCATCAACCGACTGGGATGGATATCCGGTCTCTGATTCCGATTCTCCTTGATGATCAATAGGAGTTATAAGTGAAGTTGATTTTTGTTCAAACGAAACCTCATTTTTTAGAGTTTTCCATTTATCTCGCTGGTTATTGATATGATCTGCGTTGGATTGCAATTTTACAGCCTTCATTTTCCCTGTGAGCAAGACTCCTGTAGTCAGTTCTAAATTCGATGGAGAATGAAAATGATGAATGCAACCGGTTTTTGGCTCACCAATGAGGTGCAAATTGCTTCATGGTCGAGAGAACTATAAGTAACTAGCTGGTTCCCATTTCGTTCGAGAACAACTACCATCATTGACATTAGCAGGGGGATAAGAATTGTGACTATCGTGATTGAGTCCCATTTCCCTTGCAATCGAAGGAAAATCGTGGATTCTTCGCCACTTGTCCATGGAGTGGTAGACTGATAAACGCTGCATAGTCGAAGTCGATCAATATTGCGGAGGAAAATAGGAAAACCTATTGTTATGAGTATCCTGTAGGAATTACAGGTGGCTTCGGGAAGAGATCTTTTCTTGAATGCTTTTCTGTTAGAGATCTGCATCGCTGGATCGGCACGTTATCGGGACGTCGGGGTTTATACTGTCAAGACGATCTATTTCCCTGGGTCGTTCAGGTGGGATACGAGACTGGCTGTAAAGCCTTTATCAGCAGAATGTGCTTTGATATTCAAAGGTACACAACTTCGTCTATAGCGTGATCAGTTCTGGCAATTTCGGCAGACTTCTACTCAACCAGATACACATTTAAAGATGAGACTTGGATAAGCTCACTAACTATGTGCTTCCACGTTTCAGGGACCTTCAGGGACATATTGGGTATCACGTGTCCTTTGGGACTATCGACTGGAAAATTTTCGGAAGGCTTTGAGCATGGGATACACGAAAGAAAAAAAAGAAAAAACACACAGAATAATACGGAACATGAAGCTACCGTAGACCAACGGTGGCAGAAGGACACAGTGATACAGAGGAGCCCAGGTCTGTGACGCAACATGAGAGGCTCCAAATAGATGACACCAGTCCCAAGACAAGTGCCATGCATTCTGGAGGTATTGGAGCTCCCACGCGATCGTACATGTCATGGATGGTATGGAGTCTCTGTCAGCGAAGCAGAGTTCAATAGATAGATGAGTATCAAGAATGGAGTTCGCGGAGGGCCTGGACCATTAGAATCAAGAGATCGACATCGACACGCGAGATCAATTCCAATTCCAGCTTTCTAAGCGCCGGTTACTTGATGAAGCCATTCTCCACGCAAGCGTCTAATCTCCACCGCATATCAAATTCGGATTGTACTTGCACTTGTCACACTGAACCCCTTTCTTTACCAGTGGGATCTATGGAATGGGATGATCCCATCCTCTCCACTTCTGTGGATTCTTATAAACCTTGAAATAAGAACATGCAACATGCCTTGCCCCTATTCCGTCCTCCACTCTACACCCCATCCATGATTCGCTTTGACCAAGTTGCTCCGGAGGTTATGCAGGCCATGTGCACACCCATGCATCAGGTTCTCTCACCAGCACCAGTTGCAGGACACCCTCCTACAGGTGCCCTGTACATAGGCTCCTTTATCGCCGCCCAGGACAGAGACATGCTTCGTGAACATAATATCACTCATCTCGTCCAGGTGCTCAATGTTCCATGGCTGCCCACCTACGACAAAGAAGGGTTCAGCACGTACCACATCAGCATTGACGATACCACTAGCGTCGACATCCGTCCCTTTCTTGAGGCCGCATGCAACTACATCGATGCCGCCATTTGCTCGGGCAGAAATTGCCTCGTTCACTGTCAGCAGGTATGCCAAATTTTAATTGTTACCGGGCTTCAGTCAATACCGGAATGATCCAGGGTGTGTCACGTAGTGCAGCTGTCGTCCTTGCCTACCTCATCCGCAACCGTAACATGACTTTGGACAATGCTATAGTCTATCTCCGACACAAGCGTGCCTGCGTAAAGCCCAACTCATCCTTCATTCAAGCGCTTCAGGATTGGGAAGCTACTACAGGACGCCCTGGTTTGTCCCGCCGCTTCACAGCATGATGAAGTAAACTCCGTAAGTAAATCCATTGCGCTCCACTATCTATCCATTTCTGCCGTCTCCATCGGAGGCACCTCCGACTGGATTTTCTCTTCTCCCCATGGATACAGTTCTTAACCAAATGTAGCCCACATCTATATCCCAAGTCTCTGTGCTGTTCGCTTCTAATTGTCAAGGGATAGTGATTGATGATGACGTCATATCCAGGTACCAGCCCCTTGTTTATAATCGGCTTCAAGAAAAACAACCCTGACTAGTATCCCCATCTACGCGGCAGGGCGCACCGGATGGATGATTATAATGATGGCGGTGACAATGGTGACCATTACATATCATCGCACTTCAAATATGCTTTTCACATCTCTCCTATCTTTTTGTTTGTCATTTCTTCACTTGGACACTTTGTAGATATCCATGAGTATGAGTCTTTCCTCTGCTTCTGTAGCTAGTATACCCCCTTTCTGATCTGACGCTCTAATAGTTTGTTTGCCTTTCCCTGGGTTTTTGATGTTAATAATCTGGTTCTACTCCCATGCTCCGTCCTATAAAAATCTGATGCTGAACTGTTCAGAACCGCTTGCTCTAGGCACGGCAATTAACACTCATTCATTGACTACAATCACCTTCTTCTCTATAACTTCCTCGAGCAACATGCACAGCTCATTGAGTACCCATTGTGTTTCAGTCTCCGAGCTAAAGAGTGGACCGTGATCATCCAGCCAAGTCCATTTCCAAACCTCCTCTTCTTCCAAATTCCTCAGTTCTCTATCTCCATTCTCATGCTTAATCCCATCTCCATGGGTGGGAATCGATAGCGGCACTGCGTACTGTTCATGTCTTTTTCCGCCAACAAGTTCACCAAGTCTTGCCAATGGCGGTCTCCTTTTCGTACCGATGCCGGGGACTACAGTATCCAGCGTTCTTCTCGCTTTATCGATAAGTTTCAGCCACTGTACCCACTCAAGCCAGGTGTATCGTAGTGGTGGTTCCTGTGATGCATCTTTCGCAACCCGTGTAATTTCACGTGCTAGATGGATAGCGAGAGTGTTCTCTTGCATCGTTCCTTCAGATTTTTGTATGCCTTCAACTTGAATTTCTTCCCTCTGAATATGTGATCTATCGACCCGAGCCCAAGCTACATGAGTTCCTACCTGAACTGGTCGTTGTGATGACGTTGTTGGTTCCCAAGCATGAAAATTTTCGTCCACTCCCTTCTCTGGATCAATGGCCTTCTTCTTGTGCTTCATCTTCACGAGGCCTTTTTCAGGCAGCAAACTTTTACTGCCGAGCCATGCTACTCCTTCTTTTACACATTTTAACACCGTTTCACCCATGGAAGCAATAAGAACCGTCAACGTGGGTACAGCGATGAGAGACCAAATAACAAAAAATGGTCGAGTAGATGCAGTTGTCGGATAAACGTCGCCATAACCGATTGTCGTAGTTGAGGTATAGGTAAAATAGAGTGCAGTAGAATATGTCCATTGAGCATCCTAAATAAAATGCGATCAGTGTCCAGGGAGGAACAATGAAAATTAAAAAGAAAGCATACACTTAATTCACATGCCCAAAATACTAATGACCCTCCAATCCATACAATGACAACAGCAAAGATAGAGAATCCAAGAACAACATACCCCTCCATTCTTCTCGCTGATTTCTCAATATACCGCATCAACTCGAATTTGCGTTTTCGCCAAATTTTATAGTCGTGTGGAATATTGTCATGGGCAATCTCTTGATGCTCAGCTTCAAATTTTTCACAAGACTTCAAGAATCTCCTGACTTCCTTTCCCAAATGTAGTTTTCTCCGCGGACCAACACGTCCCCAAATTTTCCCTTTTTCACTTTCATCACCCTGATCGATGATCCCTTCCCATCGCTCTCGTTCTTTCGCCAACCTTCTCTTTGTGATTCTAGCCTTTCCGGGCTCTAAAACCAACTCTCTTACACTGCCTATTACCAAACCGATGAAAACGATACCCAGGGCCGCATAGGGCATTACCAACATTCTTGCCGCAACTTTTGTGACCGGAAAGTCTGAACCAAGCCCAATTGTCAACAGAGTATAATCGGCCCAGTAAACGCCGTCAACGAAATCCCAACCTTCGATGGCTGCAAAAATACCACCACCTAATGGGAGGTAGGCTGAGAATAGAATGGTTTGAAGCATGATCGTGCGTTGCGGAGTTGAGAGTTGAGAAAAAGATGGTTCGTAGGCATTGAATGGACGAGAGGCACCGAGTACATTGATCAGTAAGAGGGTGGAGATGATGAAATAAAGAATGCAGGCTATGAAGGCGTAGTAATAACTTTGTGAGAGCGCATACGTAGAAGATTGACGAAGAAGTGCTGTATGGGTAACAGAGATCGGGACGAGGAGTAATATGCAGGAGAGATACCTAGAGTCGATATTTGTATTGAGTAGACCGGGGAAAGGAGGATCAAGGAGGTACAAACCAAATGGTAATGGTAAAAGGCTGCGCGACCCGGTAGGGTATGCGTTTGGCGAAGTTAAAGAGTAGGAACAAATTTGCAAGGAGCGCAAGGACGAGAGAAATTATATTAAGAGCTATAACCCTTGATGTATCGTCAGTCTCGTGTTTGATATGATCGAAAAGATCCCTAACCATCCAGGATCTCCTACGCGAGAACCGCTTGGTTTTGTGACTCGCCACGTTTGCACTAGACCACATATAGAGAACAAGTTGGCAATGGGACCAAATGTTCCTGCGACCAATGGAAACACAACAGAAGTAAACCACCACAGACTAGATTATTTTCAGTGAACTGTCATGGATACGAGAAGTATGAACCTTACGTAGGCTGAGCATAGTCCTCCTCGGTATCCAACACCGCTGACCTTTTTTTCCTTCCGATGATGTATGTGGCCGAAAAAGGCGACCAGATCTTTCGGTATTCAGGGGCGATGGACGAATAGATGAACCAAACCTACGCCTACGCCTCTCTTGAGCTTGGTCTCTCGAATCAACGTCCAGAAAGGTCGATGGTGGGTCAGAGTGACGCCAATCAAGACGATTCTGGCATTGAGCACATGCTGAGGCGCCATGATTGATCATGGTAGTCTCTGGTTTGGAGCCCAAGTCTCACTAACATGTAGAATGCGACCGAGAACGAAGTTCATTTGATGTATAGGAGAAAGTTGTTTGATACACGACAAGATGGAGGATACCAACAACAATAGGGTTGACGTAATCGCAAATGACAAAACCTAGAGTCACTGTCACCGTTGAATCTCAATCAATACTCAACATAGGGGATTTCAGGACTGAGTGATCTCCATGGTTTGAGAAACTTTCTTTTTTTTCTTATCCCTACTAGTAATGCCCCGGTAGCTCACCTCTGTAGCTTGGGTGTAGTCAGTAGTGTACCACTATGTAACTCACCCACCGCATCTTAGCACCTGTTTGCTTGTTGCGGTATATAAATACAGAACTCTCTCTCTCCTACTAGTGATGACGTCTCACATATATTTATGCCTTGGGCTCTACTGGAGACAATTAGTAGTCACAGGAACCCTAGTCTGTTTTGCCGTGGTTGAACCTTCAAGAGCCCCATTATGCAGTAACATTTTAGCAAAGGGATTTCGAAATACAGAATTCTCTCTCGTCCACTGGCACAAGAATTGGTATTTTCTGAAAATAGAAAAGTGAGTGGTCAGTCCGAATTTCTTCCATATTTCACATGCTAAAGATGCAATCAAGACCATGATACACAGAATCAGTCAATACACTTGGGAATGGTCATCTATTTTTCTGAAGCGCGATTGAAGGCGAGGATCGAACCACGCCGAAGACATCAATAAACAAAAGTAAATACGCAGTTTGCAAAACCTAGTCCTGTCATCTTCCTGCATAACGAGTAGGATGTTTCGATCAACCTCCACAACACAGGCGATGCTAAGAGCATCGTCTTCCATGTCTCGTATGGTTCTGACATAATTCTTTTTTACGATCAAATAACATCCTTTGTACGACCAGACGTCGCGCGGCCATTCCGCTCAAAACTTCGATCTCATCGTTCGTTTGCGACTGTCTCTGACCCGCCTGTCCGCAGATATGGTGGTTTAAAAGACCAAGATCGTATCTTTACAAATGTTTACTCCAGACATGACCATGGGATCAAAGGCGCCCAGGTATATTTTCAAGAATCATTAAATACATTCGTTTTTAATACCTTTCGTTAGTCAAGAGGTGATTGGCACAAAACCAAAGAAATCTTGCTGAAGGGTGATTCTTGGATTATCCAGACTATCAAGGATTCCGGCTTACGCGGTCGTGGCGGTGCCGGGTTTCCCAGTGGTTTGAAATGGAGCTTCATGAATAAACCGAAT
>Ga0153969_1000149_pt1 | contig 13522 bp, 10 predicted proteins | sample TSGA053MetaG_FD_104702 | JGI IMG/M metagenome (GOLD analysis project Ga0153969, IMG submission 104702) | Attine ant fungus gardens microbial communities from Georgia, USA - TSGA053 MetaG | ecosystem: Host-associated > Fungi > Mycelium > Unclassified | place: USA: Georgia, George L Smith State...
CTGATAACTCGGTAAATACTAATTGCTTTGAGATGTTTTTGGTACTGTTTGAAAGGTCTTCTTAAGGGCTTTTGGTAGCCATTTAGATTGTCAAAATCAGTCAAGTATTCCTAGAGTTATAGTCCAAATGAAGTTTGTAATAGGAAGTAGAAAACACAGAAAAAAAAGCAAGTAAGAAAGATAGAAGAAGAGAAAACAGTAAAAGAACTGGTGCCTAGGAGATTCTGGAAGTAGAAGAAAGTATTTGGAAAGGAGAAGTCAGAAAGAATGCCCACAAGAAAACCATAGGACTATATAATAGAATTAAAGAAAGAGAAGAAGTACAAGCATTTGTGGAGGACCAGTTACAAAAAGGGTATATTTAGCTATTGAAATCACCATAGACCTCACCAGTCTATTTTGTAATGAAAAAGGATAGAAAAAGAAGAATAGTGCAAGACTATTATCATATAAATTAGTAGACAGTAAAAAATAGATACTCTTTGTCTATTATGACAAATCCCCTAGGAGATGAAGAGGAGTATGATGGGTAGAGAGATAATCTCCCTCTGGATGATCATTATGAAGTTGATTATCTCAGAGGGAATAATTATAAATGGTTATTCTACTCATTGAATGAATGGGAAAGGGCTCAAGAAAGAGGATAGGAGAACTAGACCACTGTTCTCAATGATTATGATTGGTTGATATCAATAGTAACTACTGATTAGGATCTTTAATAGATCCAGATTCAACTGAAACCTAAAAAAGAACTAACCTGAATAGAAACTATAACAGAAGGATACTTAAAACAAACTTATAAACAAACTATAAATTCTAAAACAGATATTGGTAGTAACCTGGACAGCAACAGTCACAGACAGTATTAGCTACTTCTCTATTAGGATAGATTAGTAGGAGTGTTCATAAATATATCTGGAAAAAGTAAAGAACTCCAAGTTCTTTTTTTCTTTTTTTAATCTTTGGTTTGAAAGGACATTTCAAGAAAGTATTGTTATAATTAACAATTATCTCTGGAGTGAACATTAACTAGAAAGACAATTGAATATACTCTTGTTGAAATACCCTAATAGAATATCACTTGGAAAGTGATAGTACAAAAACTATCAGTTATCCTTAGGCAACAAACACATTTGGAGTCTAAGTCATAACATTGCCTCTTATCATAGATATCCTAGATAGAGTAAAGAAAAAGAAGGTGTTTACAAGACTGGATCTTAGATGGAGGTATAATAATGTAAGGATCAAGGAGGATGATAAGTAAAAAACAGTGTTCACAATATATATTGGCACATATGAACCGCTAGTGGAGAAAGTATTAAACAGACTAAAGGAAAATGACCTATTTGTTAAGCCAGAAAAATGTTGGTGGAAAGTAAAGGAGATAGAATTTCTAGGTGTAGTAATTGGACCTTGAGGGGTAGAAATGCAGAAGGAAAAAATAAATGAAGTTCTAAGCTAACTAGTACCAAGAAATATAAAGGAAGTACAAAACTTTCTAAAGCTTGCAAACTATTACAAACAGTTTATTAAGGACTTTGCTAGAATAACAGCTCCTTTGCATCTACTAGTCAAAAAGAAAGAAAAGTGGAGATGAAGAGAAAAGCAGAGAGAAGTGTTCAGAAGATTAAAAAAAGTAGATAAAAAAATGAAGATGAAGGCAAATGCCTCAGACTATGCAACAGAAAGAGTATTGTCAGTAAAATGTAGGGATAGAAAGTAGAGGCCAGTTGCTTTCATCTTGAAATCATTGAATATAACTGAACAAAACTATAAAATCTATGACAAAGAAATGCTAGTAGTAATTCAGTACTTAGAGTTATAGAGGCACTACTTAAAAGAGACAAAAGTAAGGTTTGAGATCTGAATGGACCACAAAAACCTATAGTACTTTATGACTAGCCAAAAGTTAAACTAAAGACAAACTAGATAGATATTATACCTATCACAATTCAACTTTATCTTGAAACATATTCCAGAAAAGAGTATAGAAAAGACAGATAAATTGAACAGAAGACTAGATTGGCAAGAGAGAGTAGAAAAGGATAATGAAAACCAAATGTTAATAAAGCCAGAATAGATGAAGAGAACAGAAACATTGGTAAAAGAGGGCAATCTAAGAAACAAGATTAAAAAAGCACAGAAAGGAAACAAAAAAGTGATTAAAGTGGTAGAAGAACTAAAAAAAGCAGGAATGAAAATATTAAGGGATGAAGAGTAGATAATAGAAGAAGGAGTAGTCATAAAAGAAGGATAAATCTATATGCCAGAGAGAAAATTGAGAGAAGAGGTGATACAGTTACATTATAATATACCAATAAAAAAATATAGGAGAAAATGGAAAACAATGGAACTGATAACAAGGAACTACTGGTGACTAGCAGTTACAAAAGAAGTAGGAAGATATATGAATGAATGTAATGCTTATTAATGCTACAAGAATAGAAGTGAGACCCTAGTAGAAAAGCTGATGCCCAATGCAATTCCAAAAAAACTATAAAGTCATATTTCAGCAGATTTCATTACAAAGCTACCTTTAGCTCAGAGTTATAATGCAATTCTAGTGGTTTGCAACCAATTTAGTAAAATGGTACATTTTATAGTAACTATGGAGAAAACATCAGCAGAAGAACTTGCTAGGCTATTCAAAGATCATATTTGGAAATTACATAGTCTTTTAGAAAGCATCATATTAAATAAAGGAGTGTAGTTTGTAGTAGGAATGATAAAAGAACTAAATGAGTTGTTAGAGATCCAAACAAAGCTATCAACAGTCTATCATCCCCAAATAGATAGACAAATAGAAAGGATCAATCAGGAGTTAGAACAATACCTGAGGGTTTTTATCGACCATAGACAAGAGTAGTAGCCAGACTGGCTGGAAACTGCTGAATTTGCATATAACAAAATTCATTCAGCTACAAAAGTGTTTCCTTTCAAGATAAATTATGGTCAAGATCCAAGAATGGAGTTTGAAGAAAGAAGAAGAGAAAATTTTGAAGTAGCAGAAAAATTTGTAGAAAGGATGAAGAAAATTCAGAAAAAAGCAAAAGTGGTGTTAAAAAAAGCATAGGAGGAGATAAAGAAGTATGCAAACAGAAAGTGAGGAGAAGGAGAGGAGTATAAAGTTGGAGACTTAGTACTGTTAAGTACAAAGGACTTAAAATGGCAAATAATAGGAAAAAGATTGGAAAAGCTAACAGAACAGTTTGTAGGCCTATACAAAGTAAAGGGAATTGTCTCAACCAATGCTATAGAGTTAGAATTACCAAATTCTATTAAAATACATCCTATAGTTAATGTAAGTAGAGTATGATTGTATAAGTCTCAGATAGGAGGGCAGAAGAAGACTTTACTAAAACTAGTCATCATTGAAGGAGAGAAGAAATTTGAGGTAGAAAAGATACTAAATAAAAGAATAGTTAGAGAAAAAGAAGGGTTTTTGGTATGATAAAAGGGATATACAGCAGAAGGAGATACCTGGGAAAGTAGGGAAAACTTGAAGAATATAAAGGAACTGGTAGAAGAGTTTGAAAGGAAGTATAGGGAAGAGGCCAAAGAAGTAAGGCAACAGAAAAAAGAAGATAACAAAAAAGAGTTCTCAAAAGAACTACTAGAAAGGATTATAGCTAAGATGCTATGAGAGTGGTCAAATAAGGAATATAAGAGACAGAAGGAGAGAAGATAGAAGAAAAACTAAAGACAATAGAAAAATTTCTTGGGATAAGATAACTTGAAAGGGAGACCATGTTATAAAATGACTTTCAAAAAGAAAACTATTTCTTGTATATTTATTAACTTAATGGGAAACTTTTAAGAATATAATACAAAAAAGATATAAATAGTGTAGAAAGGATTATGTAAGATATATAATTCTTAGTAAGGGTTATGTGATCACAGGAGACAGACACATAGACTAGCCAATATTTGTATAAGTATCTAATGAAATTTAATAGGGAACTCTATTGAGTTCTTTCTGAACAACTACCTTGGTTAAGCTTTAAGTCTTTACAACCTTGCACTAACATCCTGGATATTTTCCATTAGATTAATAAATGCATGGAAATAATTTTTTCTTTAGAGATTGTCTTATAACAATATTCTTTTTTAATCTTTTACTTCTATTTTATTCTTTTGAACCTTCAGTATACAATTGGAAGCTAGTACTGCATTTTATTGTTTGTTTGTCATATACTGGATTTTTGGTTATAATTAGTATTATTTATTTATTTTCTTTTCCTTATTACTATTTATCTTCTACTTAATTCAGAGTAGAAGTATTGTATTTTAGACTAAAAGGAGTATTGCATTTTAGACTGGCTCTTCCCTATTCCAGCTAGGGTATATATATGGAATAAATACATAGTAGCTATCTAGTTTGCAAATTAATGTCTCTTTGTCTTTTGTCCATATTCTTCTTCTTCTCATATATATTTCTTTAACTTAAACTTTAGACTCCTGTTCAATATCTGACAATATCTTCTTATCTCTGAAATTAACAATTACCCATAATAGGAGATTAGAATGCAACATATACATTGAAGTCAAAATTATCCCCCTTTGTTATTTCTGAACTTCTACTCTTTAATATATATATCTTAGAGTATAAGTATATTTTCTTTCTATACTAGCTAGTACTCCTTTTCTATGATATATACTATTCTGGAGTTATTATATTAGCTAATTAATACTCCAATTCTCTGTTCTTGATACTGTTCTAGTATATAATTTCCTTTTGTGTCCTTTCACTGGTAGACTCTATTATCTTTAGTTCTTCTACTAGTAAGTCTCTACTTTTCTAGATTCTATATCTATTATTTTTATCTATTACATACTTTTTTACAAATGCTCCTCTCTTCAACCTGGTTCCATTAGTTGTACTACTATTCAGTTTATTTGTGTTCTGATAACTAGTCTATTTTCTCAAACTGCCATCTCATGCTTCTTTAATATCTATTTGGTATTTATTTATACCTTCTACAAAGGCATTTTTCTTTTTGAGCTCAGTGGCAATTTCTTTGACCCTTTTACTTTTGATGAGTATTATGTTTAGGTTCTTCAGGAGATAAAGTTAGCATTTAATTATCATACTCTCAAGAGTAAAGATTAGGCTTGATTCTTTTTTTTTCTTTTTTCTGTTTCTTTCTAGATATATTTTATTTTATTGTTATCTATTGTTTTCTGTATCTAGATATTATTTTGCTATTATATATCTGTACCAGTCATCTCGTTGACTTTTTTGTATGACTTATAAGTTTTCTGTTATATCTGCTATCATGACATTAAAATAGTGTCTATATTTAGCATGATATTACATGAAAAAATTATCCAAAGTTCTTTTTCTTTCTTCTTATGTCATTATTTAGTTTAACTTTTCTTTGTCTTTGTCTTATTATTAAATAGTATTCTTACCATTGTTCTAAATTATTTATTTCTTACTCTAGAAGCTTCCAGTTCCTCTTCACTCATTATATGTCATATACCAGTATGTCTTTTCTCTCCCTTTCTATTTTTTGCTTATTTTTCCTTTTTCTTTTTCTAGCATTTATCTAGGTTGTTCTCCACTATATCTTATTATTTTCTAGAACCTTTCTGTATTTGTTTGTAATTTATTCCCAATTGAGCAGTTTTGTTATTGCTTCATTAGTATGAAAGTTTCTTTTTGGTTCCTCTGTCAGTTTCTGTAAGTCACTGTCTGATGTATTTAGGAGTTTTTATACTTGTGTCATGAAGTCAAACTTTCTTCTAGATAAATAAGAGAATACCCTAAAGACTACCACTTTATTCTGCCATACTAAACCATTAAGCTTAGCTAAGATATAGGCACCTCCCTGGAGTTTTCTCACTACTACCATAAATCCTAGGTATTTTGGCTTTATCATTTTGTCCACTGACATTTCTATAGCTAAATTCTTTACCAATACTAGACTACCTAGTCCTAGATCAAATTCCTTTATTTTATGTTATAGGTCATTTTCCAGCTATAGAGTTCTTCTAATCTTCTCTTTTATAATTCTATTTTTCATTTCTTCTATATAAGATATATGTTTTTCTAGCACCATCACTTGTAGTCCTATAAGTTTCTCTCTAGAAAGTATTCTTTTCAGGTATTTGATGAGTCATGTTACTTCAATCATATCTAGAGGTAAAGTTGGGTGTACTTCTGTTACTATAAAGTATAAAGAATATCCTATACTCTTTTTTACTGTAATTCTATTTGCTTACATTACATAGTATAGATACCAGGTCCATTTCTTTACATCTTTCTTGGTGGCCTTGTATAACATTTACCTTAGATTCTAGTGTGATCTTTCTACTATACTATTCACTTAGGAGTTATATGGCAAGATAACTACTTCTCTGATACTATATTTTTTTTCTAGCCACTTTATGGTTTTCTTAAATAGTGATCTATTGTCTATGACTATCTTTACTAGACTTTTCTATCTACATATTATATTTTCAAATAGCTATTGTCCTATTAACCTAGTATTCTCTTTTCTTTATACTCTAGTTTCTATCTATAACAATAGTCCATATCTACTATAGACTATATATTTACATCTATTTGATAGTAGGTTTATATATACTATATTGGCATATAAGACTTAAAATATAGATAGTATATAGATTACTACCAGTGGTAGTTCTAGAGCTCTTTTTTGTCTGACCTAGTATATATAGTATATTCTTATATACTATACAGCATTTTCTTTTATTTTAGGCCACCAGACTCTCTGCTATAGCAATTCCTCTGTTGCATATCTCCCTCTATATCCTATATTATCATGACATGCTTTCAGTATTTTTATTCTATCTTCCTTAGCCACTACTAACTGTAGACTATTATTTCTAGTATTCTTCTTATATAACTTTCTGTTATCTTTGTCTAACCAGTAATGCAATACAGCTTCCATTAGACTAGTTTGTTCTGACATCATAGCCTTAAATGCTCTATTGCTTTTGGTTACTAATAATTTCCTAATCTTTGTTATTTTTTTATTTATTCTTTTTGTATATTCACTTCTTCTATTACTGTTATACTCTTTGTGAGCACTTTCTAGATCCTTTTTTGAACTTACTTTTGTATTTTCTAAAAATATATCTCTTCTCTGAATATTTCTATTCTTAAGTCTGTCCTAGGTTAGATTTTCTTTGATTTCTAGCAGCAGTTCCTTGCTCATACTCCTGTTATGACTTGATAAAACAGCTAAATCATTATTTATATTTCTTTTCTTTTCTTTTTCTTTTCTCTTCTTATTTGGACTTATTACAAAAAAGAAGTATGGAAAAGTGTCATATAACAAATGTCATACATCACAATTACATATTAGGATATCACAAGGGTCATATTACATGATGATATCACATGATGAGTGTGGGAAAGTAGTACACAGACCATATAGTAGTTGTATAAGTAGTGTATAGAATCTAATGGAGACTCCATTGAGTTTTCCTTGTTAACTTGGACTTGGAGTATAATTAAGTCATTTCAGGCTAAGTTGCTACAACCCCCTTGGTAAAATCCTTCTCTACAGTCTATTTCTCTATAAAATTCCTTTAACTCTAGTAATGCATTCTCTTCAGGGTTTTCCTTTCTCAGTGTTATATCTTCCCCTTTATTATCCATTCTGTCATTAAACTCCTCTTGAGATAGATCTCCAGAGTACCATTTTCTCCTAGATAAACTATCTAGCCCAAATATCTTTCTCTTCTTATGTTCAATTTTGAAGAAGTTAGTTTGAATATAATCTACCTATCTATTTATAGTGGTGTTTGGTATTTTCCCAGAGTTATTTAACATCTCTACAAAATACTTAGTATCCATTTCCACTATAAATTTCCTTCTAAATAAATAAATTTTTTGCTCTAAGGCTCTTCTTAATCCATATAACTCTTGTTTAGTATCACAAATGGCCACTTACTAATTTGTGAGTTGATGATTTAATAATTAAAAGGCTCAAAAAAAGTGAAGTTTAGACAGTAGTAAAAGATATTATTAAGTCTAAGGTTTATTCTCAGACATACAGTTCTTAAATATATAATTATAGTAGTCTATATACTAGAACAGCCTACCACATGATCACTACCTATTGTTCTATATATAGAAGTACTATTGTTCTTGAAATAGAGATAACCTAACCATTTTAGGATAGTTCTTTGTTCTATTCAAGAACAAATGATAATTTATAGCTGAAAGAAGTGCATTGAAGAGAGCTTCATAATAGTCATTGAAGCAAATGACTACGTTAAGTAGTTTCCAAGATATCAGTGATTTAGTATCTTAAGACTTAGTGATCACTGACTGATCTGCTGATAACTCAATGAATACTGATCACCTTGAGACATTTTTGGTACCATTTGAAAGGTCTTCTTAAGGGCTTTTGGTAGCCATTTAGATTGTTGAAATTAGTCAAGTATTCCTGGAGTTATGGTCTAAATGAAGTTTGTAATACCCAGGTTACAAGTATCTTTGCTGACATAGGTCCATCAATAGATAATTAAACTTTATGTAGTGAATCTTTTTAGGATTGTTGTCATCTCTCTAATATATATAATATCCTACTGCTCTCTATAATAAGTCAACCACTAATACTAATGGCTGTTCACTAGAAAATATTAGATTTCTAGTATGAAAGCAATTCTCTATAAGTATTTTTAAATCTTGTTGCACTTTCTATTGTACCAGTCCCTACTCAAACAGTATATTTTTCTTTACAATCTAGTATAAGAACATTGCTACTGTTACAAAATTAGAAATATGATTCTTGTACTGTACTGTAGTCTCCAAAAAGGCCTTAATGTCTGTGGTGTCTTTATAAGGTTTCCATTATAATATCTTTTCTATAATGTTGTTGATTAGCCTCTTTCCTTCATACAAGCACTCAAATCCTACTATAGTGATATAATCACTATAAATTATCATCTTGGGGTCCAAAAAGGTCTCTCTTGTATATCTCATCTGCTAAAAAATCCTATTTACTATCTCTAAATATTTGAAAACAAATCATTGGATGCCTAGATTCTGCTTTAGGACTTCTATACCCCCTTTTGGTAACTTATACCTGGTCTTTGGACCTCTGATTGGTATATCATCAATATACAGCAATGTATACTTTAGTATCTCATCTCTTAGTATATATGTTATATTATTGTAAAAGATTAGTACTGAGTTCATCTATTCTATAGGCAAGGTAACTAGTCTCAATACTCCAAATAGCATCTGAAAGGTAGTTAAGTTCCTGGGTCTCTTTACTAATATTCTTTCATTGTATTCTACATATAAGGATGTAGCTGAGATGACTTAGTTCTACTTTTAGTCTGAGTTGACAAAGAGAACTCGATAGAGTCCTTATTTAATTACTATATACTACTTATATACATTCTGTATTTACTTCTATTTATAAAGTTCCATACATTTCCTTTGAGTTATTCTCTCTCACACATCTGTTAATTTCCTAATTAAATGAAAAGAAAAAAAAGAAAAATAAATAATGACTTAGCCATTTGACTAAGTTATGATATCATTTCTCTCTTAAGGTTTCTTGTCCTGAGGATTTTTATAACTCATAATAGGGATCAAAAATGTTTCCTATTTCATTGTCATTTTCTTTTGTCTATTCTCTAAGTCTTGAATTTTCTTTTTCTTTATTCTCTTTTATTGTTTCCATTGTTCTTTGTTCTTTTGCTTTTCTTCCTTTCCATTGTCTTCAATTTCTTTTTAACCTTGCCCAATATTCCTTATCATACCTTTTATCTGACCAACCAAATAGCTTTCTTGCTATAAATTACCCTGGTAGTTCCTCTCTTCTAAATATTCTCTCTTTTCTTTTCTATTTTCTAACATCTTCTATATTTTGTCAATATTCTTTCTCAAATTCTTCAACTGCTTTCTTTGCATTCTCCAAATTTTCCTTCCCTTCCCAAGTATCAGATTTAGCTATAAATCCTTTCCACAGTACCAAGTATTTATTCTTCCTTCTTATTTGTTGCTTGTTTAGAATTTTCTCAATCTCTCATTTTTCCTTTCCTTTGATTATGACTGGAGCTGGTTACTCCTTTCTCTGCCCCTCTACTTGCCCTATGTATTTTTGTATTCTACTTACAACTTTCTTTATCTTATAAGGCTCTATAAATCTTTCTGTCAATTTCTCTGTTCTCCTTTCAACTATCTGATATTTTAAATCTTTGGTGCTGAGTATTACCAAGCCTCCAACTTTATACTCATCAACCTCCTCTCTCTTTTTATCTGTGTATTTCTTTATTTCTTCTTGTGCTTTTCCTAACACTGTCTTTGCTTTCTCTAGAATTTCTTTTATCTTTATTGCAAATTTTTTTGCTTCTTTATATTTCTCCTTTTTTTTTACTTTGAACCCTATTTTAGGATCTTGCCCATAATTCACTTTAAAAGATGATATCTTTGTACTTGAGTATACTTTATTGTTATATACAAACTCTATTGTTCCTAACCAGTCTAGCCACTACTTCTGCCTATAGTTGATAAACATTCTCAGGTACTATTCTAACTCCTGGTTAACCCTTTCTATTTGTCTATTTGTCTGAGAATAGAACACTATTAATATCTTGCTTTTGGTCTCTAATATCTTATTCAACTCTCTCATTAATTCTACCACAAACTATAGTCTTCTGTCTGAAATTATACTCTCTGGCAGTCTATGTAACTTCTATATATTGTCTCTAAATAGCCTAGTTAGTCCTTCTGCTAACATTTTCTCTGTAGTAGGAATGAAGTGGACTATTTTTGTTAATCTATCTACTACTACTAAAATTGAGTTATATTTCTGTACTAGTAACAACTTGGTGAAAAAGTCTATAGAAATGTGTGTCCAAGATCTTTCTGGAATTAAATTGGGCATCAACTTGTTCACTGGCTACTTTATATAGCTCTTATTTCTTTGGCAGGAATCATACTCTTTTATATATTGTTTTACCTCCTTAGTTACTTCTGGCCACCAAAAATTGCAGGTGACCAATTCCACTGTCTTCTACTGCCTCCTATGTTCTCCTACTAGTGTATTATGGTATAGCCTAATAATTTCCACCCTCAGTTTATCATTTTTAGGTATATATATCTTTCTTTCTTTGTATATAACACTATCTACTTTTCACCACTCCTCATCTCTCAGTATTTTTACCTCTGCTTGCTTCATTTCTTCAACTGCCTTTATTACTTCATTATCTTTGTCATAAACTTCATTTGGACCATAACTCTGGGAATACTTGACCAATTTTAACAATCTAAATGGCTACCAAAAGCCTTTAAGAAGATCTTTCAAACAGTACCAAAAACATCTCAAAGCAATTAGTATTCACTGAGTTATCAGCAGATCAGTCAGTGATCACCAAGTCACCAGACACTAAATTGCTAATATCTTGGAAACTGCTTAACATAATTGTTTACTTCAATGACCATCGTGAAGCTCTCTTTAATGCGCTTCTTTCAGCTATAAATAAAAACCAAGGCAATAAGATCCCATGGAGATACAAGATCCTCAATGTTTGTATATAATACTAATCTTTATCTATAGATTATCATCTGTTCTTGAATAAAACAAAGAACTGCCCTAAGATAGTTAGGTTATCTCTATTTCAAAAACAATAGCACTTCTATATATAAAACAATAGGTAGTAATCATGTAGTAGGCTGTTCTGGTGCACAGACTACTACAATCATATATTTAAGGACTATATCTAAGGATAAACCTCAGACTTAACAACATCTTTTGCTACTATCTAAACTTTGCTTTTTTGAGCTTTTTGATTATCAAATCATCAACTTACAAATCAGTAAGTGGCCATTTGTGATAGTACTATCACAGTTGCACTATGGACCAGTAGTTATATACTATATGGTTTACCACTACACCAAAAGGGCAACATTAGTAAGGTTACTTGCTAATGAGGGTCCAGCTATTTATGTAGTTCTTTGAACAGGTATTTTATTATACCTCCATATCACTATTTAGTAGTTACTTTTTTGTGATACTAATTTTCTTTTATCATTATTCCCATCTTGTTTATCTACTCTAGCTTTTGCAATATCCACTACTATACCTTATTTCAAACAAAACATGACTACTAAATTGAATATGCCTTTACCTTTAGTCCAAGTGTATCTAAGTAGAATGGATAGTCTAGGACACTCAGAAACTTTATTAGAATAATAGAATAGCTGTTCCAAACTACAGAGATCTTAGATGATCAAAAGAGACTAGATTGGATTACCAGTTACATAGATACTGACACAAATGATTAATAGACCAGCTTTGAAGAATATAAAGCTAGATTCTGGAGTCATTTTCTAGAGCAACTTAAGACAGAATACCCAAAGTTGACTACTAAAGAACAAGGTAATATAGATCAGCTAAGAAAACTGTACAAGAAATACATATAGTTGACTTTGCTAGAAGAAAAGTACCTAATGAGCTTCAAGCACAGGTTTGCTTATATCACACAAAAGTGTCTTAAGCCTCCAGCAGTGACAGAAAATAGAGAGCTTATAGAGCTCTTTGTTAAATATATTGAAAACATTGTATGAAAAACAAGAAAGGTTATGAAAGCACCATGAAAAAAGCATACAAGAAGCGTTAGATAGCATTAAGACCCTGATACACTCTCAGAGATAGGTACTGGCAGTACAAATAAAAGAGGTAGGAAAATTTCCAGTGAAATACAGACAAGGGCTGCCACAGATAGGTCTATCTAGACTATTCTAGAAATTCTTCAACTGCTTTGAGATGAATTATCTATTCTTGTTCTGTTCTAAAAAATTAGAAGATGAAAAAAAGAGTTTGATATTAGTAGATAAGTTTACAGTAAGGTTCACTAATGGAGAACTAATCTCCACAAAGCATAATATGTCAATTAAGAAGTATATAAGAAAGTATCTGCTGTCATCAATAGTGATGATAATATAGAAGGATCTGGAATTAGAAACATGTAGTATATAGGATCAAAAACTGGATACAGAAAGTATCACAGTTTCTAGAAACAATAATAGAGGGATGGCTAAAAGGTACTCTAGAGTAGAAGAACAGATGAGGGAGTTGTTACAATTGAGGAACAAACTTAGTAATATTGAAGTACTCTTATAGAGCATAAGAGTGAATAAAGGAGATAAGAAGAAAGCTAAGGTAAAAGATATGGAGGGGTTTATAAGACAAATAGCAACAGAGTATGTATAGACAAGAAGAAAGCCTCTAAATAAGATAAGACTAGATTTTTAGAAGAACCAACAAAAAAACCACCTCTGGAAAAGTAGATTTGATTCCAGAATAAGAAAGTTTTGGAAAATAATCAAAAGGACCTAGATAATAATCAAGAGGCAAAGGATAAAGAAAAAAAAAGGACAATAGTTAGGATGTTGAAGAGAGTAAAAGGAACTATTAGCTTGGTATGAGCTAAATATACGGTACCAGGTCCCAATTGCATACTAAAGAGTTTGTAGGAATGAATCAAGAATAAAGATATTAAAAAGATAATATAGAAACTTAGCACAGTA